>Ga0194032_1000027_pt1 | contig 14665 bp, 24 predicted proteins | sample IW8Nov16_MG_FD_144486 | JGI IMG/M metagenome (GOLD analysis project Ga0194032, IMG submission 144486) | Freshwater microbial communities from the Broadkill River, Lewes, Delaware, United States - IW8Nov16_MG | ecosystem: Environmental > Aquatic > Freshwater > River | place: USA: Delaware...
TTTAATTACAATGACCACTTTAACTTACTTGTACCGGGCAAACGACATCTTTTCAACCATATAATACAATTGATACGCATCAACAATACTTGATTGTCTATACTGATCAGGCATACATTCGGGGATACCCTCATCCGAATAGTACGCGGTTTCACTGCGACGCTCTTCAAAGTGAGACGGACGATTGTCCCAAAGCCACATAAGATGGCGAGCACATGTATGTACCTTATTATATCTACGCGTGTACTCAAGAGTCAGAGCGATTCCAATTTTACACGCGTACATATAGTTCTCAAAACTTGACGCAACCCACATAGTCATCGGGTGTTTGGGGTGTGCGGGTCTATATCCGCGTCGTACACCATCTTTAGCGTACGGTGCGTTTTTTTCAATATAGTCAGCTTGTCCAGCAAAATGCCACGCCATATAGAGCATTTGTACAATCTCCAACTGTATTTTGACTACATGTTGGTCACACGACATTCGTGCTATTTCGCATGGGTCCAGAGAAAGAAAGAATATGTTCATCCTCGTAATCGGATGCCTCAAGATATCTCGGTTCGTATACCAGCGCCTCAACGTTTCCGTAATAAAATTGTCCGTCTGCAAGTTCCCACACTTTGTGTCTCGCCGCTTCTTGTGCGTAATCGGAAGCTTCTGTCAAGTTCCAAAAAAAGGCTCTTTCGAGAATATGATCACCAACAACAACGTTTGCGATGAACATCTTAGAGTTAATTTTTGTGTGTATTCTATCAACTTAGGTTATTAAAATTTTAAATATCAAGACATATTAAGGGAGATGAGTCAGCGGTCATTGTGGGACACGTTACCGATCGAACTTCAAGAGATAATAGTTGAAAATTCGTATGAATTGTGTCGCGAAGAGTACCTGAATTCAAATCGCAAAAGACACAACAAAAACAAAAAGAAACGAGAGCGCGGATTACTCACGGCGGATATGATCCGATATATCATGTCAAGCACAGATGCGATTGAAATGATACAATGGGCGTTTCCAGTGGAACTCATAGAGTTAGAATTACTCATTGATCCACCGATGGTCGAAGTGAGAGACTATGATTATAATGAATATTATGACATATTCTTACAACGTGCTATAAATTATCTAGAAGATCCCACAAATAAAGATGAATGGATATACCCCTCAGATGACCAATGGATCACTATGTTTATGAAACTAAACAACTTTCACAGAACCCACAAACATCTTGATATACTTTCAGAAGTTGATGGAACTCCAGACTTATTCATATGGTTGGAATATCAAAAAGATCCTGACACTGAACTGACGAGAGAAAAGAGACATTCTCTTCGGTCTCTCGGTGTGAGACTTCCACCAATTAAACGCACCTAATCCGATATATACGCCTCCTCATCTTCTTCTGGTTGTTCATCTGGGTCTTCCTCAACTTCAACATCCATACCACCATCTTCATCTGGGTCATCTTCCTCTTCTTCTGGTTGTTCTTCTTCGTCTTCGTTGATTTCTTCTTCGTCCTCAACGATTTCTTCTACTTCCTTCTTTTTTACTTTTTTTGGTTTTTTGACAGGTTCTTTATTGAATATATCTTCAATAACATTTGCTATTCGCTTCTGTTGTTCAACCTTTCTTGCAAACTTCTTCTTGATTTTATCAAGAAATTCCTCACTGAATCCGATGGATTTGTAAGCTTGTAAAATACTTTTAAGTGGTGGAAGTTTACATTGACTGTAGTACTTCTCGTGGAGATTGTAAATAGATGTGTCAAACTTTATACGAATGATACCACTTTTAAGAATGCGAACTTTCATGTAAATCCAATCACCAAGTACGATCTCTGGCTCCTTTTTGAGCTCAGATCTGTGACATGGGGTATATTCGGGAATATCCGGTTCTTTGTATTCAAGACCATGTGCTTCGTAGTTCTTTTTCAAAAGATTGAGGTAATCTTTTTTTGCATACACCGGTTGTTTCAATCGTTGATAATGTTCAATTGATGAAGGTCTCATGACACTGTGAAGAAAACTCCCCGGTGGTGGAGGTCTCACAGGTTCGTGAATCTTTAGAGCAGCCTCTCTAGGACGCAACGGTGGTCGCTTGTACATGCTCATCTTCTTGTGTTTGAGATATGGAGAGATTCTCCTCTAACTTAGGTTGAAAAAAATCCAACTCACACCTGATAACATGTTCAGATTGCTTATCATTATGTGTATAGTACGGACCCCAAATCTCAATCACTTTTCTTTCTCTGTCATACCAAAGATAGTCAAGACCTAGAAGACGTGTCAACCAGTAGAATCGTTTGCCAGTCTTACCAATGAAACCAAATATATGATCTTCATCATACTTACTCACATCCATTTGGGAGTAGTGTGAGTTCGGTGGACAATACGGAGCCATTGTTAATTTTCCTTTCTATTATTTCTGCTTTAATCCTTATATGCTTTTGTGAGTACACTTCTTTGCGGGTTTTCTTGTCGTTTTTGGTGACTCGCTTCTTGGGCTCCTTGTAATCCATGGAATATATACTTTGTGTATAGTTGATTGTGTGCTCTATATTCCATTACCCATTCAACCCAGTTTTGTCGTCTTAGGTAATCAACTTCTTTTAATTCAAGACCTGCATACTTTTGTAAAAGTTCTTGAAATTTTAAATAATCATCAATCTTTGAATTTGGTGTACATTGTATATGTATTTCCCTCGTATCGGTATTTTTTACAAAGCTAATATCTTGACGACACATTGGACAAGTGTGACTACCACACTCTTGGTACCAATGGGTAATACATTGATAACAAAAGGAATGACCACAAACGAGTTTGTATTTTGCCTTCGATGTATAACACACCGGACATTCCATACAAATAAAACGATTATATTATTTAAGCCTCATCATCTTCATCAACGAGAGATTCACTTTCAGACTCGTCAGACTCCGAACACACAAAGTCCTCATCTTCACTATCGTCGATGAGTTCATATCCACCCGGAACTTTTACAAATAATTCTGTATCTTCCAATTTATCTGTATCGTACCAACCGGTTATAGATTCTCTGGGGATTATAGAAATTTCATCATCAAAATCAAATATACCATTTTTAACACATCTCAAGAAACGAACTTCAATATCATACCCATCTTCATCGCGTATCAGATCCGCGATCTGAACAGTGTCATCTTCACATTGAACGTCAACGAGCATGTCTTTATAACGGAGTATTTAAATCTTTAATAATATTAATGATTGGTCCAGCAGGTCCAAACGATGCAGCTATGTTTGATATAGATGATACTCTCATATGGACAAATGGTCAGCCAAATGTACCTATAATTCATCTATTACACAAAATGCGAGCTTTGGGTTACAAAATTGTCATTATCACAGCGAGACCTGGATTTGAAATTGCAGTTAAATGGACACAAAAACAACTCGCAGATCTTGGAATTGTGTACGATTACTTGGGATTTACGAGTGCACAAACAAAAACTCTTATGAAAAGGCGGCTAGGCTATAATTTCGTTCTATCAGTTGGAGACATGCCGACGGATTGGACCGACTCAAGATACTACATCAACACTTCCAGTTCCTATCGCAATTGAGACAACTCACAAAAGTTGTCATGGGTTCATCTGCGGACCGAGTTTGAAGCTGATAGTAGGTTGTTTTCTTTGATTTACAGCGTGCACATGTGAAAAAACCCTCTTGATTTTTGACTTCCTGTGCGAGATATGCTTTTCTTATTTCTTTGTACATTCTCTCCTGCATCTTTGTGGCATAAGGTCCATCGGGCCATAAATCTTCGGGTCTCATATCAATGACTTCCCGCGTTTTAACCTTTTTAGTTATGATCCAATCTTTCAACACAGATGAATTCTTAAGATTGTGTTGAATTTGAAGGAACTTGTGTTTGTATATGTTGGTATACTTGTGGTTATCCCACGCGGCTTCTTCACCAATAAACGCAGCTCGGTCGGTTGCGTAGTTCAAAATACTCTTCTCGAGATTGATACATATCGTATCAGATTCAGGAATCTCGAGGAGGGAGGAAAGGCGGGTGAGAACAAACTGACGTGTAGAGTTCTCCATTCTTAATGTATAATTTTTCATTGTTTTTAACTGACTTAGGGCAATGGAAGACCTTCATAAGGATTATTGCGGGAACAGTCAGCCATGTTCTCGGGTGAGCAGGTATCAAAAAATTGACCCGTGCGGCGCTCTGGATTCGTGTCCACCATACCATAACGATAATCGGCGCCGACTGGGCGATACTTCTCGGCTGACTGTATACTCATAAAAACTGCGATGAGAGTGACTCCAAGAGCTATAGCAATCCAAGTACCCTTCTGAGCGTTGTTCATTTACATTCTGCAAATATTTTTTTGTCATATGAATTCAAGATGACAGTAGCTGTACTCATAAGAGAACAATTTGGAGACATAAGACAGATAGACTTGGACATTGATCCCCGAAAAAACGAAATATTTCTTTTACTTTCAGGAAGACCAACTTTCATTGGTCAATGGCCAGACCTTGATGTAGTCATTATGAAGCCGGAATATAGCAAAATACGCAATAATAACAAGCTTCCACCTCCATTTAATGATGAAGAAGTGAATGGATCAATTCTCCTCGTTAGGATGGATGAAAACTCAGACCCTAGAGATTTCACCCTCGAAGAGTACCTCAGTTTTGTTGCTGGGAACGAACGCGTTTCCTGATAGAACTTCATTAGCATACTTCATAGCAAGTTGAAAATGAATATACGCCCATTCTGCAACATTTGTCATTTTGGGTTTTTGTGGAAGTGGGTTATCATTCACACTCGCGATAACATCAACCTTTTCACCTCCCGTCGCTTTAGCCATATCCTGACCAACCTTCTTGAGCCACATCACATGCTCTTCATTTTTGCAATCAAAGCTCTTCACAAAATTGGACATTTATATTACAATGGATTCTTTTCTATAAGTAGACGCGCACTTGGATCTGTTACATGTGTCCACTTTGGTCGCCATATCTCTGAAATGAGATGATCATTTTGTGAAGTGTAGTACATCCAGAACAGTTCGCGGTAATACGCTTCTTCCTTTGTAAGAGGTGTATTGTGTGTACACATACTTTGTGTGATCGTAAACATTTTGTCACTCATAGACTTCTCTGTATGCGCTTTGATTGCCCCGACCCACCCCGTTCCAACCGCATCGCTCATCCCGTCTTTTTGTCGCCAAAGTATTTCATCGGGGAGATATCCCGCAAATGCTTCTCGGAGAACCTGTTTCTCAAGTTTTGTCATCTTCAATGTCTGGTTCATTTCCATGCAACATTGAATAAAATTTTTGTCTAGGAATGGAACGATGAGGTCAAGACCGTGCGCACCCGCACAGCGATCTGCTCTCAATCCATCAAATTGATGGATGAGATGGAGGCGTCTCATGTTTTCACACGCAAACTCCTCAACACTCGGTGCGTTGTGGAAGTAAAGGTATCCACCCAAAATCTCGTCACTCCCCTCACCAGAGAATATATACCGACAATCTGTATTTTCTTTGATGTACTTACATAGTAGCCACATGGGTGTAGAAGCTCTGACAGTTGTGGTATCATACGACTCTAGGGAGTGTACAACTTTACGAATAGTTTGAAGTCCCTCTTCAACCGTAAAGGTCACTTCGGTGTGGTCGGTAACGAGGAAGTCTGACACCTTACGAGCAGCTTCCAGATCCGGACTTCCCTCAAGACCAATGGAAAATGTCCGAATTCTACCAAGTTTACGAGCAGCGATGGCTGCGATGAGACTACTGTCTAAACCACCCGAGAGAAGGAAACCTATTTCACGGTCTGTGTTGTCCAGACGCGTGTGTACGGCATCTTCAAGGGTGTGCCGAATCTTTTCAAGATTCTTTGTCGCAGAAAACTTGTGAATATTCCAATACCCCGTGTGATAACAAATAAACTTGTCCACATAAGAATCATAGAAATGACCCGGTGGGAAAATGTCAATATGCGTTCCCAAAAATAAGAGCGCCTTCGCTTCACTCGCAAAGGCAATTGAATCCTTGGTATACCTGGTATAGAATAGAGGTCTCACACCAACTGGATCCCGTGCAGCTAAGATCCGATTACCATCGGTATATACCAACGCAAAATCACCATTTATAGATTTAACAGTATTCTCAATTCCGAGAGTGTGAATGAGATTCATGACAACTTCACAGTCACTCCGACTTTTCTCTTCACCGCTACGGAAAGAGCGGTGATTGTATATTTCACCGTTGCACATAAACATACGCTTTTGACGAACAAACGGTTGCATACCCGCGTCGGTTAGATCGTTGATTGCGAGACGATAGTAATCCATCTGGCACTTACCCATGGTCTCTGTGTGGTAATCATCAGGACCACGGTGGGTGAGAAGTTCACTGGGTACATCCCGCTTCTCACCAAAGAGGGCTACAATGCCACACATTTTCTATTTCAATTACATCTCACTTTACTTTTAAGTATAACCTTTTTTCTCAGTACAAAGTATAATGATTGCATTCATTCTTATACTAATACTCTTAATTACTGTCATAGGTGGAGCAACCTACTACTTTACCCAACCAAGAGATGAGCCAACATTAGGACCTTCGGTTGGACCTTCAGCTGGACCTTCGGTTGGACCTTCAGCTGGACCTTCGGTTGAACCTTCAATGGAACCCTCCACAACGGAGGGTTACATGATACAAGACATTGCGGATTACTAACCTAATTAATCTTCAAATTAAACTCCAAAAGATCTCTGTAAAGACTCTCATCTGCTTCACCATCCCATTCCTGTCCCGAAAAACTCACAAGTTGAGTTTCATGGCTATCTGGAAGGTATGCAAAATTGGTGACGCAAATGAACGAAACATTTGTTCTTTTTGCCATATCGTCAATGTTCTCATAATCAAAAGATTCCAAACTTAAATAGTTTTTGAGTTCGTCTGGGGTTCTTTTTTTAATACCCGACTTACTCCTGACGCGCGCAAACCGATTGGACATATCCATATTTGGCCAGTGTCCATGTTTAGAACGAAAATGTGTCACATAATCCATGAATGCATCTGCCGTCTTCCTGTCACTGAAACAGACAAAACGAGACTTCTTGTTTGGATCAACAATACTCAAATAAGTTTTTGTGGGTTTCATTTGAATTAAGTGATAAGAAGACATCTTAAAATATTTAAGGAAAAAAACTTTAACTAATATATAAGATGAACTTTCCCAAGACTGCTGGTCAATGTAAATACATGTTGGCACTTAGGTCACCAAAGCCTATAGTTGTGGGTACGGGTCCTGCGGGTACGGGTAAAACGATGCTCGCGTGTCACATTGGCATTGAGCATATATATGAAGCATTTAGGGGTAAAGTAATTCTCACTCGTCCAATAGTCGCAGCGGACGAGGATATGGGGTATCTCCCAGGTGATATGGATAAAAAGATGGAACCTTGGACAAAGCCAATGTTTGACATTTTTGAAAAGTACCTTTCCCACAATCAAATGGATAGGTGTATCACCATTGAACCCCTCGGCTATATGAGAGGACGCACATTTAACAACACGGTGATTATTGCTGATGAAATGCAAAATAGTACCCCAAATCAAATGAAGATGCTTCTCACACGCATCGGGGAAAATACAAAACTGATTGTAACTGGTGACTTGGAACAATCAGACTTGGGTGAAGATAATGGTCTCGCATTTCTGACACAAAAATTATATGGAATGGATCTCAATTACATTGAGCATGTTGAGATGGATGAGCGCGATGTTGTGAGACATCCAGCCGTTAACGAAGTGCTTAAAGTGTTACACGCATAGATGAATATTAACATGAAAACTGTTGTTGTAGCTCTTCCTGGTCGGGAGTATTCAGGATCGTTTCTTAAAAACTGGTCACAGGCTCTCATTGAACTCACTCGGAAAGGGTACAAAGTCGTTATGATGAATGAATATTCCAGTTTTGTACCCTTTTCTCGGATGAAGACATTGGGATTAGATGTTCGTCGGGGTGCGACACAAGTTCCATTCAATGGAGAACTTGATTACGATGTATGGCTCACGATTGATTCTGATATCTTCTTTTTACCGGAACAACTTATAGAACTTATTGAGGATACGGAAAAGTATCCCGTAGTTTCGGGTCTTTACCGTATGCAAGACCTTCAACATTACGCAGCCGTCAAGGAATGGAATTTGGAATATTTCAAAGAACACGGAACATTTGAATTCATGAAAGTAAATGAGTTAGATACGAGTGAAAAGTACATGAAAGTAGCCTATAATGGCTTGGGGTTCTTTGCGTGTCGCAAGGGTGTAATTGAGAATCTAAAATATCCATACTTTAGCTATCCACTTATTGAGATAGAAGCTGAAGATGGGAAGTTGTTGAGGGACATGTGTTCCGAAGATGTTGCATTTTGCAAAAACCTCAAGGATGCTGGTTACAATGTAACTGTGAATACGAACCTCCGTGTCGGACACGAGAAAACTCTTGTAATTTAGAGTTTTGTACTTCATTATTGAGTGACTTTGACTTGAGGTCTAAATCTTTGAGTCTATTTTCGATCGCAACCTTCTCCTGAATGTATCTATTAATTAGAGTCTTCATTGACTCGTACCACTCATAAATTTCATAAATTTCTTCATCTATGTTACTATATGTATCCACCAAACTATAGTCAAATGGCAGGTTTCGAATGTCGGCAGCAATTTCATCCAACCGAGATTCGAGGCTATCACATTTATCCTTGATTTCCGCGTGACTTTCCATGCTTATCTTTCAATATCATTTTATTTTTAATAGGCTCCAACTCGTTCAAACTCCTTCTCTGTATCTCCCATAATTTCAGCAGCTCTTGGACATTCTGTCATGACTTCACCAACAAAACCAAACTCAGTTGGTTCAAGTTTAACCGCAAAAGGTTCATAAGCATTATAGGCACAGTGTACAAGTGTGTTATTTATGATAAAATTATATACATACTGAGCTAAAAATATTTGATCTACGAGATACTTGTCCCGTTCATTTGGTATACCATTCTCAAATGAATGGAGTAATTCCACCCCTTTCACATATTTCATTGGAACACTATTGATATTTTGTAGCGGTGTGGGTATACCAATATATTCTAAACAATTGTTCATACATCCAAATGTTCCGGCAAGAATTGGAACCATGTGATGTTTATGATCCCGAATAATGTGAAAATCTTTGGACGACGCAAGCCATTCATTTACTAGACTAACTTCTCTGTCTGTAAATCTGGAATCCGCATCACGGGATATGACAATGGCATCTTTGATGAATAGGTCCTCAAATCTCCATAATGTATTAGAAGCCTTCATCTTTGTTCCGGGATGATGTACAACTTCAACATTGTCTTGTCCTTTTAGCCATTCCACAATTTCAATTGGTACGGTGTCATTATAGTGAACTCTGACAACCCACCCCTCGTAATACTTTTTGGCATCCAAAACATTTTCAATAATACCATAGGTGTAAACCTTATTATCACCCCATATGGAATACGAGATGTATTTCATTACTTATTTAAAAGAATAATTACTTTAAATTATAAAATGGTTAAGATTTCATATGCCATTTGTGTATGTAACGAACACCGTGAAGTTGAATCTCTCGTAAACTTCCTTCTCAAGGTAAAGGATGAGGAGGATGAAGTCAACATTCTCGTGGATTCAAAGAATGTGACTCCAGAAGTTCGCACGGTATTGGACTCATACGGTGACAAAATTGTTGTAAACGAGAGGGAGTTTGATGGTAAGTTCTCCGATCATCGCAACTATCACGCGACTAAGTGTTCGGGTGACTACATCTTTGTGGTTGATGCTGATGAAATGCCACAAGAGGCTTTGATTATGAACATTAAATCATTTGATGGTGATATTATGTATGTCCCACGAATCAACATCTGCCCGGGTTATACCGCGGAGTGGTTGGATGGACACAAGTTCCAACTCAATGAGATGGGGTGGATTAACTACCCAGATTACCAAGGTCGCTACTATAAGAATAACGGTGAGATCAAGTGGGAAAACGATCTCCACGAGAGACTCACTGGATCTGAAAAGGTTGCGAGAGTTGACGCAAAACCACTCGTCTCTCTTCTTCACATCAAAACCGTTGAACGACAAGACAAGCAAGGAGAATACTACGATTCTTTGTAGTTTAGTTTAAAGTTTTAAGATTTATAAATTATAATGGTAGAGTATCACGACTTAACTTTACGAGATGGGTGTCACGCGATATCTCATAAAGTTACAGCAAATATGATTAAAAAACATTGCTTATTTGTTGAAAAATCTAAAATACCAGTGATGGAAATCGGTCACGGAAATGGTCTCGGTGCTTCGTCTATTTTGATTGGTAAAGCGACATTGAGTGATGTAGAGATGATTTCTCTAGCTAAAAATTATCTCAAAAATACAAAATTATCAGTTCATGTGATACCAGGGTTGGCAACTATAGAAAGAGATATAGAACCTGCGATTAATTTGGGTGTTGATATATTCAGAATTGCATCACATTGTACAGAGGCGTCTATGACAAAATCGCATATTGAATACATAGCGAGTAAAGGTAAAACTGTATACGGTGCATTAATGATGTGCGCGACGTGTCCATTGGATGTATTGGTAGGCGAAGTTGAAAAGATGAAATCATATGGAGCATCAGCCGTTATTATAATGGATTCAACTGGTTCGTTTATTCCAAATCAAGTTGAGGAGTATTTTAGCAAACTTTCCAAAATTGGTATTAAATTGGGATTTCATGCACATAATAACCTCGGATTAGCTGTCGCGAACTCCCTGGCGGCTATAAAAAATGGCGCTGAAATTATAGACGCAACTATTCACGGTTTTGGTGCAGGTGCAGGAAATACGCCATTAGAAATCATGACAGTAGTTCATCCCTCGGGGGGTATAAATGTTTTGGAGTCAATTGATGAATTGGACTATGAAGTGCCAGTAACAAAAGTTATCAATATATTAACTGCAAAACACAGGTTACATTCTGTATTTGAAAAAAAGATATTAGAATCTGCCGAAAAATATGGTGTTTCTCTCACATCCCTTGTTGAAGAATTGGGAGTGAGAAACTTGGTGGCTGGTCAAGAAGACCTTGTTAGAGTTATTGCTGCGCAGATGGCCGAACAATCATAGTAGATTTTTTAGAGATTGCATCTCCCATGATACGCTCAATTGTTTCCAATGGTAAAATGGGTGACATTTCTTCAATAGGTGGTGCAAAGATTGAACCATCCTTTTGAAGGACACCCTTTACTTTTGGCAAGAATTCCTGATCGGGGGGCATAAATAGTTCGCAAATAGCTGGACCACCGTGATCCATAAATCGCGGAAAATAGAAATCAAATTCATCCCACGACTTAATTCTAAAGTTTTCATAACCAAAGGCTGACGCAACTTTCATATAATCTGGTAGAACAATACCCGTATTCTTATCAACTGCGTTGTAATTTCCCTTGAATAACATCTTTTGTGTATGTTTAATCATCAAATATCCATCATTGTTAAATATAACAATTTTAACTGGCAATCCATATTGAATAATTGTTTGCAACTCCTGAATATTCATCATCATACCACCATCGCAATTGAGACATAGGACTTCTCTACCATTTCCGGCAATGGCTGCACCAAGTGCCGCTGGCAGTCCATAACCCATCTCACCCAAACCATACGATGAAAACATAGTCATACCATCCTTAAGTTTTATTGATTGATGTCCAGAAAGTAGAGCTGTGCCCATATCGGTTACGATAACCTGATCGGGTTTCAAGTGATCCGAAATTTTATCAATCAATCTATATGAGTTTGGTAGCGCGTCGTCTTTGTGATGTTTTTCAACGATTGGAAATTCCGTTCGTATTTGGCGACATTCATGAACCCATTTTTCGTAAGAACCTCCAACTTCTGTGAGCTTTTCTAAAAATGCTCCACAATCAGCCTTAATGGGTAAATCAACAAAATCTTTGAACTCTGTATCGTCAATATCAACCATAACTATAGTGGCATTTCTGGCAACTTCGTTGAAATCATAACCAGTTTGTGGTATAGTTAACCTAGTTCCAATTGTAATAAGAAGATCGCATTTTTGAAATATAAAATTACCAGATCTCTGTCCATAAACCCCAGGATTCCCAAAAAATAACGGGTTGTCGTGATCAACCAAATCTATTGCAGACCATGTCAGTAGAAATGGTATATTTAATGATTCTACTCTAGATTTAAAAAGTTCGGTTGATTTTGAAAGTTTTATTCCGTGACCAGCGAGTATTACTGGTCTTTTTGCACCCTTTATAAGATTATAAACCTTTTCCATGTCATCATTTGTCGGTGAAACCTTTACAAATGGTAGTGGATTCCACAACTCTGTGGGTACATATGTAGATTGAACATCAAAAGGGATATCCAACCATACCGGACCTTTTCTTCCATCAAGAGCTGTGTGATATGCGTACTCTAATTCATTATAAATCCCTGATGCTTCTACAAGCTTTGCATACTTTGTTGTTTTAGAAACCATATGTACAATATCAAAACCCTGTGTACCAAACATTCTCCTATGAGAATGATTATCTACATATTCTCGTTTTTCTTGACCAGAAATTACAATTACGGGTGTGGAATCAGCCCATAAACTAACAACCCCGGTTATGGCATTAGTTGCACCACCACCCGCAGTTACAAGTGCTAGTGCCATATTTCCAGAAGTTCTATAATAAGCACCAGCCGCTAGTAAAGCAGCCTGTTCGTTGTGTGTATTAGTAATTTGAATTCCAGCTTCCGCACATGAATTGTAAATATGAGAGTTTGCCGAACCAATTATACCAAATACAGCCGTTATACCTCTCTGTAGTAGAAAAGACACGATCACATCACTAACTTTAGTTGTCATTAGTCATATCATGTGTGGTTTGTTTAAGTAATATTTAGATATCTAATATACCATCGTACACGTTTTTTGTTCTCAATTCGCATTTTTTCAGAGTTGAAACTTTTTTGGCGACTTCAATCGCCGCACAATTAATAACATCTAAATTTCCAGCATACTTTGATAAATAATCCTCGGAACCATACACCTTTATTGAAACCATAAGTATATCATCAGATATATAAGTTGGTTTTATTTCCGGGGTATACCCCTTTACATAAGACTGCATCTGTGCGATAAAATCGTCAAAATCATCAAAATTACCATTTGATGTTTTAAAAAATACAGTTGTTTGCATGACAGTTTCTGGTGAAGGGTTTACATTAAGAATAACTTTACAATTATTTACACCGGTTAGAGTTTGGATGGCACTTTCAGTTGTTTGAATGTATTTATCAACATTTATTCGTGTAGCCATGCCAGCACTTTCAGATGAAATTTGAGTTACAACTTCAACATATGATACATTACATTTACTTGTAACATACTTTATCAAAGGTATGGAAACCTGACCACCACATGTAACCATATTGACATTCTTCACGTGATGTAAACATTCACAATTTACATTTGGAACACACATCCGACCCATTTTAGATGGTGTTAAATCAACGACAGTTATGTCTTGTGAAAGAAACACTGCAGCATTTTTTGCCGCCGTGTGTGCATCTGTACATTCAAAGACAATATCACACGATTTAGGATTTTCTATAAAGTGCTGAATGCTATTTGAATAATAGGGAACATTATCTGGTAATTTTTTAGTTGCCTCTCTTCTACCAACAAAGGCTACTACTTCACAATTATCAGTTTTTAATAATTTATACAATAAATCTGTACCTATATTCCCAGTACCAATGATTGAAACTCTCATCTTACTTTACAATCATTAGAAATCTTTAATATATACGGTTCGTCAAGCCCTTCCTCTTTGACCTCCCAAGTTGCACCAAATCGCTCCGCCCATTGGGAAAGCAGCAACTTTTCTGGATATACAAGATTATATTCTTTATCGTCTAGATAGCCATGTACATAATCAAAAACAACCTTTCGGACATATTCTATATCAACAAAATCAAAGTATCTATCCTTATTTATCACAACATGCCCTTTCTCTCTGCAAACTGCACTAAATCTTGTTGAAAGTTCACCTGGTCCATAACACCCCCATATACGAAGCGTGTGTGCTTTTTCAATAGTTTTGATTCGTTTATCTATGATCCATTTTGAAAGACCGTATGGGTCACTTGGTGGATTACCTCTCAATGCTGCACCACTTGAAAAATATATTAACTTTCCTTTGAAAACCCTGACAACATTTTCAAACATGAGAATATTTTTGTAAGTGGTGCTCTCACTTTTTTGGTCAATACTTGCTGCACAATGAATCACAACATCATAATCATGTGTATTGAAATATTTTTCAACTGCCACTTGATCCGTAAGATCTAGGTCTTGTCTCGTGACTCCAATCCATTGCATACCCTGTAACAAATTTTTACCCACAAAACCACTAGCACCAAGTACACACACTTTCTTCATCTGATTTAAAGATTAGCGTACTCTTTAACCAAATGCCCCAGAAAGTTTGGTATGCGCCCAACAAATTTGAATCATATGGGGAGGAAGAAATTAAAGCCGTTGAGGCTTGCCTTCGCG
>Ga0194032_1000028_pt1 | contig 14386 bp, 29 predicted proteins | sample IW8Nov16_MG_FD_144486 | JGI IMG/M metagenome (GOLD analysis project Ga0194032, IMG submission 144486) | Freshwater microbial communities from the Broadkill River, Lewes, Delaware, United States - IW8Nov16_MG | ecosystem: Environmental > Aquatic > Freshwater > River | place: USA: Delaware...
CAACGCTTTCTTAGTCGTTGTGCCTATAGTGGATTGATTAAATTTAATTTCTGCAAAGTTACCGTCATTCATTAGTGTAGCCTCACGTGTAGTCTTAGCCTCACCTAATCCTGAGCCTGTAAAGTATTCTCCAGTTTCTGCATTCACAAACTTAACTTGCAAGCCAAGTCTTGTGACTACTGTTTGCTTTGCACCATCTTTCAAACTAATGGATTCGTCTTCACTAACCGAGAAGTCATAACATTCTGCATAAACGAAGTACTGAGCAAGTTTAATCTTACCACGTCCGTCTAATTTATTCTCTGATATACCTGCTTGACTAGCTTGGAATTGACGAACCATTCTTTGCTTTATCTCTCCTTTGTCCTCTGTAAATACAAAGCGATTGGTCTCTTCTAAATACTCGACAATAATATTGGTCACACCTAGACCAACACGCTTATCTTTAAGCTCAGGATATGCAGCGTATACTTCCTCATTGATTCCAATCGATAGCAATTGAATAGGAATCTTAGGGCCATCATAGTCCATCAATGAGTCGATATTAATCTTCTTCTCAAAACTAGCTTGATATGCCTCCGTTTTGGTCGTGGCAATCTGCCCATAAGATGACAACGACAAGAGCAATAAGCAAATACTCCATCTTACCATTTTGGTTCTTCAGCTAATGCTTCTTTCTCAGTCTTAGGCTTTGGCTTCTCTGCTGCAGCCTTCTCTTTAACAATGACAGTCTTAGTGCCTCCTTGGATAACAGCAGGTTGAGCTGCTGCTTGATTGATATTAATTACTGGAGCAGGTGCTGATACAGCCGCAGGTTGTGCTGCCTCCTCTTCTCCTGTTAATTGTTTTGTTACATAGCCACCTACACCTAGTGCGATAGTACTTGCTAGTCCGATAAGGATGCTTTTGAATGAGCCTCCACCTTCTTGTTCTTCTGCCATTTTATAAATAATTATTGTGGTTAATTGGTCTTTTAATTTCTTCTCCTGAGATATTGATGATTTTTAAATCATACATCCCTTTCTTAAGTGTATCCATTGGGATACTTTTGTTACTAACTTCTGCATCTGCAGTAAAGCCAAACTTCTTAACAGGCTCTTTGCCTCCAAAAGTATATACTTCTAGTAGATACTTAGCACCTGGTGTAGTAGCAATACTAACTTGTAATACGTTGTCTTTAACAACCGCTGAGTTAACAACCATCACCTTAGACTCAACGCCTAGATTAATTGGCTGCTCAACTACGTTAATTTCCTCACACGAAATTACGAATAACAAAAATAAGAATACAATAAGTCTTTTCATTTTAGAAGAGATTATAACCCGTCAGTTTGATCGAGTCGGTTGATAAATTAATCCCTAACTGATATCCTGTTTTAGAACTCGCATCCATATTAGGAGTTACTTTAATATAAGTGTTGATATCCAAAGGATTACCTATTGAGCTAAAGCGTAATTTGAATGGAGTAGATTCTCCTGAGATAGGAGTCTTTAACTCTTTGTCTAATGAGCCAAATCTAACCTTACCTTCTTTGTTATCCACAAACGTGTACCAAGTATTTGGAACCTCATTAATTAATTGCTCAAACTTAACTTTAGTCGGATCATAAGTAAACTCAAACTGCAACGCAGATACTTGTTTCGTATTAGTGTTAATTTTAACAGGAATATCGATTGTACTAGAAGTAATCGTTACATTCTTTAAACTTACATCAATCCCATCAGGCGTGTTTATCAGCAATCTTGCTGTTTGAGATGCATCAAAGTTTTTCTTTAAACTAGGTATCGCATTAGTTGCAATCGCATTATTAATAATAACCTGAGAGCTATGGCTACGGTTAATGTCACCAGGAATCACAAAGCGTAATTTTAATGGCAAATTCTCTCCAATCACTCCTGTCTTAAATCGAACATAGTTCTTAGTAATGTCTTTCCAAGACGATGCGGAGGCTGCATTAAACTCAGCCTCTGTAAATGTTGGAGCACTCATATACATATCTGTGCCAGCTGCGTAGCCTGTCGGTAATGTAACCAAATTGTCTACCCCAGATACGTGAGAGAATAACCTCACCAAGTCCCCTCCATCAAACAACTTATTTCTATTCACATCTGCGGCAAAATACCCCATACCTGTGATGATAGATTGATTCTTAAATGTACCATCTAAATTCTGTGTTACAAACTCAGCTTGTGCTGTAGTGTAGTCAGATACGCTAACCGCTGCACTTGCTAAATCCTTGATGGTGTCCATATTAAACATAACACGCACGTGGTAAACTGTATTTGGACTAAATCTAGTTTGGTCAACTGGGATACTTCCGTCTGACAAGGCATCCACTAGATATGTTTGATTGGTTACAGAATCAGTAAATGCTACTCTGTGCAAACTAAAATTGTCCACGTTAGCATTATTGCCAATATTTGCTGTCACATATTTACTAGCCGTAGGGTCAAGCATAATAATACTTGTTAGTGGAGTAGTCATCAATGTTGATCCATCTGTTCCATTTTGATTGTAGGCTGCAGCAAAGTTCATTCTAATTGGATCCCAAGAGTATCCCGGTGCATCCGTCTTTAACTTATACTTTAAGGTTAATAACTTACCCATACCTAAGCCACCTTGGTTAACTGACCAGTTTAGATAGACTCTAAGAATAGTCTTTGTACCACCTTGCGTGTACGTGTAAGACGAATTATAATAACGAACATTGCCATCAGTAACACTATTAGCTGACGTAGACTTCCAAGCGTAACCAGGGTAAGTGTAATAACTCATCGTTACTTGCGAGTTAGCAGGCAAGATGGCATTATAGTTGGTTACATTAATTAACTGCAGTGCATTATTAGGGTACTCAAAGTCAAAGTACAAAGCACGAGTAGTTAGATTACTATTTCCATCTGCGTGTACTTCGACATTCAATGTATCACCTTTATTAATCACATTACCACGCACATTTAGATTGTTCGTGTCATTAGGGAAATAAAGTTTTACCGTTTGAGCATAAGTGTTTGTTACAAATACACATAAAAAGGTAACAAGAATTAGGTGTTTCATTATAGAAGTTTGTTAATCAAAGTGTTACAAGTTTTCTTTAAAGCTGAACTTAAATTAGTTTGATTAAATTTTCCACCCTCGTCAATCAGAAGAGTTGACATAGATACTTCTTCTGCCGACTCTTCAACAATAACTGTTTTTATTACCTTACCGTTATTAATTAATTTACCACGCATTCTAATCACCACAGCATCGCTATTCTTATGAAATACTGATAGGTTTGACTGAGTCTTTAATACATCTAGGTATAATATCTCAACCTCTAACTTCTTAGTTGCATATGGATTAAGCAAATAATCTTTCTCCTCTACAAATTCTTCTAGCATACCCTTTACACCAAACTCTAGGTTGCGGTTGCCAGCTAGTGCCCCAATCTGTACAGAATTATGTACAGATGAGATGTCAATACTCTCGTTGTGAGACAGAATAATTTCTCTAGCTTTTGCATCATCAAAGAAATGCAGATACACAAAGTAACCTTGCGTTGCTGTTGCAAGTCCAACTATGCTTGATACAAGAAATAATAGTACTTTCATAATGCTTATATAAAAAAACCTTGCACGGCTACCATTTTATTTGTATATTTGTTTATGCAAAAAAATATAGACTACAATTACTCAATATTTTCAGATGGAAGAGTTTTTTCAAAAAAAAGAAACATATTCCTAAAACCTTATTTTAATACTAAAAAGTATTTATGTGTTGAATTGAATAATAAAAACACAAGAATACACAGATTAGTTGCTGAAAATTTCATCCCTAATCCTCATAATTACACTCAAGTTAACCACATTGATGGTAATAAAGAAAACAATCATGTAGACAACTTGGAGTGGTGTAGTAATAGAATGAATAGCATTCATTACCACCAATCAAAATCTCCTGGAGTTTCTATTACAAAAAGCAAAACATACTACACCAAAATATATTTGAATAAAAAAGTTGTTTACTTAGGAACATTTAAGACATTAGAGGAAGCTAACAATGCTTATGCTAACGCCCTTGCCCAACATACTTTAGTTTAACTTTTTTATCTTTTGGCCCTGACGTTTTAGCGTGCTTCCCTTTTCTTCGTACTCCGAATGTAATCTTCTTTGCTTCGGATGATGATTTTGCTTTTGCCATTAGCTTAGTAGGTTATAGTATTCTTTAAAATGTTTCTGACGGTCAGTAAGCCCAATTGTACCGCCATTTACCCTTTTGGTTACCAAAGTTACAACTTCTGGCGAACTACCTTTGTCGCAGATTGACCACAAGTTATTCTTCTTAAAGAAAAACGCTGCGGAGGCTAAGGCATATTTAGTTGCTACTAAGTCAGGATTGGCTGTAATATCCTCAGGAACAGTTGCATCAAATGCTTTGTAGTTTTCTTTTCCTGTCAACTGAATGTACCCTCTCCCACGATATTTCCATCCTTCACCACTTGCTTCTGAGCCATTACCCATTCTATTTGCATAGACTAGGTTAGCAATCTTCTCAGGCTTACGCTCGTAGGCTGTAGCTTGAGCAATGGTCTTAAAGTATTTACTAAAAATACTAAGTAAGCCTTTGGCTCCGTAGTTTAAATTTTCTTGTGTTGCCTTGAATCCTCCTGACTCATGACCACACTGTGAAAGAAAATGAGCAAGTCTTAATGGTGTAGTGATTCCAAACTTAGTAGCTGTATCAGGTATTGCATCAATCACTACCTGTGGCACGTGACCTTTAAGTGCATCTAATTTAAATACTGTAATGTTTGAACTTGGTGCAGGTGGAGCAAATGATGCAGGAGTATCTATTACCACTGAATTATAAGAAGGTGGTGTTACAACTGGTGCAAACATCTTCACCCACGTAGCATCACCAACCACCCCGTCAGGGGTCAGCCCATTAGCCGCTTGCCATCCCTTCACAGCTGCCTCAGTCTTTGGCCCAAACTTACCAATGACATCTACGCCAAGTTTTTCTTGGAGCTTCTTTACCTCGTCACCTGTCGATCCAACTCTTAATAGCATTTTACTTTAGTTTATAATAGTAATGCACACCATAGATTACTGTCCCATCAAGATTTGCTCCGGCTGTAATATTATATATCTCATCCTTCTTTGTCTTGTAGAGTAGACCAGCTTCTGCACCTCTTATCCCAAGGGTGTTGTTAACCATAACGCCACCTCCAACGTATAATTGACGGACTGGTGGTGCATACTTAGTAATAGTTTTAGTTTCCTTAACGACTGGTATATTAAAATTATCACGTGTGCGTCTATATGTTATTTTATTTTCTTTAACTGTATCCAACACAGCGATGTAACCATAGTTGCCTACCTTGATTGTATCCTTGTAAACAACTTTGTTTATATATAACTGCAACAAAGCCATGTACTGCTCTTTTAAGCGTGCATAGTTTGTATCAGGCAGCATCTCTGGTTTGGATGCTACCTCTACAATCACCTCTTTATATACGGGTACTTTCTTGATACGAATCGAATCGTGAATCTGCCAAGTCGTGTCGTGAACAGTAATCGTATCATTAGGTCTTGTCTCAGCATTCTTGCTTCTTTCTCTCATGAAGAGAACTAGAAGCACCATGCTGATAACAAACATTATAATACTAACCTTCAGACTCTTCATATGGCTCGATTTGGCCACCTAGGGCTTTTTGTCTTTCTGTCTCGTTTTGGCGATTCTTTACTTTCTCAATAGCTGAGATACCAAAACAACCTGCTGTCAATCCAGCAAATACTTCAAGGATAATGGGCTCAATCACAAATTGTTGACCAAAATATCCTGTAACGATATCTACAAAACCATAGATAGCCAAAATACCAAATGATAAAAATCCTAATACAGATTTCTCATTGATATCATTCTCGTCTTTAAATAAATCGATTAAAGCCATTTCTTTCTTTCTTTTATAATTTTATATAGCTTGAACCCCGTGTAGATTATTGATATAGCCAATAATGCCACACGAAGAGTAGCCTCTATAGTGCTGAACGATAACATAAGAGTTATCGAATTTAAGATTCCTATTTTCAAGTCGTCTTCTGTCATTACCAAAGGGCAACAATGTTAGTAGCTGCTGTTCCTGTTGAGAAAACTCTTAGAACACGAACTTGAAGTGTAGTGCCTGCTGGTACTGCGTAGAACGTAACCTCGTCTCCACCGATAGTTAACACACGCAAGTTACCAGCTCCACCAATGTAAAGGATACATCCTTCGTCATTTGTACCACCTGAAACACTTGGAATGTTTGTAGTATTAGAAGGCGTAACTGCTGCAGCACGCCCTGACTGCATATAATTTAAAACACCCATCTTATTTCTTCTTTTTGTTTTTCATTGCAGCTTGTGCATTCTCTGCGTAATGCTTACGTGCAGTTGCTGTCAATTTTTGATTGCTTGCTTCTTTGATATTGAACGCTGTTTTTTTACTAACCTTTGCCATATTTATATCTTTTGAATTACAAAGTTAATTATTTTTTTTTGCCACGTGCTCGACGATCACCGGGCATATCGTTCTTATCTCCACGGTTGCGACTAGCCACTTTCTCAGTGAATCTACCGCTCATATGGTGAGATAAATCTTTGCCATCGTGGTCTGCATAAGACCCACGCTTGCGGTTCTCTTTGTTAAGCTCAATACGCTTACGCAACTGATCAGGATGCTTGTTATAGTCAGCCTGATAAGCCAAGCGTTTAGCTCTTGCTTCGGGATGTGTTTTATAATACTCGGATGTACGTCCTGCCATTACTTTTTCTTTGCGAGAATCTTCTTCTCTTGCTTCAACATTTCTTTGGTAGGCTTCTTGCCTGAGCCTTTGTTCTCACGGATATTATCCCAAAGACCACGACGAGACTTAGTCCCGTCTTTTCTTTTTAACAGTTCCATTTCTTTAATGCTAAGGCTTTTCTTGTTGGCTCACCATTTGGCTTCTTCATTGGTCCCTCCATGCCCGACATCCGAGCACAGAATGACTTACGTCTAGCAGCATCTCTGCTGCCTGCCTTTAATTTTGATGGTGGTGTAGTCACTGCTGTCTGCAATTTACTACCCGGATGCTCACGTCTATAAGAAGCGACCCCTTTGGCGTTTAAACCGCCCTTAGGGTCCTTTCCTTCTTTACGTGTCCAAGCCGCTGTTGCCATTACTTCTTCTCTTTAATAGATTGAATGATTGCCTGAACTTGTGGAGATGTTCCTTTTACAGGAGCATTCTCTGGGTTAAATGGAGTTGCCATAATTAGTCTTGGAAAATAGTTGGTGCTGGGATATAATCTGGTAATAAAAACTCAAAGTCATAAGACATCAATCCTGAGATAGCTCCTGTTTCAGCAAGATTTGCTGTAGCTACAAGAGCGTAATAAGAGTGGCCGTTTGGCTGAGGATTTTCATATGGATATAAATACATAGTGAAGTCAGTTAAATTAACTGCACCAATACCATCGATATACAATAACCCACCATTTGCTAATGGAGTAGTTATGATATTACCATCAGTTATACATTGAAAAGATCCTGTAACACTTCCTGGGAAAATACCTTCATAAGGTACGCCAAAATCTACTGTGCATAAGTATTGGTAAAAACTATTACCTGTTTCTTGAATTGAATCAATACCTTTGATGTGGTAAGAAATAAGTTCTATACCATCAGTATAAGTAAACTTAGGGCCACCTGTTGTTATACCTGCAGGAGGATAAAAAACATATGGGATACCTGTTGGTGTTGATCCATTACCTACAGCTGCTGCAATATCTTGCATTGTGTATGGCTCGGATAATGTATTATTGATACCGCTTTTCTTTTCCTGTAAATCTACGTCAGGAGCGTATCCAATAAATCTAGTGTCTTGTGATACTGTTGGCATTTTTATCTTTTAGTTTGTTGGTTTCTTGATTATTAAACGGGAATGCTCTATTGAGTGCATCCCGTCTAGCAGCACAGCCGCAGTTATCACCTGCGACGGATTTAACAGCGGCTGCAATGCCAGTTGCCTTAGCAACTTTCTCGACTACGTCTCCTAAGCCTTTCATTACTTTTTCTTCATGCCCGATACTTTCTTCAAGTTCGGATTAGCTTTAATAGCTTTTGCACCTGCCTTGCGAGCACCTGCTGCTAACACTGCACCAGCACGCTCCATAGGGATACCCATCTTATGAGCAACAGCAGTCTGAGCTGCTTTGAACCCCATTCCTTTTTTCTCTTTCATCTTAGCACATTTTTTTAATTGCCTTAGCAGTCTTAACTGCTTTAGCAACCTTCACTGCTTTAGTAGCAGCTCCGATTTTAGAAATACCCATAGCCGTTTTAGGCATTGGACGTGTCATTGGTGTTTTTTCTTGCTTTGCCATATTATTTTTTTCCTGGAAATTGTGTTGGAGCTAAAGGCATTTTTGAGTTACGTACTGGTTTAGATGCATTATCAATTAAACCTTGGTAACGCTCTGCAATTGGTGCATAGTATGCGTTCTCCTTGCGTAATTGTGCAATGCGAGATGCAGCAGCCTTATCTTGATCTGGAGCTAGTCCTAAGTTGCGGTTCTTTTGGAGCATTGTACGTTCGTCTTCACGTTCAGTCATTGCTTTTCTCATACCACCTACTACGCCTTTTAATTCACCCACTTTAATCATTGAATTGGGTTTCTTTGGTCCTGTTAATGAACCTTGTGTTATCTTAGCCATAATTTTTCTTATTATTCAACAAAGATAAGTAATTTTGTAAAAATAAAATCTAATGATAAAAACATATATGAAGCCTAGGAAGATTAAGCCTAGAGCTGTCAAGGTGCGTGAGTATAAAGTCAAGCCAATTGTCGTTAGACGAGAGGCTGTTGACAAAGACTTTCTAAAATACATAAAAGTTGTGCGTGCTTGGGCTCGTCATAAGCACGGATTGAGACTAGAAGACTTTGAGATGCTGTGCTATTTGTACTCCGAACACGTTTTTGATGCCAATCAGTTCGACCAGTACTGTCAAATCTTTGGATTTACTAAAAATAGACGGCAAGATTTGATGGATAAGGGCTTAATCATCCATTTTCGCAAGCCCGAACCTGGCAAACGTGCGATTTATGAGCTATCTCACCAAGCAAAATCCATAATGCGTCAAGTTTATGAGATGTTGCAGGGTCAAAAGCCCATTCCAAAACTATCTGACATCAAGCCTAAAAACAATAAACCCCATCACTTTGCCACAAGGCAATATGACAGGGTCATTGGTAGACTTAATAAAGATTTTTAGAGCACCACCACCACATCTTTCTCAGTGATGACCGTATATAGGTCCTCATTGATGCGGATGGTGTGGCCAGCTGCACGATCAAAGTATATAAATGAGCCTGGTTTGATGCCATCTACTAAATGCCCTTGTGATACCACGGTAGCTTTCTTGTAGCGTAGCTCATTTGCATCCATTGCGGTCATTATCAACCCACCCTTGGACTTTGTCTCCTCTTCTTGAGGGACGATTAGAATATTCTTTCCGATTACTTTCATTGATTTGGATTTTTGGTTTGGATTTTTGTTATTATCAGTAGTATTACTACCAAAATTTACAAATTTGTAAATTATATTATACAGAATATATCCTCAGGTCAACCGTTGGCATATACTGTATAATATATTTTACTTTATGCCCTAATATTTGTGATGACCGTCTCGGTTGATAGCAATGTGGTTGCAACAGATACAGCGTTCTTAATGGCCTCCTTAGTCACCTTGGTCGGGTCAATAATGCCAACGCTCATCATATGGCACGTCGCACCATTAGCCACGTTTATACCCACACCTTCTTTTGATAACTGCTTACTCTTGTCAAAGTCTGAGCTCTCCACCTCGATGCCAGCGTTAGCTAGTATCTTGATCATTGGAGCAAGCATCGCAAGTTGTAATATCTCGGTACCCTTATCGGCTACTACTAGAGTAGTAGCGATGTCTTTCAACGCCACGCCACCACCTGGTAAGATGCCCTCTTCTAGTGCTGCACGTACCGCACACACCGCATCATCCACCCGGTCCTTCTTCTCCTTCTGCTCAATGTCTGAGTTAGCACCCACCTTGATGACACCCACGCCACCACCTAGATTAGCGATGCGTTCTTTTAAGAACTCTTTCTCGACAGCCTGCGTCTCGACCGCCATCTGCTCATTTAACTCTTGTACTCTCTCCTCGCCTGCACCCTCTGCATCAAAGATAATTGTATTGAAGCGAGAGCTGACAATCTTACTAGCCCGACCGCAGTCATCAATGGTCGCCATTAGTAAGTTGTCACCTGTCTGCTCAGAGAAATACTTAGCACCTGTCGCAATAGCGATGTCCTGCATGATCTGATGACGCTTGTAGCCAAATGACGGTGGGATAATTGTGCACACCTTCAAGCCGCTCTTAATCTTGTTCACATTTAATGTGTTGAGTGCATTCTCATCTAGCTCACCAATAATTAATAATGACCCACGTCCTTGGTGTATAAACTCAAGGATAGGCAAGATGTCGTTAATGTTTGTAATGGGTTGGTCAGTGACCAAGATGTATGGCTTATCTAAGATAGCCTCTTGCTTCTTGTGGTCTGTTACAAAATACTTACTTGCGAACCCTCTGTCCACCTTCATGCCACTCACCACCTCAGCATATGTCTCAGCGGTAGCCGAACTCTCCACTGTCACCACACCTGTTAGACCAACTTGATTGTACGCATCAGCAATGATCTTGCCAATCTCTGCATCGCCATTGGCAGAGATAGTCGCCACGTCCACCAATTTGTCTGATGTAATCTCAGTTGACATAGCCGTTAACTCCTCAGCGACTTTAAGTGCTGCAGCCTGCACATCACGCAATACTTGTGTGGTATTGTCTTCTGGTGTAAGCACACCTGTTGCCGCATGGATGATGGCTTGTGCCAGCACCATACTTGTCGTCGTCCCATCACCTGCCGAGTTAGCTGTCTTCTCAGATGCCTCTCGCATGATCATGACCGCCAAGTTCTCAGCTGGATCCATTAAGTTGATTGACTTAGCGACCGTCACACCATCCTTGGTTACTGTAATGCCACCAACGTGTTGCTCCGATTCAATAAGCACCGTGCGACCACGAGCTCCTAGTGTAGACCCAACTGCATTCGCAATTGTATTAACACCCTTAATTAATTTCTGCCTGCCTTCACTTCCGAAGACGATGTCTTTTACTATCATGTTAAATTTAATTTGTTACAAATCTATATACAATTGTTACACCAAACAAGATTAATTGTCAAAATGACTGATAATGCAATCCCTTACAAATGAACTATCGGAACCAATAAAACTAAAACTAGTCGATAGCCCATTCTTAGAGTTCTCCCATTCACGACATTGAATAGTAATCTTATACTTGTCACTACTATTCTTTTGTGGCAATCCCGAATTGATATAAGACAATAGTGACTCAGCACAATCTAATAATTCGCATTCGTCAAATGCCAAATGTATAACTGGCTGACTAGCCTGTTTGATGTTTACCCTAATAAGTTTTTGGGGTTTGGAATTGTAGAGTTTCATATTATATTTTATTGTTTGTACAAATATACTAAAAACAAATGAAATGTACAATATGTAAACTTGCAAACTTTTTTGCCGTATTACGTAAATATATTTTTTTATTTTGAGCGTGTGAAATTTTTTTTACTTTTCTTATTTATTTTGTTCATTTTATACATAATTAAATAAATACTTAATATAAATAACTAATAATCAATAAGTTACAAGATTGTATAAAAATACTTTTGTACATTTTTTGTACACAAAGAAGTCATAATTGTGTACAAATGTAGAATCTGTACAAAATATAAGGCAAAAAAAAGACCCAAGTCTTGTAAACCTGGGCCTAATTAAAAATACAAACAACTAAAGTTGTCTGCTACTTCTTCTTCGGGAACACACCTTTCTTCTCCATCTTCTCTACCTTTTTGCCTTCCTTTTTCTCGTGTTTCATCATAGCGGCCTTAGAAGCATACTTCTCTTTGCCACCGTATTCTTTGATCATTTTTGCCATTGTTTTGTTGGGTTTGTTTGAGCAAAGTTAAAAAGAATATTAGATAAATATGGGTGGAGGGAAACAGCCCCATCTCAGCCGACGGGGGCCCAAAGGGAAACGCTCCTGATCGAGGTACGGGGGGTACGATTTGGGAAAATTGCCGTAGATTTTTTGGCTTTTTTGGGGGCTTCGCTTCGGGGCTTCGGGCTAGACTTATTCGGATCTATTTAGCCGTTCTGCTAATTAGATATTTGTCTAACTATCTAAGAATTAACCGCGATCGTTTAGACGTTTGTCTAATTGTTTCCATCCGAAATTTTTTAGGTTAGTCTAAAAATTTATTTCGGGAGGGTGAAAATAAAATTAAGGGAGTGGAGTGATCGCATTGCCCCCGCCACAAACCTTACATTATGTTAAATAGACTTTGAATTGCCACAAAATTAGGCTCAAACTATTGCAAAAATATCCTTGCATTTTTTAAAGAACTTTTGCCTATTTAGGCTCTATTCATTGTGTTTTTCAAATAATGCTAAAAAAGTTTTCCACAAGTACTTGACAAGTATTCCAAAATTTACCTAGGTTTGTATCAACAAAACGAAATAATAAAATGAAAACATTCTACGTAAACTACGAAAGTCAAAATGATTTTAGCCTAGTATTAGAAAAGCGTTTTAAAGCCCTGGATTTTGCTGAAGCTGATTTTATAGCCTTTCAGATAAACCCTGGAAATACTTACTATTCAGTACATGATATTTCGTCTTATTATTATTGGAAAAAAAATAACGTAATAGAAACAAAAGACGGCTATTTAACACAATGTACGGGATATCGAAAAGCGTTTACTAAAAAAGAGCTATTCTCTTATTTTGTTCGCGAATATGCACCACAATTTTAATTGATCACCTTATAAAATATAACAAAATGGAAAATTTTAACAAGTATTTATTTATCGAAAATTTAACGGCCGAAATTGAAGCCGAAATATTACACGGGAATTTGCACAATTACGACGAAATTCAGGAATTTATAGCAAGCGAAATAGATACGGCTTGTATTTATTACTCAAATTGTTTTGCAATTTGTGCAAGCCTAGGAGCTACGGATTTTGAGACGGAATACGGGACGGCAAAAAATATCAGTGAATTAGCCTATTATTCATTATTAGATTTTACGCAAAGTGAATTAAACTTTCATGAATTAACAGAACTATTATAATAACCTTTAAAAATAACAAAATGGAAACGTACATTTTAAGAGAAAATGTTTTAAGCGATAATATTTTAATGCTTGCAAACGAAAACGAAATTTTTAAAGGGGGTTATATAGCTATATTGAAAGAATATAGTTACCAAACCCCCTGGAATGATAAGGAAACAAAAATAAGGTTTAGAAAAAGAGAAACATTATTTAAATACCTAGGCAAAAAATATCCTCAAATAGAAATATATAATTAAAATGGAAAAGTTTATAAACTACACTAAGCCAAATTTTGGATCTGATAAAATACTGGATTTTAACCTTTATTCAGATTTTCATTGTCAAAGTTTATTTTGGACGGACGGCAAAACAGATATTTATGCAAGCCCTGAATGGGACGAATTAGAGGGTATATGCTCGCTTCAAATTCAAGTAGATGAAAATCTTTCCGAGGGCTTCGAATTTAGCCTAGGCGAGCCTTACAATTTAGAGGCACAAAACGAAAGATATTTGTCAATAATTACCGATCTTATAAAGGCCCTATCTAAGCCCTATTCAGATTTAGATACATTGATTCAAAACGTATTAAATAACTATTAATAATCTACGCAATGAAACGTAAAATAAAACTAGACAACATCTATTTCAAGCAAAACGGAATTGTAGTTAATTTCCAGTTTGAAACAAGCAATTCCAAAACGGGGGATTTGATCCAAAATAATTTCATTCCTTTTGAATGGATCGAAAGCGACGCTAAAATTTCTACCTTATCAGACAAGGCCGTTTGCTTCGATTGCGATCATTCGAAAGACAAGAAAAAAACATGCTACGTACGCAAAGGACCTAGTGAAATGGGCCTAGCTTCAAAAGTTAGAAGCCTTAGAAATTTGGGCCTAGATAATATACCCGAATTGAGCCCCGAATTAGAAGCTGATCTACTCGAAGCGATCGAAGGCCGTGGCGTACGCTTCGGCTCCTATGGCGAGCCTATTTTGTTAGGCCATGATCTAGTAAACAAAATTAGCAAGCGAGCTAAATTTTGGACGGGGTATACCCACCAATGGCACAAAAATGCATGGGCAAAAGATTATTTCATGGCGAGCGTAGAAACGACGCTATTAGACAAGGCCGCTAAAAATATGGGGTG
>Ga0194032_1000031_pt1 | contig 14189 bp, 27 predicted proteins | sample IW8Nov16_MG_FD_144486 | JGI IMG/M metagenome (GOLD analysis project Ga0194032, IMG submission 144486) | Freshwater microbial communities from the Broadkill River, Lewes, Delaware, United States - IW8Nov16_MG | ecosystem: Environmental > Aquatic > Freshwater > River | place: USA: Delaware...
TAATAGACGAGTTAGCATTCGGAGCAATCGCAAGTAGGTGAGCATTACGCCGCCCTGTGCCTGCCATATCCGGTGCTTCACCTCTTTCCTTAGCGAGTTCATGTGTTGACTCCACCGCATCTTCTTTGATCTTCTTGAACATCTGGTAGTTTTCACTAGCCGCTTGCCAAGATTCCCATGCAATGCCCTTGTTCTGTAGGTAGCCGTGGAAGCCCATCGCACCTAAGCCGATGGACCGTTCCATGTATGCACTGAACTTAGCTTTCTCTAATTCTTCCGGAGCATGGCGGATAAAGAATTTAAGGACGTTGTCCAAGAGTCTGACCAAATCTGAAACCATTCTGGTGTCTCGCCACTCGTCCCATTTTTCGAGGTTGACTGAGGAGAGGCAACAGACTGCTGTACGTTCTTCAGATGTAGCGAGATGGATTTCATTGCACAAGTTACTGCCATTAATTGTGAGTCCAAGTGCTCTCTGAGTATCCGGTAACCCTCGCTGGGCTGTGTCGATAAAGTTGAGGTAAGGGCTACCTGTTCTGAAGCGAGCTTCAAGTATTCTTTGCCACAATTCTCTAGCTTGGATTGTAGATCTGATAGCTCCTGAATCAGGGCATCGTAGTTCCCATTGTTCTCCATTTTTTACTGCCTCCATAAAAGCATCTGTGATGTTTACTGCGTTGAATAAATTCAAACACTTACGATTTACATCCCCTCCAGTAGGGACTTTAAAGTTTACGAACTCAATGATCTCTGGATGCGATACATCAAGGTATGCGGCATAAGATCCTTTACGGGTCTTGCCTTGTTTGTAGGCTGTCATCTGAGAGTCAACAACCTTTAAGAATGGGATCACTCCCGGTGCCTTGTCACTTACAGGGCGTACATCAGACCAGTGACCGCCGACTCCACCTCCTTTGACAGATAGCCATGCAACTTCAGCATTGTGATCAATAAGGGACTCCAGATTGTCACCAACATAAGTGAGAAAACAAGAGATAGGAAGACCCTTGATGTTCTCTCCGTCTCTTGGTGCATTAGACAATACCGGAGATGCAAACATAAACCAACACTTGCTAGCATAGTCATAAATCCGTTGAGCAAAAGCATAGTCACCCTCACAGTATGCGACAGCGGCACGTGCAAATGCTTGCTGTGCGTACAACTCACTGTCAGTCATGTAATAATCTTTGAGCAAAGACATTGCCTGCTCAGTCAGTTCTTGATCCCTGTGTAGATCTATCTTGATCCCCAAGTAATCGACTACGTCTGCCATTAATCAAGTCCTTCAATATCAATCCCAATTCGCTTGAGTGTCGCACCCGGAATGTCATAGACACACGCATCAAGCACATCTTCGATAATTTCTGTGATGCCATCTTCTGTCCTATGCTCAGGCGAAACCTCAGTTATATCCACGAAGAACTCCATGTCAACTTTTATTTGGATCTCACGTGTCATCACCAGTGTTTCCCTTCTGTCTCTTCCATCATCTCAATCATCTTGTTGAGATACCATCGTGCCTTCTTAGCGTTGGTGATAGGGTCACCCTTACTCCATAAGCGTGTGCCTAGGTACTTGAGTATCTGCCACTGGCATCCCCACATGGGAGCTAAGGGGTGCAAGAATCGCATCACATCACAGATGTAATCAAAGGTTTCGATTAGACCAGAGTTGTAATGCTCAGGTCTATCTACCTCGTCAAAGAATCTATCATCCTCATCCTCAAGGACATCATCAAATACATCGCTTACAGATTGAATCTTCTCAATGCTATCTGACTCGATCATCATGCACTCCCATGCGTCTTTGTATTGAAATTAAGTGTAAACACATTGCCATCTTTTGTAAAGTTTGGTTTATCTTCAATGTCCTCAACTAACTCAGAAAGCATTTCTTCGCAGTTACTTATAAAGTATGCTTTTATGTATTGCAAAAAGTCACGATCCTCTTCCATCAACCCTAAGCAGGAAGCAAGTAAGTTACACACAGAACGTATCTGTGCTACTTCTTCTTCGTTTAGATCGTCACCTATCTCTTCTTCAATGAATGCAGTAACTTCCCCAGTCCATTCGTTATCTTCGTTGAACTCAGGAGATAATGCTACTGCAAAAGATGAACTCTTAATATCCGCTGTCATATAACTACCTTTTAATTTTCTCATATGGGAAAGACATAAATTCTTTCGGCATAAGATTGTTTGTTTTTTTCTTTTCTTTAATCCATTCCTGTGGTACATCTTTATCTGCAAACAGGAACCCATGCTTCTCACACCAAGAAGCGTATGTTGTCTTAGCCCCCTTCCTTAGTCTTGAATTACTATTACTGAAAACAAATCTAATGTCAAGATCAGGGTGTTGCTTCAGGATACACAGATGTTTCTTTCTGTCCTCCGGCGTGAAGCGTCCCTTGGTTTCGATTATTATTCCATTTGGTAATAAAAAGTCCGGTGTATATAACCGATAGTTTAGATCTTCCCATTCAATCTTCATGCATTCGTATGAAGCATCGCACTTACGATCCTTGAGTGAGTCAAGGACCGTATGCTCTAGGCCGGAACGATAGCCATGTCTGATTGCATTAGCTCTTGCTTTGCTTCTCTTTATGCTCATCAGCTATCTCTATGTATGCAACAATAGGCTTTTCTTTAGCCTGTGACGCAAGAGAGGGTAGCTCTTGTAGAGAGGGCCAGCACTTGTACCTGTATTTACACCAACCACATTCCTCTGCGAGGATTTTATTTCCAGTTGGTTTCTTACGGAATGTTTCTTCGACAGGCTCAAAGCAACGCTCAAACTTATTGCTTTCTAATTTGTCTGCCTTTTCTTTTATGTCATCAAGTATGTCCTGCTTATCGACAGCCATGTCCCATGCGGATACGTACTTGAATTCACCTGTGGCTTTGTTGATAACCCACCATCCGCCGACATCTACACCTAGTGCCTTGGAATATCCGGCAAGCTGACCAACATAACCAAATGAATCATGAGACTTTAGCGTTTCATAATCTTTGAACTTGTTCTTGTATGACCACGGCGAAGCTGACTTGATATCATCGACACGTTTATCCATAATCAAATCATGGGTGCCATCAATATTATGTTTACCTAACTGAAGCGTTGATTTGAATCCATCACTAAATTCTACGCCAGCTTCTGTAAGCACTCCCTTGAACACAGCTTCGACAATGTCTCCTATCATCATGTTCATTAGGAAATTTGCTGATGGTTCTATGCCATCCTTTGGGTGGTTCTTATCAAACCAAAGTTGGCAGTATGGCCTGCCAATGTTTGACATGCGCAATGTGAACTTGCGCTCATCTTGATTAAACTGTTTCTCAACAGCTTCTTTAACATCCTTGATGATGCGAGAGATGGTGGCATCTGCCATGCCACGCTTCCCTTTACGCACATCCTCTAGGTATCTATGTATCTTGATCTCTTGAGAATGATTCATTATCAATTCTCATCAATCTGAATGAACTCATCAACCAATGACTCATCTTCTTTTGAGAGTCGTTGCTTGCCCATGTTCTCATTATGAGCATCGACAATGTACTGATTGTAATTACCTATCCAGTCAATGAAGTTGGAGAAGCTTGTTTGATCTTCTTCAACAAGATCAATAGTGTTTGATAAGTCAAGCTTGGCAGTAGGTAAATAAAATGAAGCACCAGTTGGAAGAGTCCTTTCTTCCGTACCACAATTAATTGTGTGTTGCACTGGTAAACGCTTCTGCCTTCCTAGCTGAGTGAAAGGCTCACCCATTGTCTTGAACGCATCCCTGTTCTCAACTTCCCAAATGAATGGCACCGTTTCAAAAGAAGTTTCGTTGCCTTCCGCATCCACTGGATTAACGAGTGTTACCTCACCCAGTAGAACTCTAACACGCTTGATCTGTTTGATCAGGGCTTTCGTGTTATCTGGTAGTGACTGAAAGTCTTCAATGTAACCAGCAGGCTTACCGCAATTGAAGCCACCAATGTTATCCTTTAGATCACCATTAAGATCTTCAGCCATAATTGTTTTTACGTATGAATTATTTTCGGAATCATACCGTTTGTACATGAACCGCTGAACAAACACACGCAAGTTTACTTGCTCAGCATATACATATGACTCATCTGGCAGTTGAAGACGGTACATACCAGCAGGTATAACTTCCATGTTCTTCATCTTGCCTTTAACTTCAACCTGTCCCATGACTGGTTGATTCCAGATACGAAGGCGAGGCAGTGTTGATGCCTTAGCTGGACCCTTCGCCATGTCTGCTCCCATGCCCATGGCTTGTGCCATCTCAGCAAAGTTAGCAGTATTAAGTGTTGCTATTTCAGTTGTCATGTCTTGACCTCCTGTTGGTCAAGCCAGTTTACACCAATTTTGGCTTCAAGTAAAAGGGGTACGTTAAAATTTATTTTAAATTTATTGTCAATGATTTCTTTCAGGTCACCATTAACAGAACCAATTACACTCATTACTTTCTTTTCCTCATCGGGATGTATGTCAATAACGATTGAGTCATGCACACTGTTAACTATGCAGGACTTCATGCCAGCCATACGCTTTTGGATTTCAAGCAGTACAGTCGGCACGATGTCAGCGGTAGCGAATGACTGCACAGGATAGTTTTTAATTGCTGTGAAGTTTGTCACTGTGCCATTAGTTCTGCGCTTGACATCCTTGAAAGCAAACTGCCTGCCACTTGGCGTAGTAATCTTCTTGAATGTCAGCACCTCCCTAGCTAATTCTCTGTGCCACCCGGCGATTCCTTTGTACTTCTCTGTGAAGTGCTCATAGTATCGTGCTTCGGCTGGAGTTCTTCCGTATCCTGTTGCTCCGTATAGCGGAGCGAATGTATGTGCCTTCGCCTCCTGCCTTGTAGTTGCCTGACCCGCTTCCGAAATGACTTGAGCCGTGTACGAATGGACATCAAAACCCTCCTTAACTTCTTTCATTGCAACTTCATCTTGGGATAAGAACGCCGCAACCCTGAACTCTAGCTGAGCAAAGTCAGCCTCCATGATCTTACCTCCTGCAAATCGGGAGATGAACACCCGTTTTACAGGGAACGTACCACCACGTGGCATGTTCTGCATGTTGGGATCACGACCTGAGAACCTGCCAGTAGATGTCATGTGCTGAGTAAGGCGAACATGAAGTCTACTATCAGGCTTAGTGAATAAAGATATGCCGTCCACGAAACTAGAGAGATATGTATCCAGCGCCGAAAGTCGGACGAGGTTAGATAAGAATGAAGAGGCTTCTTCCATTCCTCTGTTGGATGATACACGAGATAGATACTCCAATTTATCTTTACTTGTACTGAAGCCATTCGCACTGTGCCACTTGGCACTTGGCGGACTGAACTTCAACCCTGCGAGTTTAGGTAACTCATTTAATGTGTAACCTAGTCCATTGCATGTAGCGCACTTGGATGATTTTTTAAAGTCGGAACCGTCTTTCTTCTTTTTAAAATATGTACCGTTGCCTTTGCAGTCGATACACTTCTTGGCTTTAGTCTTGCGAACAGGAACAGACGACTGATTTATAAATCGTTTAAAGTCTTCTGTCTTCATGTACGGGTCCGCACCATTAGCCCAATCTGTTTTGTTAATAGGTTTGCGGGAGTAGACAATCCACGATAACTGCTCAGGTGAATTAAGATTGATAGGTGTGTCGCCCATTAGTTCTCGTACTTGCACTTGCAATTCTTGCTCTATCTGCCGCTTCTCTTCTTGGAACTGTACACGTACTTCCTCAAGAGCATCGAGATCTACCGCAAATCCATTCTGGTATATGCGGGAAAGAATCACGCATGTCTCCATGGTCAGTTCAACAATAGGATAAAGTAACCTATTATCGTCATCACGCAGATCGCTAGACTGTTCATAAAAGAGTCCCCATGTTGCCCCAAGATCTGCATATAGATATTCTTTAAGTAGTTCGTAAGGTATCTCATTGATAGCCACACCACGCTTCATGTATTCTTTCAATGTATCTTGTTTCTTGACTGGCAAGTCTCTTCTTTCAGCACATGCCTCAAGAGATAACGGTTCTTTCTGTCCTCTCTGCAGGACATACTCAGCCAGCATGGTGTCCCACACCGGCCCGTCATACTTAAACCCAGTCTCCCATATCCACAGTAGATCGTGTGGTGCGTTATGTGCAATCAATAGAGTGCACTGATCGAGGAGCGACTGCAGTTCATCGCAGTCTTTCTTCCTGTATTCGTAATTACAATCGTACTCTTTGTGATCAAACGTGTAATGTTTAGGCTCGCCACCCTCTGGGTGCACACCAACCATCACAAGACTGTTAGTAGGCGTAAACGGATCTAAGTGTAATTTATTCCCATGCTTAGTTACTGTGTTCTCTACATCAAGAACTAATCTCATATGCTTACCTTCTCAGTGTATGCAATTGGAATCTGAAAGAACATCTCTCCACTGTACACATACTTGTTAGGGACTTCGACAGGCTCCAGATTTTCTATGTCACGAGACCAGAATGATAGCGCATGTAGCGCATCGGAGTTCCATATAAAGAATTGTGTAGGTGGAGTGAAGAACTTCTTCTTTCTCTCTGGTAGCTGTAGTGTTGGATACGGGAAGTTATCCCCATTCCAGACAAGCTTCATTTCACATTCGACCATGTGACTGCTACCATCTTTTGTAGCTATAAGATCTTGAGCGTAACGATCTGGATGTGGTTCAACATCGTATCCTATAGACACTAAGTATGTCGTCGTTGCATCCCTTGCTCGTTGGTCACACTCTTCATATAGCTTTCTATCAAATCGTTTACGCTGTTCACTCATGCCATGTACCTTCCTGTTCTATAGTCTAGGTCTACTGTAATCTTTCCGTGCCAGCCACTCAACTTATTCTTAGATACATTAATGTACCTCAAGAACTCATTAAGCTCGACACCCTCAGACACAGTATCTTTTGCAATCAGTAGCATAAGGTCAGCTTCGGATGCTTTACCAGTCTTACTGCCTTCCATCATAGATTGATTAAGTGTTGTTCGACCTTCAGCTTCTGCTGATAACTGAGACATATAGAAGATAGCACAGCCATACTCTTTGGCTATCTGCCTCGCATGAATAGCGCACATCTTCAATCCTTCGTGGGATTGATCAACCGCAAACTTATCGCCCATGTCTAGCACAACAATGTCAGGCTCGTAGGTTTTGCATACCAAATCAACCCAATGCATGGACTGACCAGTTGCATCTTTGATCTTGATGTTATCTTTTAGTTTGCCCCATCTGTGCTGTGCCTCACGGGGATTATCTCGTATCTCACGCATCGTCATGCCACTAGCTACTGTCAGGTAACGTGCTCCAACACGGTGTGTCGCCTCCTCGTTGCAGAGGATCACACACTTTGCTCCCTGTTGTGCAAAGCCATTGGGTCCAGCGACTAAGGATGCATGAAAGGATGTCTTGCCTGTGTTAGGTCTAGCACCACCAACAACTAAGTGCCCGGAGTTAACACCCTCAACACGATCAGCAAGTGTAGGTAAATTAAAATGCCATCTAGTCTCTAGGTCATTCTTCTCAAGTAGGGTTTCAATATCTAGATCATCCCATTCAATGTTGAGGTCAGGAAGAAAGTCGTCCCGATAATTCTGCATTAGCCTACGTAATGAATCCATGGACGACTGATCACCATTGACATAACTAAAGCCGATGTTAGTTATCCTGTCACCTAGATATCTCTGAAACAATTTAGATAGAACATCATTCGCTACATCATTACCAAGAGGTTGCTCACTGCGCATCTTGTTAAACAGCCGATGGTAAGTCTCCTTCTGCGCAGGAGACATGACACGTTCTGCGGAAAAGAACAAAGCCTCTAACTCTTGGACAGATATGTCCCTGTTATACTTTTCCATCGCATGATCAATGAGTGTTTTAATTTTAGATAACTCATCTTTAAATAAAGCATGGGGACACTTGTCGCCTTTATGCTCATCGTAGAACTCTTTACTCAGTAGGCTTTTTAGTAGCGCCAGTTCCATTCTTATCTCCAAATATTCGGTCCCATCCATCACGATACTTCTGTGTTGGAATTTTAGTTACAATTTCTTTTGGCTTCTCACGGCTGTTGATCCAATCCTGATTGCGTTCATTCATTGAGTCACGCCAATGCTTACTCATTGAGTCCCTCCTTATCATCCCACCACTCAACCGATTCAAAGTCGAATGGTTCGTGCGCTACTGTATACTCTTCTAGGAGCATGTCAACAGATTCAATGCGTCTGCTAATCTCAAATGCATCTCGCTCAAGATCACCTACCACGTAAATGTTTCTAGATACGCCATCCTTGACAGATAGGTAGTCATCTATTCTACGCTCACGATACTTGCGTAACTCAGCAACGAGTATGCCATCTGACAATTCACTCAGTGTATCTCGCAAACTGTTTTCGTCAACTTCAATCTCACTCAAGAAATCAATTAGGTTCATCTGTTTCTCCTTTTGCATAGTATTCCTATGCATCACTCCTGTGGATCACTGCCGGGGTACACATACTCAGGTATGTTGTACTTCTTCATCGCTTCTTCTAGGTCAGCGTAATACACAGCGGCGGCTACAGGCTTACCTTGCTTAGGTGCGAGGTCATCGGCCATCGACTTCCACTTGGAATATTCAAAGGTGTCATCCGCCATGTCAGCTTCATTGGCTAAGAACAATGCCCACACGTAAGCGCACTCACCAGTTAATCCTACACCTGCACCCTGCCATCCCAATGGCCTTTCAACATAAGGTACTTTACTCATGCCTGTTTCCTCCACGGCTTCGTGATCATCCAGTGACCAAGGGGCACAGAGCCTCGCCAGTCACGCTCAAATGGAGTCATCCCCTGCGGGACAGCACTTTTAGTTCCTCTCCTGAGAAGGGATTGATTCCTTGGGGCTAAGTCAAACTGCTTACGCAATTTACCTAGCTTAGTTTTAACGGCATCGCCTGTCTTACCAATCGCAAGACCAATCTCATGGTTAGTCTTATGATCATTGTACATCTCGATTGTTTTCTCGATCTCTTCCTTTGACCAAGGTAAATTGTAACCACCACGTTTACTCATTCAACATCTCCGCTAAGTTAACAAAGTCTTCAGCCTTTCTGTACTTTAAATCGTTACCTAATTTCAAAGCCTTGGCATTTAATCTTCTAGCAACCTCGACTGTCTTGTCAATAGCATCAGGATCTAACGCTACGATTACTTTGTCAAACCACTTGTTAATATACCACCGATGGAAGTCGGTCAACTGTGTACCTAACAACGCAACCCCTACCACCTCTCGTTCTTTCCATTCTCCAACAACGTATGCACTGATCGCATCCTCAACTATGACTGCAAACTCACCTACACCATGTACATACGGAACAGGAGACGATGCGTATCGTAACCACTTGGGTTTGCGATTAGTCATTGACCTGCCAACAGCATCCACCACAACATTGTTCTCTGATCTTACCAGAAATACAACTCTGTCTTGTCGTATGTCGTACATAACATCGTTTGGATTGATGTCATACCGCTTTAAAAACGTAGGATCTATGGGGTGTTCTACCTCTGAATAAGGCATGAGATAGGGAGGTACGTCATACCCACATAGCTCCCATTCAGAATAGCTCTCAGCGGTATTCCTGCCATCCATTATCGCCTTGATTGCATATGCATCCATGTCCTTAGTTACGGCACCAGATAGGCGACAGCTATTCTTGTAACAGTTGTAGAGAATATTACCTAAAGATCTGGTTGCTGTGAATGTGTTCCTGCCTCCGCACTCAGGGCAGTTACCTCTGTGTGTCTCATCTTGACGCAATGCAAGTGAATCAATGTAATCAGATAGTATACCCATAGTAATGTCTCATTTGCCGGTGTGTGCAGAGCGGAGCGTACACGCCTCAGTCGCACTTGTCAAACTATTTTTCATGTAGGGTGTGACACTAGCAGGTGTGCTATGCCCTGTAACCGCCATGATCTGTGGTAGTGGTACTCCTGCTTCAACCATCTCAGTTGTCCCTGTCCTGCGTAAGTCTGCAAGGCGTAGCTCATCAGGTAGACCTGCCTTCTTCTTCACCTTGTTAGCCCACCCAGATATACGATACAGGTTGAATGGCTTCATGTTATCTACAACATTAGGCGCAACATAATCTTGAAAGTCGAGCGCACCATTCTGTTGTTTCAACATCTCAAACAAATTGTCAGAGATGGGAACCTTGACCTGTGCTCTGCGCTTAGACTGCACAAGCTTGACATACTGCTCTTCAAAGTTGATGGATTTCCACGTAAGCATACGCATGTCACCGACACGCTGGCACCACTCGTAACACATCTGTGCGATGAGTCCAATCGAACGAGTCTCCCACTCTTGGTATGCAGTGTCCAGAAAACTAGACACCTGTTCACGTGTCCACACTACCCGCCTCACTTCTTCACGCAGGGAGCGTACCTTGCGCCAAGGGTTATCGTCAGCCATGTCGATGCGTATGGCGTAGCTGTACATCCTGCGACACACAGCTAGCACACGGTTAGCTAGCACCACACCTTTATCTGTAGCAATCTTATCTATAACTTTGTTGGCTACAGCCCCGGTGATTGCATCATAATGTATACGTGACGGCAACGCATCATTTGCTAAGCGCAACCAATACTTGTACTGTGATTTAGTTGTATCCACTAACCCATTGAATTCATTAGAGTTAACATACTTATCAGTTAGTGCGCTAAATGATTTTACTTTACCCATCTCTGCTCTCCAAGAAGGCGTCATTAAATTTAATCAAGGCCGCAAGTAAATCCTTACGTGCATCTGCACTTGCGTTACTTAATACATCATCATACGTAGGCTCAGGATCTGATATGCTGTCAGCTACACGATCTATTAGCGCAGTGATCATGTCATACGTTTTGATAGGGCGAGTGTGATACATACTTACCTCACATGTTTCCAAGTTTTAAAGTTAGCTATCTTATATATTGCGTGATGAGATACGTCGTACCTCTTAGCTATCGCACGTATCGTATGCTCCTTGCACAGTTCTCGTATCTGCCGAACGTCATCTTCAGTGAACCTTGCACGATAGTGGCGTGTGCCTTGGTTGAAATCACCCATCATCTTTCTCCTGTTGTAGGTACACGGTACGCTCCATGTCCCTGTTGTCACAGGCAGGACACGACCGGGCTAAAGGCCATGTCTCAGGGTATACATGATCACACTCAAGGCAGTGAACCTCCCATCCTACGTTATCTACCATGTTTCATTCTCCTCTCAAGGTCTATCAATGCGAGGCGTACTCCATTGCCCCATCCTTCATGCATTCTATCCGCAGACTTAGCCTTCCATCTACGCTGTTCACCTACATAGGTAACAGATACCCTGTGGTTCTGCATGAAGTTCATCAGGCTGGTGTCGCTACGCTTACGCTCTTCCGCCATCTCATGTAGATCACTCATACTGCATGCACTCTGAGATTGTGTTATGCCCAATGATATTAGCGGCCTCATTGAGACGGGCATTGATAAACTCACGTTGCTTATCCTTCTGATTAAAGCGTTCCTCTACTAGCTCAGAAACCCTCTCGTAGGATTCGCCTGAGTCAGCGAGGTAACGGATCTTATCTAACAACTCTTCATCTGAATAATACTTAGCCATACTACTCTCCTTAGAAACTAACTGCTTGTTTGCCTGACATCTCAAAGCGAGACTTGTCACTAGCAATGTAAGTACAATCCCCCTTCGCATCCACAAAGAACGTCATCACATAGTGACGCTTGTATGCAGGGACAAAGATACGACAGGTGATTGAACTGTCATCAAGACCTTCAACCTGAGTCACTTTAAAGTTAGCCTTGATCATATCGCCAAGGCGACCCTTCCATTGCGCAGTAAAGAAACGTCCACGACTATTCATCAACTGCATCTTTAATAGATCTACTCTACGCATAGTTTATTTCCTCTTGTAAGTAAGGCGGTCTAGGAAATTCCCAGACCACCCATTCAAGTTAAGCGGCAAGCCCTACAAGTTGCCTGAACTCAGGCGTATCAACGAGAGCCTGCGACTTCTGCTCAATCAGAGCTTGCTTCCGTGCCATGTTAGTACCCTCACGTCCAGTCACGTGTGTGCCCATGTGAGTGATAACATTAAACAAACGGTAGCCTGTGTCGCCAAGGTTGCCGTACATATTCCAGATACGTGCGCTTTCCTCGACTGTCTTCTCATTGATCTTGATAGCCCCAGATGTTGTGCGGTAGGTGGCTACCCGATCACGGATGAACTCCATAGCATGATCCTTGGACAATGATGTTGCCATCATGTCTTTGTACAGTTCAGCTTCAGCTTCAAGGCGGGCAGGGAAGTCAGCCACGATACGGCCTAGCTTCTCCGGGTCAGCAGACCGTGTGTTCTTAGCTGACACCTCTAGCTTCTCAGCGATAGACGCTTGCCCATTGCTACACCAGTAGCGGAACAGACCACACTGAATGTGATGCTTGAACGTCATGTCATGTGAAGCGTAGATACGGAAACGCATTGAGTGTACGTCACCCACAACAGGCTCAAACTCATACTGCTTGAAGATGATGTCAGCCGAATACGAACCACCGTCCGGTGCGATGATGAACTTGATCTTGATCTGTGACGTATCCAGACCAGACAAATCGATTCCTTCACGTATGGAATCCCACATGATGGGGTACGGGTTAGCCACATGATTCTTTCCTACAACCTGCATGACCTCACCTTTGGGCTGACCTGTCAATGGATCAATGTCACCGATGGTAGGGTTGATGATTGCGAATTTATCCTTAACAAGCAGGCCATTGTGACGCAGTGCCTCACGCTTAGGCTCAAACACCAGTGATGGTGCTACTACAGAAAGGGCAGGGATATTATTAAAGTCTTGATATACGCTCATAGTTACTTGCTCCATTAGCTAAGTGATAATATTGTGTTTACAATTATAGGGATTAAAAAATTATTTGTCAAGCTCGTGATTCTGGAAGTAGTGAAGTATCTCCAGAATGTCCTGTGCTTTACACGTTGCCTTGTCTAATTGCTCAGACTCGTAGTCGCCTGTGTTGTTCAGTAGTTCGTAGCCTTCACTGATAACTTCAGTGATACGATCTATCTGCACGGCTAATTCTTGCTTAGTCATCACCATTCTCCTCATCTACGCTGTCATCTTCGGCAAAGAACTTTACCCACACTGAGTCGTCATACTCATACATGACTTCCCAGTCACAATCAATTTTGTACAGGGCTTCAATCACTTCACTTTGCGTCATCAGTATTCTCCTTGATCTCATCCAACATCTTGCCAATGTCACGCAACTCCTGCTTAGCAAGTGCTTTACCCTCATCATCACCACTCTCAAACATCATGATGATAATGTCCATCGCTGTACTCCACGTTGGAGTCATGTCAATCGTTTGGTTTGTCATGCTGTCTCCTTTCTTCCAGTAGTTGTTCACGATACTCCGTAAGATCTATGATCCAATCACCCAACAAATCAATTTGAAGAATGTCATTGGCCTCGTAAAAGGATTCACCAATACGGACAAAGCCTTCACCATCCATATCCGTACCTATCAAATCGATATCATACACTTTACCAATTTTATATGTACTCATTTTACAATCACCTCTTTGATTTCGTACTCATCCATACCGACACAATCAATCAGATCTTCCGGTGCGTTGTCCTCAAAGTACAGTTGTATGTGCTTATCGGATATGCCATCAATCTCTGATAGCTCATTCACGTAACGTATGTCACTGTATATATCTTCGTGGAAGTCAGTCAGTTTGAATGTAACTTCACACTCCATTTTTACTGTTACGAATTTATCAGTCATAGTTTATTTCCTTTTTATCTACGCTACTGCAATGAGATTCTCTGTGTCAACAACAAAGCCATCGCCTGCCGTACCCTTAGCATCACCCTTAGCCTTGAGCCACACGACTGTACGACCCGACTGTACGTTGACGATATCAGAGTCATCGCCATTGATACATGGTCTGCCCAAGAAAGTCTCAGGCATTTCACCACGCCCCACCACAGCGATAGGCACATCAGTACCTAGTGCAAGTGTGACTTGCTTCTGGTACGCAGGCATTGGTGAGTAGCTGAACATCAGCTTGTAGTTGCGAGGCATACGCTTATGTAAACGTCCG
>Ga0194032_1000035_pt1 | contig 13636 bp, 20 predicted proteins | sample IW8Nov16_MG_FD_144486 | JGI IMG/M metagenome (GOLD analysis project Ga0194032, IMG submission 144486) | Freshwater microbial communities from the Broadkill River, Lewes, Delaware, United States - IW8Nov16_MG | ecosystem: Environmental > Aquatic > Freshwater > River | place: USA: Delaware...
ATCTAGATCAAAATCTGAGTCTTGCTCTTTTACGTATCTTGCAAGTAACTTATTAATTTCAGCTACTTGCGCCCAGTAAAATTTTCTAAATCACCTACGGTTTCTGTAACCCATGTATCAAATCCATTTGAATTCTTCATCATGGTTTGTGCGTTTGCAGGCGTATAAACTAATTCTTCATCCGGGTCGAATTGAGAAACATCTACCAAAAGAAACTCTTCTAGGTAACGATATTTCAGGCCACTCCACCCTTTTATTACTGCATCCGTATAATTTACTATAAACTTTTCTTCGTCTAAAATTTCTTCTGGACTATGAGTCTTTTTATTAAATTTAGTAGTCAAACACTTTTTACGAAGTTTAATTAATTCTTCTCTTGCTAAGTATGTTACATCTACTGTAAAACCTTTGTAGCCTGGAAAGTCTACAGTTACTGTTTTACTTGGACTCATCAGACTCTCTAGAGAAACTGGGGTATCACTCATATATAAAATTCCTTTATTATTATTAAAAAGAGCAGGGAGGTAAAAACCTCCCTACTTTTATTTTCATACCATATAGTATAATTCATATGACCATAAAAGTCAAGAATTATTTTTTAGCATGTATTAAAGAGCTGCTGTTGTATACTCAACAATTATTTCGTCTGTTTCATCAATAGTTGACGGCAGTGCCATGAAATTAGTTGAAACAGAGATTAAGTCAGATACATCATGTGTCGGAATTTCAACGTGACAAGTACCAAGAGTCAAAATTGACTTAGGACCTGCAGCTGTTCCGCCTACTTTAAATGTAGTACTGAAGTTATTAGTAACTGTACTGTTCAATGCGAGAAGTCTCTTATAGAAACCGTCTGCACCAAGAGCAACATTATCCATATACGCATTAAAAGAACCACTTACTGAACGAGCGCCTAGAATAGCTGCAAGAGGTACGTTTACTGTGCCGAGCTCTTCTGGAGTCAAATAATTAATATTATTGCTAATAGTAACATTCCCACCAGTAATTGTTACAGTATAAGTGCTTCCACCACTTTCAGCAATAGAAAGCTGTGTTAGACGATTACGAATAAAGTTATCAGTAGCAGTCACAGCTTCAGTAATTGTCGGCTGAACACTACCGCTAGTATCTGTAAACTTGTACAAACGATTACCGTCATCAGTAATTAGCATGTAATCACCAGCAACTGTTCCTGAAGAAGGAGCACTTGCAGTTGCTACTTCATGGCTAATATCTGCTGTAACGTCTTGAATCTCTGAAGCATAACCAGACCAATTAATTGTAGCAATACCATCAACATCAAAATCAATGGAAGCTTCATTTACACAAGCACTTGATAGCTTATACAACTTAAAGTTATCGTCTCCAAGAAGCATATAAATATTACAAGTATCAGCAGGAATAGCTATATTTGAACTATCAAAGTTTACTGCAAGGCAGTCTGCTCCACACTGTGAGGAGGCCGCAAGAACTTGATCAGTTACTTTTGAAGTGCCTGCACTATTTGTAAATTCCATAGCAGCAGACATATCTTTTGCGCCTGCCATAAGACCCCAAAGAGCTTCTTCTACACAGTGATAGTCTCCGGCAGTACTTCCGTTATCCACCCAAAAATTAGTTGAGCTTGGTCCAGTATTGCTTTGTGTTGCGCTTGAGGCGAAAGGCCTCATGTATGTTGAGAACGACCAGTCTGCAGGTGCTAGTGAATCATTAAATGCTCTTCGTCCACGACGGCTCACACCAGCAGAACTTTCCATCTCATTCAAGGTTACTTCGGATGAATTAGTAGCTTGAGAAAAGCTAAAACCATCCAATACAGGGATTTCCCACAGTTTGCCATCAAATTCAAGGTAAACTTGGGTATACCTAGTAAAGTATAATTGTGCCATTAGAATCTCCTATGGACTTGAAAAGGCTTGGACGTGAACGTCTGTTCGTGCCAGCATTTTCTAATAACGAACCTCTATAAGAATTTCTCCAACTCCTAGAGGATCTAATACACCTTCATCAGTGTCTATACTAACTATAGTGTTTTGGTGCGTAAACTGTGCATTCCCTCTTCTATCAACATAACGAAGTCTTTGATTCTCTTCTAAAACTGTTTCAACATCTTCTAAAAGAGCGTCTAGCGCGTCTACTGCATCTTCTTCATTTACGTAACAACGAACTGTTACACTCAAAAATCTATCTTTGTACCCGCCACCTTGATACTCCCTAGTCTCTCCTGAAGTATTTAAATGAATAGCGGGAAATTCTTCTATCTCATCCCAAAATTTTAGTCGGGGGCTTACATTATCACCGATATCGGTTAAATATTGCCCTGTACCATTTATTTTTTTAAGTACATCAACCAGAGCATTTGTAATAGACTGACGTCGTGTAGTATAATCTCTAACTGCCATTACTGTCTCCTAGTATAAAATCTTCCAATTGCTAAATTAGCAGCTAATTCTCTTATTGACGCATCAATAAGTTTTCTTGGGTCTCTTTGTGTATTTGCCCAAGGAGCAATACCAGAGCCCACTTCAAAAACTTGATATGGGTCTTTCTTATAAGTATAGCCTATGCTTGGGTATCCTTTAGGAGTTCTACTTATATCAGTAACTTTTACACTATTTGCAAACCTTCCTGTAGTGTTTGTAAGGTTAGGTGGCCCCATATTTTTTCTTACTGTATCTGGTAATCTTTCGTTTAACAAAGCAATTAAAGAAAACATACTCCTACTGTTTGTACCTTTTTTACTTTTAAGATCTAGACTTTTTATACTTTTAGAAACGCCAGAAGTATTTACTACAGAAATTTTGTCTTTTATTTTATCTGTTGTTTTATCAGTTACTTTTGCTCTTTCTTTAATTACGTCAGCTCTTTTTCCTACTACTCTTTTATTTTTTCTTTTTTTACCTGCTATTCCTGCGAGAATCACTTGAGGTAGAGCATCTACTAAAGAAGTAGAACTCTTTGCAGTTGCTAAGTCTTGCCACTTATTGAAAAAATTAGTTATAGCTTTTACTTCGTCATTCTTATCTTTTTGGTTCTCTGAAGTTGCTTGCCACTCTAAAACCGCAGTATAATCTTTTGAAAACCCTCCTGCCTTTGTAAAAACCTGGGAGTGCTCAAGAAACATTTTTATGTCGTTATTATAAATATCTTGTACTTCTTGAATTGAAGTTATATCTGCCTGTGAAAGCCCTTTTGCCTCTAATCCTTTTTTAGTGGCCATGAGAGCTCTAAGTCCAGAGGTGGGCATTCCAATTCCTGCACCATGACCTAGCTGTGCGCCCGATTTATTATCGGCTCCTGCTAGAGTATTTATTTCTTCCTGACTTGCAGTTTTAGGGAAGAAATCATCTAGTTTTTGTTTAACTATTTTTTTCTGTTTCTTATTTACTATGCCACTTTGAAAACTATCAAAAGATGAAGCTACTATAATTATATCTTCAGCACGTACCCTGGCTCTTATTTTTATCTGTGGCTTCGTGATCTTGAATAATCGAGTAGCTTTACTTTTTGGAACTTTAGTAGTCCCCGAAAGAACTCTTGCCTCATGGGCTTCACAAGCTGTTTTAAACTCTCCCCAAATTGCTTCTAAGCAGTTTTTTGCTTGATCGCTAGTTGAATTTCTTAGTATAGAAATTGAAGATTTTACTGTATTAAAAAATACTTCCTTTCTTATTATTACAATTTGTCCTGGTAGTTCTTGATAATCTTTTCGAAGGTCTTTCTTTCCTCCTTCCTTATACTTATCTCTGTCTTTAAGAATTTGACGAGCAAGCTTTTTTAATTCAGGGCTAGACATTAGAAATTCTTATATAAATCCAGCACACGTTTTATATGGTCTGGAAATGCTACACTATTTTGTACACTAGAGCTTCCTTGATTTTGAATACTTGCGCCTCCAAGAGTTTGGCGCTCTTTATGCTCATCTTTTAAATAGTAAGTTATCAAGTCAAAAACTGCAAGTTTTAAGTCTGCCGGAGTTGTGGCGTATCCTGCATTGTAAACTACTTTTACAGCACCTGGACCTTGTGCCCAGTTCTTATAGCTATAGCCATTTGTAGTACGATAAATGCTATCAGTAGCTTCATCTAAATAATAGTCATAGTTTCCAGTAGTAAGAGAAATGTAACTTTGATTATATCCAGATCTTTCCTCTACTGAAGTTATTGAGGTTACAGGGCTTTCTGTGAGTTGTACAATATGAGTGTCCCAATTTATATTTATATATTCTGTTTTTGCAGAAGTATAGTAATCAATAATTGAATTTCCACAATAAGTTTTTACTAATTGACTCACAGAAGTAACTAAGGAAATAATCCTCTGATCATCCTTCGGAGTGCTGATTCCTTCAGCGTCTTTATATTCTGAGAGTGTAGTTAAGTTAGCCATAAGTCATTTAGTAAAAACTTGGGGGAGTTTCCTCCCCCAAGTGTCTCAACTATTACTGGTAAGCCCAGCGGATAGATGGTTTGTTGGAGCCAGAATTGGCAAACAGCTCGTTAAAGCCCAGAGACTGTGATGCAACGATCACATTCTGCTGATCTTTTACGCTGTATTCAGTTTCTATGTTAACACCACGTAGACGTGGAATTACATAGTTATTGATGTTAACAGCGAGAGCGGCTGTGGATGTAGCAGCACTAGCAGCGTCCAAATTGTACGCAAGCTGATCAGTTGCTATAACCATTGAGCCATATACAGAACCAACAACACCTGTACGCTTGGCAGCCAGATCATTACCAACTTCATTTACGTCTGTGAAGCCAGAGGCATCAATCAGCTCGTAATATACATCAGTAGGTACGATGAAAGCAATTTCAGAAGGATTCAGACCATATTTGCCCATTTCCTTCCTCATGCCCAGCAGGTTGGCGGGGGTAACTTCAGCAGATGTTGAAGCATCAAGAGCTGTAGTTGCCGAAGCAGTAGCGTAACCGCTAGTATTATCAGTACCAGAAGCACCAACAAGACCAGTAGTAAAGCCACCAGAGTTACCTACAAGGATTGCCTTGTCAATAGCAACGGCGTGAGCGCGTGCCAGGGCAGAGGTAACCATTGGAAGAACAGAAACAACAATCTGCTCGTCAGTGTCATTCGAAATGAATGTACCTGAGATCAGACGATGAGCCTGCAAGATGACCTGAGAAACAGAGTAGTTGTTATCACTGTTATCAGTCAACTGGTTTGAAGAAGCAGTAATACCAGCAGCACTCCAAGAAGCACCATTGGAATCAGGAGCTAATGGCAGTACAGTAGCACCGGAAGCAACCTGAATTTCGCGGAAAATAGGAGCTATCTTCTGCTCCTGACGAACTTCTTCTTCGAACTGCTGAGCAACGATTACATCGATACCAGCAGCAGTGGTAGAGGTATAGTCAACACCAGCTTTTTCAAGCATATCTTTCGCATATGCAGTGTCAAAGCCTTTACCAGTAATTTTACCAAGAATGTGAGCAGACAAAAGATCGCCACCCATAGACTTAAGTTCCTGACGACCACGGCCAGAGAAGTCACGCTTGCTGTTACGCATAGCTTCCAACTCAGCAGCTTTCTCTTCAAGATCAGCTTTATACTTTTCAAGAATTTCTGCGCTTTGAGCTTTCTCATCTGCGAATTCCTTACGGATGTCTTCCATGAGTTTCTCAGCACCAGTAGTGATGCCAATACGCACAGCTTCTTTCTGCTGATCCTGAGCGGCAGCTTTTTCAGCAGCTTCAAGGGCTTCAGCGTCAGCGGCAGCTTTTTCAGCAGCCTTTTGTTCGGCCTGTTTCATTGCCAGAGTTGCAGCAGTTTCTTCTGCTACTTTCTTAGCAAATGCTTCCAAGTCGATTTCCGGAGTTTTTACATCTTCGGACATTTGTATCTCCTTTTGTGTGGAATCTTGTTCCACCTTTACCGGTGTATCACTAGCTACGCTAGAAGTATTGACTTCATCCTTAGCCAGAGACTGACCGGCTAGATCTACACGATTTGTGAAAGTTTTTTTGAATTCTTCGTATTCAGACATCGAATCAAAAGACTTCGAAAGTGAGAAAGTAGCTGCCTGATTGCAGGGTACGGAAACAACCGACACTTCAAACAACTCAGCATCCTTTATCATTAATCCCTCGGTTTCCTTTAAATAATCAGCATCCTTGACTCGGAAACCAACGGAAAAAGCTCCAAGAATGCCTTCTTTAACTAGTTCGCACACATTTGCAGGTGCGGATTTGCTAATTTTTGCCTCGAGTTCGAGACCATTTTCTGTTACCTTAAGCCCAGTAGCACGACCAATAGGGCGGTCATAGTCATGATTGAAAAGAATAATAGGATTCTTCTCAAAATTTCCTAGTCCACCTTTGCTCCATGCTTCAGGAGAAATAGAATCTCCAGCACGGTCAACGTCATTGGTGCTAGCCATACCGCGAATAATAACGGAGCCATCCTCCGCGGGTTGGGACTTAAAAGTAGATGTGAGATTAAAAATTTTCTCCATCATTATTCACCAGTTTTTACTGTTTTCACAGTCTTAGCCTTTAGCTTTGGTTCAGTTTTCTTTACCGCAACTTTAGGCGTAACCTTTGGTTTTTCTACTACATTGGGCTTATGAATAAGATCCCAAATCTCTGGAAGCTCCCTTTCTATCATACTTAGTAAACTGTTCCAAGAACCTGCAATTCTGTCAATTTCTTTAGTTGTACAAGATGCTGGAAAGTTATTCATCTTAGAGTATTCCTTTTTAGTAGGAACGCTTCCTAGCTCTGCAAAGAATAGTCCTACTTCTCTTGCTAAGCGTAATTTTTGTCTTTGTCTTCTAATTGCTCCCATCTGTATTATCCTCTTCTATGGGTCGACCTCCTAGGTCAGGGTTTGCTGCCGACCCAGCAATGTTTGCAGGGACGCGGAGGTCATCATATCCCTCTACAGGTTCGAAGCCAAGGTTGCCCCTAGCTTCATTTGGGCTAATAATTCCAGTATTTACAAGAGCAGAATAATACTGAGATTGATCTCTTAACTCTGGTTGCAGAGCTGGTATTTCTGATACGTCTTCTTTTATTTCAAATCCAAAGAATCTTGTAAATGCAAAGTTCATTTTACGAACTATAGGTAGTATTGTTTCCAAATAATATAAACGCATATTTGGTCGTATGTTTGCATTATTACCTGAATCTAACATGATTGGTGGTACACCAATCGCTTTTAGTATAATCTTTTCGTTTTCTTGAATTGCATTAGAGAAGTCAAGCTCTCTAAAGTTTACAGCAGATATTTTATCTACTTCTAAACCGCCATCAAGAATCAAGGGTCTGTGTCCACCAGCATCTGGCTTGTAACGTACTGCCCATGATTGTAGCATTCTTTCTTTAATCTTCTCAGACAAAGTATTTGGAGATTTTAGTACTAAACCTGGTACTGCTCCATTTTTAAAGAAGTTATCCTGAAACTGTCTCATATTCGACATCAGATGCATTGTACGCACTGCTGGTTTCAATCTTGATACACCTCTGTAAATATCGTGAAAAGAATTTTCTTTTATATGGATAATTTCGCTAGGTGAATAATCAACATCGTTATAGGTATACTTCTCGATATAAGTTCTTGCATCTGCATGAATAGTGACATTATCGGCAGGTATATGATACAAGTGAGCGCCATCATAGTATATGAAAATGTTGCCATCAAGTATGTAATCTGTAATAATATTCCTTTTAAAAGTGTTAATATCCTGAAAAGGATTCGGCTCCACATTGAGTAGTGCATTTACTTTTGCCCTCTTTATGCCTTTTATAACACCAGGCAAAGAAACTGGCAAAACTACAGCAGGTATTTCTGCTGCATCGTCCACTACCATGTTTACTGCTCGGTTAACCACTTCGATAGTTTCATAGTACATTTCGTAGCTATTATGAAACTCTCTTGAACCTTGTTTATCATATCCCAAGTAGGCTTGGATAGGATTTAGTTTTTCTTCGGTGTCTTCGATTTTGTTGCCTCCACCGAAAATCCTGTTATACCATGCCATGTTTTTCTCTCTGAATATCTACCCATCTTTTCTGCTTTGAAACAGTTCCTAACGATGGATCTTTTCCGTAAATTGAATGTAACTGTAAATGATGCTCGTGGCAAATTGTTACTGTGTGTTCATACAATTCTGCCCAGTGTTCTTCTATAAAAGTATCCCTAAACTCAAGAACATCTTCTGGCAATACTTTTTTCTGCTTTACCCATTTATGGAGTAAAGGACTTAAACTATAAAAATGGTGAAAGTCTAAGTCTGTGTCTGTTCCGCAAATATAGCACTCAGTGCCTTTTTCATACTTTGATTTTGCTTTGTCTCTTATGTATTTTACGAGGTCTCTTTTCAAATCCATTTTTCATTACCGAAATTATATCTAAGTTGAGGTTTTATGTCAAATGTTATTTTTCTTACCTATCGTTAGAAGCCTGTCATTGCAGTTTCAAACGAATATAACGCATATCTGATTGCATCAGCCATATGCGATGACATATCGTGTTTTGGTTTTTCTCGTAACAAGTTTGGATTTGGATCCCATTGGTATTGATCTAAGCTAATAAGTGACTGAGTACATCCCTTATCAACAATTAAACAATCATTATCAACAATTCCTGCTACGTGTCCTATACCATCTATTACTGATTTCTTTGCATTGATAGTTGATATACTATAGTTCTGTGCAAAGTCAAATCGTGTTTGTGCCGCTGCTGAGTCAATATAGATATAGTCTATGTCCCACTTTTCCATCATGGAGAGTATGACTTCTGCGTGTCTATCTGTAGTTTTCTCAGAGTCGTAGTATTCGTCTAGTAGATAATATTTGCCTGTATCCCAGTCGTAGGCAATTACACAAAATGCCGTAGGATCACGAAAGCCAACATCAAGGCCGGCAAAGATATCCATTCCAGTAGTATTAAATTCGGACAGATCCGCGATGCATTCTTCCGCGTTAAAGCTCCAAATTTGTCCTTCATACGTATTAAAGTCCGCTTCATATTCTTGTTTAAACTCTGCTGCACTCATTGATTTTCTAGCTTCTTCTATATCAGATGAACTCATACGAGGATTATCAAGATAAGTCGCACGTATGGAAATCCACTCAGGATAGTCTTCCTGAAAGCCTCTTTCGAAGAAGTTTGCAAACCAATTATTTCTTCCTCGAGGTGTAGAAATAAAAATCGCTTTTGAGTTATCTTTATCAAGCGTAGGACGAAGAGAGACATTAAATGCTTCTTCTCCGTCTGTCAAAGCCGCTTCATCAAATATAATTAAATCATAGGATCTACCTACACAAGAGTCTACTTGGTTTACTGATCCCATGCGTATTGTTGAGCCATTTGTTAGCTCAATCACTTTATCTTTTGCATTATCTTTTCTGACTTCTAAGTCAAAATGCTTTATAAGGTTTCTCTGCAGATCGAATGAAATCTGCGAAAGAGAGTAATTTGGGGACATAATTAGTATATTAGAGCCTGGTACAAGTGATACTAATTGTCCGATAATATTTGCAATATATGTTTTTCCTTGTCTACGAGAGATAGCAGCACAAACAAAACGATACTTTGGATTGTTAATTGCATTTATAATTGCTACCTGTGAAGGTAGTGCTTCTATTCCAAGTAAGTCTAGATAAGGAGTTACAGGCAATTTTAGAAATCTTGTATCGGCCTGTAGTTCTACTAAGTCTGTGGATTGAATATCTTTTCTACTTATTTGTATTGTCATTTTTTTATATACCAAGATGGATAACGAGACCAAGGGTTCTTTCTATTTTCGAATTCGTATACGACTACTCTCTTATCTACTGACTTAGCAAAGTTGTTTATAGAGTCTACATTCTTTGGCCACTTGTGCGGGGAGTAGTCGTCTCCTGAGTAAATTCCGCCAGTTTTAAGCTTTGGCCACCAATCTGCTAATGTTTGACCTTCTTCTTGGCCTGTATGAGCATACCCGTCTATATAGATAAAATCAAAGAAATTATCTTCAAACAGGTCAAGTGCTTCATCAAATCTCATTCTAAGTATTTCTACATTATCGTACTTTGATAAAAGATTTTTTGTACTTTTATATTGAGCATCAGTATGCCCTCTATCGCCCGCCCAGGCATCTACACAATACCAGCGAGCTACATTAACTTTTGATAAAACCCTATCGGAAAAGTAACCTTCTGCTACTCCTAACTCTATTCCGACAGGGCTAGGTCCTGCTATTCGAACAATGTCTTCCCTGCTAATCATATTTATTTACTGTTTGCGTATGCTTGGGTTCCAAAAAATGCAGCTACTATTGCTGCTACTGAGACGAAATATGTTGCTGCCATATCTCCTAAAATTTCTGCTGCTTGACTATGATGTGTCCATTCTGCAAAGATTACACAAGCAGGATAAAGTAACATACCAAACAATGCAAACCACGCCATAGCGCGTTGGGCATCTCTCATTGCGTCTTCATCCTCAAGTCGCTTTCGTTTAAATTCTAAATCGAGGTCATATTCTTCTTGAGATATATGACCATCTCCGTTTAAGTCTTTCTTTGCAATCTCTGCATCAACTGTTTTTGTTACTTTTGTTTCATCTGTCATATTAGTTATTTACTATAACTACATCGAAGTTGAGAATACAATCACTATTTGCACTTGTTGTAGTTGCTCGAAAGTCTATATCTGATCTTTCTGGTAAAACGAGGGGCATAGTAAATTCTTGTCTAAAACTACTTTGATAAACTTTAGTCTCGCTTTTTAGTCGAAAACCATTGATAGCGGGATCTCGAATAAATAGATCTACAGAAGCGTCATCGCCCTTACCTGTACTTGCAGTATAATTCATTAAAAATCCAGTCTTCTGACGAGGAATTGTATATACTGCCATAAGTGTCTGAGCAATGCCAGCATCCACTTGAGCAACTATAGTACCGGCTCCACTTCCAAGTCTTGCAGTGATAGTACCTGCATTTTCATCGGAGTACTGCATACGAAAAACTCGAAGAAAGGGAGTTATTGTAGTAACTGCTGTAACCCCAGTAAGTGTTATTGTTTCTTCTACAGAATCATAATTTGCATCGAGTCCTTGAATTGTAAGAGTACTAGTATCACCTCCGTCTGTACTCAATACAAAGAGTGGCTGTGCAGCAGTTAAAGAACTCCAAGGGTATAACCCGCCTGCACTCCAAATGGTTTGTGGAGTTCCTGCAAGAGCGAGGTTACTTCCAAATTTATGAATAAATGAATATTCTGGGTCATTTCTACCCATTGCTAGACTTAGCCCAAATGACTCAAACATTACCACTTCACCTTATCTGCCCAGTATGCTGCGGACATCTTCCCTTTTGCAATATTTTTTGCATGTCGGGCTTTAAAAGAACGTCTACGAGCTGCGTAGGCTTTACTTTCCCCAGCTTTCTTTGGAGAGCCAGAAACACCTTGCTGTCCAAAACGAATAGTTTTTATTTTACTTCCAACTTTTGCTACAACTACATGAGATTTTTTTGGGTGCTTTGGAGTACGCTTTGGTTTGTTGTATCCTGAAACACCCGCTCTTTTAAGTCTTGGATCTTTTTTCTTAGCTTTTCTTTTTACGGCCACTTCTCTTTCTCTTCGAATATGTGCTAACATATGTCGGCTTGCCACCAGGATTTCCTGCGGCTCGTTTTCTTCGAATTGCTGAGCGAATCTGTCCTTTTGTCATTCGTCCTGCTTTTGCGGCTGGTACACACTTTGGATATTTCTTTCCAGTTGCACTCTTACGACCACAAGGCATAAACCCGCCACCCTTCTTAGGACGTGACAGGTCTACCCATTTCTCTTTAAACCATTTTGTAAGACCACTATTAGAACGAGCCATTACTTTTTCTTCCTTTTCTTCTTATGAGCAGAGTCTTTCATAAGTTTGCCATTTGGCATATAATGGTAGCCTTTTGGTGCTGCTTTCCTACGTTTCTTTTTCTTCTTCTTTCCACTATGATAAGCCATTACTTAGTTCCCATGCGGTATTTACCGCCTCGTGCTTTATAGGTTTTTACTAACCAACCATTTGCATAAGCACTTGGATATACACGAAACTTTCTTTTCGCTTCGGATTTTACCTGCGAATACAATCTTTTGTTTGTAGGTACAGGTCTCTTTTTCGCGGCTTTCTTTTTTCTAGGCATCTGGGTCGAAGTCGTACCATTCCTGAGCTTCGTCAGGTTGGCCATCGTCTTCGTAAAGATCTTCTTCTTCTTCCGTTTTTAGAAATAGGTCTGCATCTTCTTCACGACGAAATTTACCTTTTTCACCGTCTTCTTTGACACATACCCACATATTATTTATGAACTCTTTTGTCATTTCTTTCTTCTCCTTTTGAGACTTCTCAGAAGTCTTACCATGCGTTTTGCAGAGGCTTTAGTTTTTGCTTTTGCCTTTTTCTGATACTTCTTGTTTTTCTTTACGTAAACCGTAGTTCCTCGGATCATATATGGCATTGTAAAATTTATGAGTGCCTATCTGATAGTAGACAGGTCCTGCCCATTCTGGCTGCACATACTCTGCATGATACCATAACGCACCATCGGTTTGGTCTGGATATGCGTACAAAGTTGCAGCTACTGAAAGAGCTTTACTCCAACCTTCATTATCTTTTGGATTATCACTTAATCCGTCACAGTACCAGGTAAATTGACACTGGTACTTCTTTTCTCCGCCTTGACGTACTACGTCACATACTGTATCTGGAAACATATCGCTATATACTCTATTCATAATTACATGGCCAACAGCGGCCATTGCTTCGGGTTCCTCGCCTCTTGCTTCAAAATATAATGTTGTAGCGAGGCAAAAGAATGCTTCAATCATTGAAACAGAATAGTTATAACTAGAGTCGCTAAAAACAATATAGTAGCACCTCCACCTATGACTATTCGACTTTCAATTCTATCTAAAGATTCTGAGCAGTCTTCTAATCGTGAAAAAGTAGTCCTCCAGCGCTCTTCGCACTGTACTTCATGTGTTTTTAGCTCTGTTTCCATCACCTGAATTCTTTCTTCTACGTCTTTAGTCGCCATTGTTCAACAACTTCTCCATTAACTTACCATAGTTACCTTGCCCAAATGGAACACTTTCGTTAATTTGAACATTTGTCTGATTTTTAATCGATGTTGAAACTTTTTCCAGGTCTGCTTGCGCTTTTAACTCTTCCATTCGCATTTTGTGAGCCATCTGCATTAGATCTGCTAAGTCTTTTTTACTATAAATACCTGTTTCTTCTGCTTCTTCCAGTTTGGAAGCTATCATTTGATCCATAACACTTGCTATGTTATTCCGATTTCTGTAACCGGAGTCAAGATAGACTGTGTCTATGTACTTTTTTACTTCTCTTTTACTCAATATCTCACTTATTTTGTCTTCAGAGACACTTAGCGCACCCGATGCAGCAGTAATATTGCCATAAGTTAGATAGGCATTTGCTACTTCAAGTCCTTCCGGAGATATTGTTGTTAATTCTTTGCTCATTGATACTTATACCTTATGATTACTATACCGGCACCTCCGGCACCTGTTGCAGAGCTATCATAGCCGGCCCCGCCTCCACCGCCTCCAGTGTTAATTGTTCCACTTACCCCACTGGGCCCTCCACGATGTCCACCAGCACCGCCACCTCCAATACCCCC
>Ga0194032_1000039_pt1 | contig 13227 bp, 11 predicted proteins | sample IW8Nov16_MG_FD_144486 | JGI IMG/M metagenome (GOLD analysis project Ga0194032, IMG submission 144486) | Freshwater microbial communities from the Broadkill River, Lewes, Delaware, United States - IW8Nov16_MG | ecosystem: Environmental > Aquatic > Freshwater > River | place: USA: Delaware...
ATTGCTTCTAACATTAGATAACCCCAATGCCGTTGGAGTAAGTGGTAGTGATTACTTTGGTCAATCAGTTGCAATTTCGGGTACAAAGATTATTGTTGGCGCATATTGGGAATATGACGATGCTGGTATTAAATCAGGTAAAGCATACATTTACGATCTAGCCTCCAAAACGCTTTCGGTTGACGGCGATGTTACGATATCTAATAGCTTAACAGTTAATGGCATTACATATCCATTATCAGACGGCACTAACAGTCAAGTTATAACTACAGATGGTCACGGTGCACTATCGTTCGAATATAAAAACGTAGAAAACATAGATCCTAAAACTTTTTCAACTGGTACAGTAACGCACGATTTAAATACTGCCGCAGTGTTTCATCATAGTAGTATTTCTGCAAACTTTACGGCCAGCTTTATAAATGCTGATGCTACAAATAATAAAACAACATCAATAGCATTAGTACTAGCGCAAGGTGCCGTAGCATTTATGCCAACCGCAGTAGAAATTAATGGAGAATCTCAAACTATTCTATGGCAAGGTGGATCAGCCCCTAGCGGTACTGCAAGCGGTACTGATGTCGTAAGTTTTACTTTTATTAGAGTAAGTTATGCTTGGACAGTAATTGGTTCTGCAACAAGTTATTCATAACGCCAATGGGTAATTGCGCTGCAGGATGAAGGTAACAATTTAGGCACTTAGCAAGAATAGAACAATAAAAGGATTAAATCATGCTAGGTTTTAGCGCCTTCTCTGAAACACCGTTTTCACAGGCTGCAACATCGCTTACTGCATTGGGCTACCTTACAGCCACAACAGCACAGCTTGCAGCAAGTACACTCTTGTATGACGCACAAGCATGGGTATCAATATCTTCAGTCACAACAAGCATTACGGCTAGTGGGTTTGAAGATGTAGATGCTAAAGCCACATTACAACTACTTGACGCTATTGCATCATTCAACATAAATGATATTATATATGATGCACAAGCCAGTCCTGTTATACCAAGTGCCACTTTCAATACTAATGCTGGCACTATATACTATGTAGCAGAGGCAAATAGAGTACTACCTTCTGCCACTTCTACTTTCGCTAATGATATTGAGTATGATGCACAAGCTTCTGCTGGTATTAGTACTGTAGACGCTACATTTGAAGAGGGTGTAGTAGCACTAGATGCTAAAGCTAGTGTAGTGCCTTCTTCTGCTGTAGGTACGTTTAGCCTTGATATTGATTATGATGCTAAAGCAAATCTTACGCTAGGGTCTGTTACATCTGACATCCTTGCTTACGATCTAGCTGATGTAGATGGCCAAGCTAATACAACATTATCTTCCACCTCTGCATACCTAACAATATACATAACAGACTTTGCTGATGAAGATGCACAAGCTAAGGCGTTCATCCCACCTGCTGTAGCTACTGGTAACGTTAACATAGACTACGATGCTAAGGCTAATACAGTCTCGTCTAATGTTTCTGCTTATACAGATATATCTGGGGTTGACACAGAAGCTAAAGCCAATACAACTATTGCTACACAGCTACTACAGTTTGTATCGCCAGACGTTGGTGCTGACGGTATTAACAACATCTTGATTGGATCTGTAAGTGCTGTATTTAATTTAGACATAGAGTATCAGCTTAATAACTTTGACTATGAAGCTCTAGCAGATAGTTATGAAACAGATAGAGCTATATATCTACCAACATATTATGAGAACCCATTAATCTATGTTGTAGAGGAAAACTATACCGTATACGTAGATAAAGCACATGCTGATAATACGGTATACATTAGATCGTAAGGAATAACTATGGCATACAAGTGGCCTGATAAAGATAAAGATGAGATTATTGACTACAGTGTAGACTGGTCACGCTTCCTTGGTGATGACATTATCTCTGCTGTAACGTGGTTTATTGATGATGCATCTGGTGTTAAGACACAGGTAGCTGATGCACAGGTAATTAATGGCATTCAGTTTGTTACTGGTACTAACACTGAAACTGTGGCTACAGCTAGGTTTAGCCTTGGTACAAACAATGTGCGTTATAACGTAACCTGTCGTATCACTACTAACGAAGGCTTACAGTATGAACGTACTATCTACCTACGTATTAAGGAGAAGTAAGAATGTCATATGATTACATTGGCCTAGTGAATGACGTTAACCGTCGCCTTAATGAAGTAGAACTTACTTCTGCTAACTTTGCTACAGCTACAGGTTACTATAGCTTTGCTAAGGATGCAGTCAACCAAGCTATTCGTCACATCCAACAGGAAGAGTATGAGTGGCCTTGGAACCATGTTGAAGAGAATGAGATTCTAGCTGTAGGTGTTGCACGTTACAGTATCCCTTACGACGCTAAGACTATTAATATGAATAGCTTCCGTATTAAACGTAATGACACATTAAATATAGATACACGTAAGTTAAAAGTGCTTTCTTACGAAGAATACCTTGACAAATACGCTGATTCTGAGTATAACTCTAGTAATGCAGTACCACAATACGTAGTACGTACCCCTAGCCGTGAGCTAATCTTTCACCCTAAACCCGATAAGCAATACGAATTGGTATATGAATATTACCGTTCAGGCTATGACTTAGCCAGATATAACGACGTACCTAGCTTACCTGAACCTTATCGTTATGTTATTGTTGATGGTGCTATGTATAACGTTTACCAATTCCGTGGTGATATGCAAGCAGCACAATTAGCATTTGATAAGTTTGAACAAGGCATTAAACAATTACGTAGTATTCACATTAACCGTACTGAATATCTACGTGATACAAGAGTTTCTTTCTAATGGCAACACAGTGGCAGACATTTCCTATAGAGTTTAAGGGTGGGTTGATCTCTAACCTATCACCGCTACAGCATGGTACTAATGCTATTGGCTCTGCTACTATTTTGCAGAACTTAGAGCCTAACAAGTCTGGTGGTTACTCAAAGATCAAGGGCTATACAAAGTTTGACCCTAATATTGTACCAGGTTCTGGGCCTGTACTTGGCATTAAAGTAGTTAATAATGGTGAAGTCCTAGCTGTACGTAGTGATGGTACAAATAGTATTGTATATCATAGTTCTGGTAGTGGATGGGCATCTAAACTAACTATGACTAATAACGGTGGGCGTGTACGCTTTGCTGATATTAACTTTGGTGCTGGGCATAAAGTAGTACTTGTAGACGGTTACAACTACCCCGCTGTATTTGATGATTCTTCCAATACAGTTACATCTATTACAAGCCTATCTGATGTAGAAGGTGCAAGTTATGTAGCCGTATATAAGACTACTACATTTTATGCAAATGGTACTAATATATATTTCACAGCGCCATCTAGTTATGATGATTTTAGTGCTGCTAATGGTGGTGGTACTATTAATGTAGGTCATCAGATTACGGGCCTAGCTGTCTTTCGTGAACAGTTAATCATCTTCTGTCGTAACAACGTCCAACGTTTGACTGGATCTACTATTGCTGACTTTGCTGTAGCACCAATTACGGATCGTATTGGCTGTATTAGTGGTGATACTATTCAAGAGGTTGGCGGTGACATCATGTATGTTGCACCAGACGGTATTCGACTACTAAGTGCTACTGACCGTATTGGTGACTTTGGTTTGGATATTGCGTCAGACCTTATTGCTAAAGATGCCTATAAGTTTCTACAATCTACGTCAGACTTCTGTTCAGTTGTACTTCGTGAGAAAGCTCAATACCGTATTTTCTCTTATGTATCTTCTGAACAAGCTAGTGTGGCTAAAGGGTTACTGGCTACCAAGTTTATCTCGCAGGGTGCATCTGGTATGGCTTGGGGTACTACTAAAGGTATCAAGGCTTACTGTGCTGACAGTAAATATACAGAAGCTTACGACGAGACAACTATCTTTGCTAATGAAGATGGTTACGTATATGAGCTAGACACAGGTAGTAACTTTGATGGTGATATTATTGAGGCTATCTATGAGTCTCCTTATATGCCTATTACAGACCCACAGACACGTAAGACATTCTATAAGATGACTCTGTACGCTGAACCTAATGGCCCTATGACATTAGATGTTAACTTTAAGTATGACTTTGATACATCAACTAATACAGGCATTATTCAACCTAATACCTTTACAGTATCTAGCTCTGGTAGCTCCGTATTCTTCTTTGGTGGTACTACTTCCGTATTTGGTACATCTACTTATGGTGGTGAACTAGACAAAGTATATAACTCGAACATCATTGGATCTGGTAAGACAGTAGCAATTCGTATTGAAGACAGTTCAACAAACCCAACATTCACTCTGGACACAGCTATATTAGAGTTCAGACAAAACGATAGACAGTAAGGACGAAACATGGCTGGATATACACGTCAAGATACAGCAAACAACATTGCTAACGGTAACGTTATTGATGCTGATGACTTTGATTCAGAGTACAACGCTATTGAGGGTGCTTTTAACAGCACCTCTGGACATACTCACGACGGTACATCAGGCGAAGGCGCACCTATTACTAAGGTAGGCCCAGCGCAAGACCTTATTGTATCTGGTGTAGCTGTAATTCCGAAGAGTACAAACACTCTTGATCTAGGCTCTGCAGCTGTACAATACAAGGATGCTTTCTTTGATGGCACTGTTAATACAGATGTCCTTACTGTAGACGGTACAGCTACTATTGCAAGTACACTAGATGTTACAGGTGTTACCACCCTTGGTAGTAACCTTAACGTAGCTGGAGCAACAGGTGTTGATGGTGACTTCGATGTTAACACTAACAAGTTCACTGTAAATGCTACTACAGGTAATACAGCCGTAGCTGGTACTCTAGGTGTAACAGGTGCTACTACTGTAGGGGGTACGCTTGGAATTACAGGAGTTGTTAATGCAGCTAGTGCGCTTAACGTTTCTGGTGCTGCTGGTGTAGATGGTAACTTTGATGTTGCTACAAACAAGTTCACTGTTGACTCTCAGTCTGGTAACACAAACGTTGCAGGTGTTCTAGCTGTAACAGGTAACATCAATGGTTCTAGTGCGCTAAACATAACAGGTAATGCTGGCATTGATGGTAACTTTGACATTAATACAAACAAATTCACAGTTAGCTCCACTACAGGTAATACTGTTGTAGCGGGTACTCTTTCTGCTGCAGGTAATACTACAGTAGGTGGAACATTGGGCGTGACTGGTGCAAGTACACTTACTGGTGCTGTGTCTGCTCCTGCTGGTGTGACTGGTAACGTCACAGGAAACTTAACTGGTAATGTAACTGGTAACGTCACAGGGAATTTGACAGGTAATGTTACCTCTACAGGTGCTAACTCTATGGCAAGCCTTACCACTACAGGTGATGTTGTTGTAGGTGGTAACCTTACTGTATCAGGTACAACTACTACAGTTAACACAGAGACTATCAACCTAGCAGATAACCAAATCCTACTTAACAGTAACTACACAGGCTCTAGTCCTACCGAGAATGGTGGTATTGAGATTGAACGTGGTACACTAGCTAACAAGACACTTGTATGGGATGAGACTGCAGATAAGTGGACAGTTGGTAGTGAAACGTTTGTAGCTGGTACTTTCCAAGGTAACTTAACAGGTGCTGTTACTGGTAATGCTTCTACTGCAACTTCTGCAGGTAAACTAACTACTGCAAGGACTATTGCGCTAGGTGGTGATTTAAGTGGTAGTGCTAGTTTTGATGGTAGTGCAAATATAACAATTAGTGCAGTTGTATCAGACGATAGCCATACTCACGACGATCGTTACTACACTGAATCTGAGTCTGACACTCGTTATGCATATAAATCAGGTGCTATAGGGCAAGATTTTTTGGCAAACCGTATTGTCGTAGATAATGGCTCTGTATCATCTCCTTCTATTTGTTTTTCATCTGATGGCGCTATTGACACAGGTTTTTACTGGGGTGGTGATGGCTATATCAACTTTACTACTAATGGTACTTACGCAGGTCAGATAGATGCTAGTGGTAACCTCACTATGGCTGGTAACGTTACAGCTTACTCAGATGAACGTTTGAAGTCTAATGTTGTTACAATCCCTGATGCACTAGAAAAAGTAAAAGCTCTGCGTGGTGTTAACTTTACTAAAGATGGGGAAGCTTCTACTGGTGTAATCGCACAAGAAGTACAAAAGGTTATTCCAGAGGTAGTACACGAAGGTGACGAGTATTTGTCTGTAGCCTATGGCAACCTTGTTGGTGTACTTATTGAAGCTGTAAAAGAATTGTCTGCAGAAGTTGAAGCATTGAAGGCGAAGTGATATGGCTCTACAATCCATCGGTCCAATAAGCTTATCTCAGATACAGTCAGAGTTTGGCGGTAGTAGTCCTATCAGCTTATCTGAATATTATCGTAACGGCGCTTACACAACAAGTAATAACACAAGTGTACCCACAAGTGGTGCTATTTCTATGGGTAACTTCTATGGCACATTGAAGCAGTTCAATGTTACTATTACATCAAGTCAAAAAGAGTTAAACTTGTACTCATACGTTACTGGCTTGGGCTGGAATGGTACAGATCCTATTGCTGTCACTGTTAATTCTGGTGTATACCTATGGTCAAATAATACATCTGTTGGTGGCTTGATCATTTCAAATGCCTTTAATTCTAAACTTATTTTGTCAAACTACGGTTACATTATAGGACGTGGCGGTAACGGCGGTGGAAACAATGGTGGACCAGCTCTAGTTAATTCAGCCTCTGGTATTACTCTTATTAATAAAAGTGGTGCATACATCGCTGGAGGCGGTGGTGGTGGTCGAAGCGATGGCGGCGGTGGCGGCGGCGGTGCTGGCGGTGGTTATGGGTCAAATGGTTGGGCACCAAGAACAACGACAGGCGGTGCAGGTGGCGCGATAGGTCAGGCTGGTGGTAACGCAGGAGATAACAGATTTGTTACAGGTTCTGCTGGCGGCGGTGCTGGCGGCGGCGGTGGTGGTTTTTCTGCTACTGGATCTGGAGATCATGATGCCGAAGGTGGCGGCGGCGGTGGGCGTATACTCCCAGGTGTAGGTGGTTCTGGGACTGTTGGCGTTGGTTCTAATACTGAAAACTCAACAGGCGGTAACGGTGGCTCTGCTGGTAATACTGGCGGTTATGGTCAAGGTAACGCTGGCGGCGGCGGTGGTGGCTGGGGTGCTGCGGCTAGTGGTGGAGGCGCTGGTGGCGCAGCTATCTCAGGAACAGCTATTGCATCTTTGACCAATAGTGGTACAATCTACGGAGCAGTAGCCTAATGTCTGATATTAACTTGACACCAGAAGAGCTTGAGGCTATGCTTGACCGTGCCGCTAGACGTGGTGCTAGGGAAGCATTGCGATCTCTAGGGCTACAAGATGAAGATGCGCATAAAGACATTGTAGAAATGCGTACACTGCTAGAGTCTTTTAGAGATACTAAGAAAAGTATTTGGACAGCGGCAGTAAAACTAATAACAGTAGCATTGCTATCATTTATAGCTGCATCTGTTTGGATGCAAGTAGGGAATAAATAATTATGGCTAAGAGATTTGCAGGGTTTACCCCAGAACAGCTAGGCAAGATTGTACCTGAGATGCAAGGTATGCAAGGTGATGAACAGGCTAAATTCTTAGCTTCTAACCCTGCTGCTGCTGCACGTGTAGGTAAGATGGCTGAAACAGCACAAAAGCGTATTGGTATGGCATACGGTGGTATGGTTAAACCAAAAGGTTATGCTACTGGTGGTCAAGTCACCTTAGACGCAGCGCAGAAGAAATACGCTGATGCTCAGAATGCCCTTACTACAGCACAACAAAACTTAGCTGCTAACCCACAAGACCAAACTCTTGTAGACGCTGTTGGTAAAGCACAAGCTGCTGTTACCGCTGCTTCTACTGCTGTACAACAAGCTCAAGCAGCTATGACTGTTACAGATAGTAAATCACTACCAGAGATGCAAGCAGCTGCTACTAGTGACCCTATGTCTATGGTTACACAGGGTCAAGTTGCTACCGTTAGTGATGCTGATAAAGCTGCTGGTGAGATTGCTGCAGGTACTGGTCAAGCTGGTCCTGCTCCACAGGCTACTGCTACGACTGCTGCCCCTGCTCCTGCTGCGGCTGCTCCTACAGTAACACCTGCTGCTACAACTACTGCTGCTACTGCTGAACAAGGCGTACAGCAAGTAATGGATAAGACTCAAGCTGCACAAGGTACTGTAAGTGCAGATGCTCAGGTACAAGCTGCACAGGGTGACCCAACAAAGTTAGCACAGCTAGGGCTACAGGCTGCACAAGGACAAGCTGCTACTGTACAAGGTGCGCCAACACGTACACTAACTAAAGACGAACTAATCTCTGGATCTACTGTAGACCAAGCTGCCGTACAGCAAATCTATGGTACACAGCAACTAGAGGCTTCTACTGTATCAGGTGAGCTAGACCGCTTGATGAATGACTTCCAGAGTGGTAAGACACCTGCATGGGCTGCAGGGGCTATGAGAGCAGCATCAGCTAAGATGGCTGCACGTGGCTTGTCTGCATCATCTATGGCAGGTATGGCTGTTGTACAAGCTGCTATGGAGTCTGCGCTACCTATTGCACAGATGGATGCAGCTAACAAACAACAGGTGGCAGTAGAGTCAGCTAAACAACGCGCTGCATTCCTTAACATGGAATTTAACCAAGAGTTTGAAACTAAGGTTCGTAACGCTGCAAAGATTAGCGAAATTGCTAACATGAACTTTACTGCTGAGCAGCAGGTGGCTCTTGAGAATGCTAAGATGGCTCAAACCATGAACCTAGCAAACCTCAACAACCGCCAAGCTAAAGTTATGGCTGATGCTGCTACTATGGCACAGATGGATTTGACTAACTTAAATAACCGTCAGCAAGCTCAGGTACAAAACGCTAAAGCCTTCTTAGATATGGATATGGCTAACCTAAACAACCAGCAACAGACTGCTATCTTTAAAGCACAGCAGATGACTAGCACATTGTTGTCTGATCAGGCTGCAGAGAATGCTTCTCGTCAGTTTAATGCTTCATCACAGAACCAGACAGATCAATTCTTTGCTAACCTAGCAAGCCAAGTAGATCGTTTCAACACAGAGCAGAACAATCAGATGTCTCGCTTTAATGCTGGTGAAGCAAACGCTATCACACAATTTAACGCTACACAGCAAGCTGCACGTGAGCAGTTTAATGCTAACAACCAGCTTGTAATTGCACAAGCCAACGCACAATGGTTCCAATCTATTACTACAGCAGAAACTGCAGCACAAAACCAGATGAACCGTGATGCAGCCATCCAAGCAAGTAAGATGACAGAGACAGCATATAACGCTGCTGTACAGATGGAACGTGATACAATCAGCTACGCATTTAGGGCTGGTGAATCCCAAGCTGAACGTGAGGTAGAGATCACTCTACAAGGTATGCGTAACGAAATGGAAGCCTCTCGTATTCAAGCTGAGATTGATAAGTCTCGTGGTTCAGGCTGGGGAAACATCTTTAATACGATTGTAGATGCTGCTGCTAAAAAAATATTCGCTATAGGGTGATAAAAATAGGATTAATAATTATGGCTGGAATGTTTGGCTCAAACTATAATGATACAAAAGCTATGATGGATGATCTGTCCAACATAACAGATATGTATTCACAAGCTGCACCATCTACTGATGAAGGTATTATGAAAGCACCAAAGAGTGACAACGTAGATGCTGGATCTTGGTGGGCTTGGCTGAATGGTTTAACGCGACAAAAGACGCAAGAAAACCTTAAACGTGTACAAGAAGAGTTAGGTGGTATGGACCTATCAGGTACATCACCTGAGTATCAACGGAGTATGCTAGAAGGTATTAAACAAGCACAAGCCTATCGTGACCAATGGGGTATTACACAATCTCGTACAGGTAATAATACATGGTTGGTAGAGCAGGGTGACTTTGTTATACCTGAACAGTCTGAGATTACAGTTGAGCCATTAGACTCTGAGCCTATGACAACTATGGATCAATCATTAATGACCCCTGCTGGTGAGCCTAGCCCAGAAATGATATCCTTCGGAGACAAGCCAGTAATGGATCCTTTAGCTAAAGCTAAGGATGGCATTATGCGTCCACCAGAAGAATCTAGACCATTAGATATGGGTGAACCTGCAGATCTTGATCAAACAATTAAAGCTATTAACTCAGCCTCAAGTACAGAAGAGGCTCTTGCTGAATCGGTTAAAACTGTAGCTAGTACAGACCCTAACATCTTAGATAACCCAGTTAAGTGGATATATGATAAAGGTCTTATGGGGTTAGATGAATCTACAGATGAAGGACAAAAAGCTATTGTAGGCTTCTTTAATAACTCTTTAGGTAAGACAGATTCAGAATACAGGACAGCTGCAGATGTAGCTACTAAAGGTGGCTATGCGGTAAACACAACTGAGGGTGCTTGGTGTGCTACTTTTGTAGACCATGTATTGACTAACTTAGGCGCACCTCGATTGGAAGGTAGACAAAACTACAATCGAATAGGTGCTAATCGCTATAGCAAACTAGGTACTGGCGTTAAGTTTGAAGAAACTAAATCAGGTGATATTGCTGTATTTAAAGGTCACGTAGGCTTTGTAGTAGGTAAAGTAAAAGGTATTGCTACTTCTGATAAGACAAACGCTAAAGCTCTACAAGCAGGTCTTACTAAGGCTGGATTTGATGCTGGTGGAGTAGATGGGCTTTGGGGTCCAAACTCTGCTAAAGCTCTTGCAGAATATCAGAAAGCTAAAGGGCTTGACGCTACAGGTAACGTAACTCCAGAGATGTTTAAGGCTATCACAGGTAAAGATGGTAAAGTTACGACTAACGTACTGGTACTAGGTGGCAACCAAGATAACACAGTAAATGTTACATCTTATCCATCAGATGCGGTAAAACACTACAGACGTATTGGATCTGTAAAAGACTTAGATGAAAAGACGTTTAAAGCTGTTACCACAGATATACGCAAATCAGGTAGTACACGCTAATGCTAGGACTTCCCTTAGAACTCATAACAATGCTTGGCTCTACCGTCTTAGGTGGGGTCATGTCAATCTGGGGTCAAAGCATTAAAGCTAAAGAAGCCCAACAAAAGATGCTTATGGAACGTGCAAACTTTAATGCACAGCAGGTCAACACTGCCCGTGAAGCAGGAAAGACAGATAAACATTTCGCTTGGACACGAAGACTTATTGCATTATCTTCTGTATTTGCTATAATCGTGCTACCAAAGCTAGTTGCAGTGTTCTATCCAGAAATTAACGTTATTGTAGGCTACACAGAAGTGCAGACTGGTTTCTTTGATTTTATCTTTGGGTCAGGCCCAGAGCAAGTTAAATGGAAGTACGCACACGGCTTTGTTATAACCCCACTAGACACACACATCGTATCAGCTATCGTAGGTTTGTACTTTGGTGCTGGATTTACTAAATAGGATATTATTATGGTAGACGTATTTAACGGACCGATTCCAGGAGAATCTCTTACAACAGAACCAGGAAACGTTCCTTGGGAACAACCCCCATTGTATGTAGACCCTATGGATGCGTTAGAGTATCATATGGAACAGCTAACAGACGAACAGGTTACGGATAACGTCCTTGATATGATGGATCTTGGTGTACCTATATCTGTAGTTGCTGACACTATGTTAAGCTCTGCAATCATGAACGGTATTCATACGGTAGACGTAAAGATGTTGTTGAAGCCTGTTCTGCATATGCAACTAAAAGCATTAGCAGATGTAGCTAACATTGATTATAAAGAAACTATGGCTGACTATAACGACAAAGATGAAATTGAGCGCATCAAGCGTCGTGAGCGCATTGCAGCAAAGATAGACGTGCAAGCTAAACTACGTGGCAAGACAAAAGATAAAGGCGATATGCTGCAGCAAGATGTAGCAGAGATGCTTGTAAGCACAGAGCAAGAGCAAGAAATGCCACAACAAGAGATGGCAACAGAAGCAGAAACAATGACACCTGAACAAGGTATTATGTCGAAGGAACAAATGTAATGGCTATTTCAGGGGCATTTGGCGCAGGGTTTGTACAAGGCTTTGGTGAAAGCATGAAGAAGAACGCTGATAAGCGTTTTGAGAAGCAGCAACAATATGTAGATAACATGATGGAGAACGCTCGACGTTTTGCTCCAAAGTATGCGCAAGATAAAGCTACAGCAGATGCTACTATTGGCATGATGCAAGAATTTGAAACCCGCTATGGCGTTTCTAATGAAGAGTTTATTGCCCTTGCACAGACTCATGATATTAGCAAAGTGTATGAAAACATTCAGATTGCTGAGCAAGGCTTACGTGATGGTGCAAAGCTTGACGTAAAAGGTCAAATCCTTAGTGCGCTAAAGATACCAGAGGGTGCTAAACTACCTGACGGTATGTCTCCAGAGGACGCTGTACGTAGTATGATACTCGGTTATGCCCAGAACGTAAGCACTAAACCAGATGATAATTCAGAGACACACAAGAATAAGTCGTGGGCTAAAGCTATCTCAGAAACTCTTGCCTTAAACCCACGTGCATCAGCAGAAGAGCAGATCGCGGCTATGAAAGTAGCAGGTGTTCCTGTACAAGAGATTCTACAATACCAAGCTGCAGCAGGTGGTACATACAAGCCACTACAGAACGTACAGCGTACTGGTGTCATAGATTTCTCTGATGACTATAAAGCTTCAGATTATACAACAATAGCACGTTCATATACATCTACAATAAATAAAATTATGGCAGGATCAGAAGATCTAGCATTAGCTAATGCAACTAGTATAGAAGAAGCTATGAAGGTATCAGGTGTAGATAATGTGCAAGCATTAGCTGAGATGACTGTATCAGCAGGTAGGGCTATAGCAGACCTAGACCTAGATCTAGCGAATAATAAAATGAAAGAATATAATCGTGTTCGTATTCTTCAAAGGCTGGGTGAGCAGATTAATTTAGGTACAGAAATTACTGCGCTTAAAGAGGCTGTTGATAGTGGGCTTGCTATGCGTTTGGTACAAGAGTCATACGAAAAGAATGGAAAGCTTACACAGGAATACATTGATGCCATCCTTTCTAACCGTGAAATAAAGCAGGTAGAAGCTGATAAAGTATCTGAAAAAGCACCAGAAACACCTAGCTTCCTAGAGGATCCTTCTGTACCACAACTTGGCGGTACACTTGATGCTTTAAACATTAATGAC
>Ga0194032_1000040_pt1 | contig 13117 bp, 20 predicted proteins | sample IW8Nov16_MG_FD_144486 | JGI IMG/M metagenome (GOLD analysis project Ga0194032, IMG submission 144486) | Freshwater microbial communities from the Broadkill River, Lewes, Delaware, United States - IW8Nov16_MG | ecosystem: Environmental > Aquatic > Freshwater > River | place: USA: Delaware...
TTTAAAGAACAGAGCTAAAAAAAAAGATAAATTCAAAAAAGATTTGAAAGATCCTAAATTTAGAGCTAAAGCTAAAATTATGGATTACAAATATATATTGTAATGGCAACACCAAAGAATAAAGCTTTATACAATAGAGTAAAATCGGAAGCTAAACGTAAATTTAAAACGTGGCCATCAGCATACGCATCAGCGTGGCTTGTCAAAACGTATAAAAAGCGTGGTGGCAAATACTAATGGCTCAAGGTGGACTACGAAAGTGGTTTGCTGAAGATTGGCGAGATGTCAAGACAGGCAAGAAGTGTGGACGTTCTGGTAAAGAAAAGAAATCTAGACCTTATCCTGCTTGTCGACCAAAAAAAGTAGCAAGTAGAATAAGTAAATCAGAAGCTCGTAAAAAGACTGGCCCAAGAAAAGTCAAATGGTCAGTTACAGCTTCAGGGAGAAAACGAAAAAATGGCTAAATCACCTGCATGGCAAAGAAAAGAAGGAAAGATCCCAAAGGTGGATTAAACCGAAAAGGAGTAGCGTCATATAGACGAGCTAATCCTGGATCTAAATTAAAAACTGCTGTTACCACTAAGCCATCAAAATTAAAACCAGGATCAAAAGCTGCTAAAAGACGTAAATCGTTTTGTGCTAGAATGAAAGGTATGAAGCGTAGGCTAACTTCTGCTAAAACTGCTAGAGATCCTAATTCAAGAATAAATAAATCATTAAGAAAGTGGAATTGCTAATGAGTAAAAGTTTAGAAAAACTTGCAGATCAAATGATTCGGCTAACGCCTGAAGAAGGGCAAAAACTACAGCTAATTATAAAAGCTAAGTTAATGCCTGAAATTGCTAAACAACAACAACAAGGGTTATTACAACAAGCTAATAATCCACAAATGGCACAGATGGGAAGTAGACAAGCAAGAATGCCTGTACCTACTTCTAGAGATGCTGCTATGAGAGGACTACTAAGATGAGAATGAAAACAGCTTTGTTTCTTGGTAAAGTATATGCAAAAAAGGTGCATCAAGTGCAACTGAAGCAATGAAAGCTCTTTCAGCTAAAACTAAGAAACACGTTAAAAAACATAAGCTAAAATATACTGCAGGAGCTGGTGCTGCTGGAGGATATACAGCTTCTAAAATAAAGGACTAAACTATGCCAATGGTAGGAAAAAAGAAATACCCATACACAAAAAAGGGTAAAGCTGCAGCAAAAAAAGCTGCAAAAAAAATGGGAAAAAAAGTTAAGAAAGGTTACTAATGAAAAACGTATTAACTAAAGCTCAACAAAAATTACCACAACAGCTTAAAAATAAAATCATTAAATCTAAAATGAAAAAGAAAAAGAAGAAAAAATAATATGGCTAATGTAAAAGGAAACTATAAAGGTGGAAGAAGCAAAGAACTTGTAAAATATACAGTTACAGGTGCTGCTAAAGGTAGAGCTAAACAAGCTGTAGAAGCTAGTAAAAAGTTTATTAAAGATGTAGGAAGTAAAACTACAGGACAGCAAAGATTTTTAGGAAAAACATTACCTAAAGCTTTATTTAAAACTGCTAAGTTTGCATTTAAAAATCCTATAATTGCTGGTGGTGCATTTTTAGCACCTGCTGCTATAAAAAAATTAGGCAAACAAAAAGGTATTAAGTTTTCTGAGTTTAGAGAATTTAATAAAAAAGGAAGAAAAATCATATAATGGAAGATGAAACTAAACAAAAGAATCCAAATTTAGGTGGTAAAAGACCTGGTGCTGGTAGACCTCCTGGATCTAAGAGTAAAGTATTGTGGAAATCTATGGATCAATTAGCAGAGAAATATCAACATTCTCCTTTAGATTATTTGTTATCTGTGTTAAACAATCCTGCAAGTGCACCTGAACGTAAATTATTTGCTGCTGAAAAGGCTGCACCTTACATTCATCCAAAACTTGCAAGTACTACAACAAAGATAGGAACAGATGCCCCAGTCGAAATTAAAGTCCAATGGGAAAAAGACGAAAGTAAAGATAGTTGAGGTTCCATATAAACCTAGACCTTATCAATTAGAGTGTCACAAATCTTTAAAAAGATTTAATGTTCTAGTATGCCATCGTAGATTTGGTAAATCAGTATTATCTATAAACGAATTAATTAAAACAGCAGCAAAGAAACCTAGATCTTTGTGTGCATTCATAGCTCCAACATATCGCCAAGGAAAGAGTATCGCTTGGGAATATTTAAAATTTTATACAAAACCATTAATGCATTGGGGTGGTGGAAGAAACGAATCAGAATTAAGAATAGATTTGTATAATGGATCTAGAATCCAAATTTTTGGGGCAGACAACCCAGATAGTATTCGTGGAATGGGCTTTGATGCAGTTGTCCTGGACGAATATGCTATTATGTCTCCAAGAGTATGGACAGAAATTATACGTCCTGCTATCGCAGATAAGCTAGGTTGGGTTATATTTATAGGTACACCAATGGGTCATAACTCATTTTGGGAAGTATATGATTTTGCTTTACGTGGTCATAAAGATTGGTATGGTAAATTATATAGAGCATCAGAAACTAATGTAGTACCTGATCATGAGTTAAAAGAAGCTCAAGCTATAATGACTCCTGAACAATATGATCAAGAGTTTGAATGTTCATTTACTGCAGCAGTATCAGGTGCATATTATGGTAGACTGATAACTAAAGCAGAAAAAGAAAAAAGAATTACTAAAGTACCATATGATGAAAGCGTTGGAGTTGAGACGTGGTGGGATTTGGGAATAGGAGATTCAACATCTATTTGGTTTGCACAAAGAATAGGTGAAGAAATTCATTTGATAGATTATTACGAAACATCAGGTGAATCTTTAGCTCATTATGCTAATGTGTTAGAAGAAAAGAATTACGCATATTCTTCTCATATAGCACCTCATGATATAACAGCTAGAGAATTAGGAACAGGTAAATCTAGACTTGAAGTTGCAAACGAATTAGGTATAGATTTTGATGTGGCTCCAAAATTAGAAGTACATCATGGAATAGAATCAGTAAGAAATGCTTTACCTAATTGTTGGTTTGATAGAGAAAAATGCAAAGTAGGTCTTGATGCATTAAGACAATATCGAAAACAATGGGATGAAAAAAACCAAGTGTTTAAAAATAAACCTCACCATAACTGGTGTTCACACGCAGCTGATAGCTTTAGGTATGGATGTGTATCCGAACCAATTGATACATCAGACTGGGATAGACCAATAACAGTAGATACAAAATACGTAATATGAAAAAATCAAAACAAGAAATATTATCAGTACTAAGCAGAGAGATTCACAATGCATCAGGTTACATTGGTGGTGAGCTAGTTGCTAGAAGAAAAAAATCATTAGAATATTATTTAGGAATGCCTCTTGGTAATGAACAAGAAGGACGTTCTCAAGTTGTTTCTAATGATGTAATGGACACAGTAGAAAGTTTAATGCCATCTCTAATGAAGATATTTACTTCTGGAGATAATGTATTTCAATGTGAAGGTGTTGGGCCTGAAGATGAAGAAATGGCTAGACAAGCATCTGATTATATTAACCATGTATTCTTAAAAGAAAATAATGGATTTACAGCTTTATATTGTGCATTTAAAGATGCATTAATACAAAAGAATGGTATCTTAAAAGTATATTGGGATAGTGCAAATAAAACTGAAAGAGAAGAATATACTAGATTAACAGATGATGAGTTTAATGATTTAGTATCAGATTCACAAGTAGAAGTTAAAAATCATTCTGAATATGAAGAATCTATTACAGATGATAGAGGACAAGAAATAGATAAAGTTACCTTACATGATGTAGTTATTCATAGAACATCATTATATGGTGGAGTTAAAATAGAACCAGTACCACCTGAAGAATTTTTAATTGAAAGAAGATGTAAAGATTTACATTCAGCTAACTTTGTTTGTCATAGAACAAATAAAACTAAAACTGAATTAGTAGAAATGGGATTTGATCCTGATGTAGTTGAAGGACTACCAACAGGAGATCCAGATTTTTATACAGAAGATAAGTTTGTTAGACATCAAAACGTAGATTTTTCTCATGGAGATAATACAGGAGATACAAGTACAGAAGATGTTTTAATCCATGAATGTTATGTTAAAATGGATTTAGATGATGATGGCAAAGCTGAGCTTGTTAAAATTATTGTAGCTGGTGATGGTAAGCATTTATTAGATATAGAAGAAATAGACACTATACCTTTTATATCTATGACTCCAGTTATCATGCCACACAGATTTCATGGTAGATCTATTGCAGAGCTAGTAGAAGATATACAATTAATTAAATCTACTGTAATGAGACAAATGTTAGATAACATGTATCTAACTAATAATAATAGAGTTGCAATCCAAGATGGTCAAGTAGCTATGGACGATCTCCTAACTAATAGACCTGGAGGAATTGTAAGAACTAAACAACCACCACAAAATGTAATGATGCCTATTCAGGCACAACCTATTACAGAACAAGCTAGTGGTATGTTAGCATATCTTGATGCAGTAAAAGAAACTAGAACTGGTGTAAGTAGAACTTCACAAGGTTTAAATTCAGATAGCTTAAATAATAAAACAGCTACTGGTATGAACCAAGTATTAACACAATCTCAAATGAGAATGGAGTTAATTGCTAGAATCTTTGCAGAAACAGGTGTTAAAGATTTAGCATTAAAAATATTTGAACTTGTTTGTAAATATCAAAACAAAGAAAAGATAGTAAGAATCAGAGGTAAATATATACCTATGAGACCTTACGAATGGAAAGATAGAGTTAATGTTACTGTTCATGTTGGATTAGGATCAGGTTCTAAAGAACAACAATTAATTATGGTTAATGCTATTCTTGAAAGACAAATGCAGGCAATAAACCTACAACAAAATGTTTATGGCCCAATGGTTAATTTAAGAAATATTTATAACTCATTAAAGAAATTAGTTGAAAATGCAGGTTTAAATAATGTAGAACCTTTCTTTATGGATCCAGATGTTGGTGCATCTCAAATGCCACCACTTCCTCCTAAACCACCAACTGAGTTTGAAAAAGTTACTTTAGCTCAAGTACAAGGTGAGAACCAAAGAGCACAGCTAAAAGCTGAAACAGAAGTCAAACGTATAGAATCTACTATGCGTGAATCTTTATTAGATTTTGAGTTGAAAATAAAAGAACTTGAGTTACAATATGGTTCTAAAATAGATGAATTAGAATTAAAACGAAGATCTATGTTAGAACAAACTGATCTTTCTAAATCAGGTGATTTAATGAAAGAAATAATAAAGGGTCAAGGACAATTCTTTAATGGACAAAGACAAACAAATACAGAAGGGCAAGAGAGCAGAACAACTCCTCAACGATCCCCTTCTAAAAACAGCATTTGAAGATCTCTTAGAAATATATAAGCAAGAGATTTTTAATACAAATTTCGCTGACGATGATAAGCGTAAACACCTTTGGGTAGCCTACAATATGGTAGACAAAATCAGAGGACATTTACAAAGTATCATGGCTAGTGGAAAACTAACTCAACAAGAGTTAGATCAATTAAATACAAGACGTTAATCTAACGAAACGTCAAATACGTCAACCAATTACGAAAGGAACGTTATGGCAGAAGCCGACATACAAGGTGCAGCTGATAAAATTTCAGGAATATTGAATCCATCGGATCAACAAGAAACTGAAGTAAAAAAGACTGAACCATCAGAGTCGCCTGAGACACAGGCAGCAGAAAGTGAACCAACGTCTGAGGTAACCGAAGCAGAGACTCCTGAGAATACTGAGGTAACAGAAGAAACACAAACAGAATTAGAGGAACCAGAACTCCACCGAGTTAAGATACAAGGTCAAGAGTTAGAGGTCACCCTTGATGAGCTGAAAGCAGGTTATTCTAGAGACTCAGATTATAGACAAAAAACTCATTCTTTAAGCCAAGAGAAAAAATCACTTGAGGAACAAAAGAATAGTTTGCGTCAAACTTATGAAACTCGTTTATCAGAGTTGAACAACTTAATAGCAACTGCTGACGCAACTGTCAGACAAAAACAAGGAAGCGAAGATCTTGAAAAACTTTACGAAGAAGATCCAACAGCTGCAGCACGACTGGACTACCAGTTAAGACAACAACAAGAGCAGCTAAGTGAAATACAAAGTAAAGCAAAAGAAGCTCAACAAAAACAATACCAAGAGTTCCTTGATACACAGAAAGAGTTAGCAGCACAAAAAATACCTGAGTTTGCAGATCCTAAAAAATCTGATTCATTTAAAACTAACCTACGTAATTCATTACGAGACTATGGTTTTAATGATCAAGAAATTGGAACACTTGCAGATCATAGATTTTTAATGGTTGCAAAAGATGCTATGAGCTATCAATCTTTAAAAGATAGAAAACCTATCATACAAAAGAAAGTAGCTAATGCACCTAAAGTAGTAAAAGCAGGTACAGCTAAGTCGTCAACAAGTTCTGGTAGAGAGTTAATAAGAAATAAAATTGGCAAGGTTCGTAAGACAGGAAACATTAATGATGCTTCTTCTGCGATTCTTGACATTATTAATCTTAAATCTCAACAAAGGAAATAAACAATGGCACAACCAACTAATACGTTTGACACGTACGATTCAGTAGGGGAAAGAGAAGATCTTTCAGATGTTATCTATAGCATCTCTCCTACAGATACGCCATTCTTAAGCTCAGCAGCAAAAACTCAAGCTACTGCAGTTTTACACGAATGGCAAACCGACTCACTAGCAGCAGCATCTACTTCAAATGCTGTAATTGAAGGTGATGAAGCAACTCTAGACGCATCAACTGCAACTAGCAGATTATCTAACTCTTGCCAAATCATGGACAAGACTGTGGTAATTACTGGTACTCAAGAAGCAGTAGATAAAGCAGGTAGAGCATCTGAAATCGCTTATCAAATTGCTAAAAGAGCTAAAGAGTTAAAAAGAGACATGGAAGCTACTTTGACTGGTAACCAAGCAGAAGTTGCTGGTAACAGTACAACAGCTAGAAAATTTGGATCTCTTGGTGCATGGGTTGCATCAAATGATGATCTAGGTGCTTCTGGTTCATCAGGTGGAGCTGGTAACACAGCAAGAACTGATGGTACTCAAAGAGCCTTCACAGAAGCTCAATTAAAATCAGTTATCAAATCAGTATGGAATGCTGGTGGTGACCCTTCAATGGTTATGGTGGGCCCATTCAACAAACAAAAATTATCAGGCTTTACTGGTAATTCTACTAGATTTGATGCAGGTGCAGACGCTACATTATACACTTCTGTAGACGTTTACGCTTCAGACTTCGGTCAGTTACAAGTAGTACCTAACAGATTCTCTAGAGATAGAGACGCTTATGTACTAGACATGAACTACTGGGGTATTGCATTCTTAAGAGATTTCTCTATGCATGAACTTGCTAAAACAGGTGACACAGAGAAAAGACAGCTTTTAGTAGAAGCTACTCTTGAGTCAAGAAATGAAGCTGCATCTGGAATGGTTGCAGACTTAACTACTTCATAATAATTATAACTGTTTGGGGGAGTAACCTTTCAATCTGCTCCCCCAGCAGATTCTAAACAATTGAAGATCTGAGAGAGGGTTAGGATCGGAACAATTAAGGAACACAATGAGAACATTAAACGACTATTTTATAACTTCAACTATCGCAGACATCAGCACAGCATCTTCAACTTTTGTTGCAGTACCTGATGGTGGAAAAATTATTAAAATTCTTACAGCTTTACAAGGAGCTATTTCTGGAGCAAATGCAGGAATATCTTTTGAAATTGGTGGAACTGCAGTAACTGGTGGTGGCATAACTGTTGCACACTCTGGTTCAGCAGCAGGTGATGTAGACACAGCAGAACCTACAGCAGCTAATAACGTAGAAGAAGGTGGAACTATCGAAATGATTACAGATGGTGCATCTACTGGTGCTAAAAAATTAGTAGTAACATTTGTTATTAGAAGATAATTAATTCTGGGGGTGGCAACATCCCCAAACAAAAGGAGAACAAAATATGTACGGGAGTAATTACGCAATGAGACCTCTAACTACACAAAAAGTTACATCTTCTGGTTCGTCTGCACAATCTTCTGCATTTAGTGATAATATTGAATATATTAGAATTATACCAGATGCTGATTGTCATATAGAATTTGGAGTAAATCCAACAGCAACAACATCTAAAATATTTTTAGAATCTAAAACTTCTGAATGTTTTAAAGTTTCGCCTGGCGAAAAAGTAGCTGTAATAGGATCAGTAAATTTATACGTAACAGAACTATCAGAATAGTATGGGAAAAGTCAGAGCTGTAGACTACGATAATGGAATAAAGACTAAGTATATCCAAGAATCAGATGGTAAACTAACTATTAATAATGAACAAAATGTTAATGGTTTATTAGATAGAAATAAAAAGCTATATAATGATACTGATCAAGGATGGGTTTCTAAAGCAAAAGAAATGAAACGAGTAGCTAGTGTTCCACCTCTTGTTCTACAGATCTGGGCTAAAGAATATAATGGAAGCAACAATTGGTTTGCTTTACCAAAAGACATACAAAGAAAAATAATGAAAACTAAGCTTAATAGTAATGAGTTTAGATATTTTAGAACAGCGTCAGGAAATTTATAATGGCTATATCAACATATGCACAACTTAAAACATCTATTGCAAACTGGTTAAATCGTAGTGATTTAACTTCAGAAATTAGTGATGATTTTATAAAACTATGTGAAGCAGACTTTAATGCTAAACTTAGAATAAGACAAATGGAACAGCAAGATGATGTTACAATTGATGCTGAACAAGTAACAGTACCTACAGGATTTATAGCTGTTAGATCATTTTATATAGATTCAGGTGTAAAATATCCTTTAGAATATATAACACCAGCTAATATGTTTGAAATAAAAGGTGGTTCTAGAACTGGTAGACCTAGAGCTTACACAATAGAAAGCGATAATGAAGTTGAAAAATTTAGATTTGCTCCTAGCCCTGATGTTTCTTATACTGGCAAGTTATCATATTACAAAGCTATATCAGAGCTTAGTGATACTAATACATCAAATTATATTTTAGCAAAACATCCAGCTATTTATTTATATGGTTCATTATATCATGCTGCTAATTTTCTTGGTGGTGTAGAACCAAATCAAGCACAACAATGGTTAGCAATGTATGTGTCAGCTCTTGAAAGATGTGAGAACAATGACAAACAAGATACATATGGCAATGCACCAGTTGTTCAAAGAACAGACGTACAAACAGACTTATCATTTTATAGGCAAAGATAATGCAGATACCTTTTGGAGAATGGCTACCTGATCAACCTGAACATTTGAATCCAGGAGCTAACGTAGCAACTAATGTATATTATGCTCTTAATTCTTATAAGAGATTTCCTTCTTTGGTAGATTATTCTTCTAATAATATTACTAAAGATTCTAGAGGTGCAGGATCTTTTAGAGATAATGCAGGTAATGTATATAATTTTGTTGCAACTAACACAGATATTTATCAATTAGATGGTGGTACATTTACATCAAGAAAAGGATCTTTAACAGGTGGAAATACAGATTTTTGGACATTTACACAATTTGGAAATTATATTATTGCTAGTAATGGAGTTGATGTTCCTCAGTATTATCTAATGGGTACTTCAACTAACTTTGCAAATCTTAGTGCAATACAAACTGCAGGAACAACACCTAGCTTTAAAGTATCAGGAGTTATTCGAGACTTTTTAGTTACAGGTAACCAAAGCTCAAATCAAAATAGAATACAATGGTCAGGTATTAATGATATTACTACTTGGTCAGGTAAACAAGCAGACTTACAAGACCTTCCTGGATCAGGAGGAGAAATTACCCATATAACATCTGGAGAAATTTCATATGTCTTTAGACAAAACCAGATAATTCGTATGGACTATGTCGGAGGAGCTACAGTATTCCGACTATCAGTAATCTCACCTAATAGAGGTGCAGTATATGGCAGAACTGTAGCTCAAGATAATAGACGTGTATTTTTCTATGCAGATGATGGATTTTTTGAGCTTAATGGAGACAATGTAATATCTATTGGTGCAGAAAAAGTTAATAGATTTTTTGATTTAAATTTAAATAAAGCATTTACAGATAGAATTTGTGCAGCTGTAGATCCATTTAATCAACTAGCATTATGGTTGTACCCTAGCGTAAATAATACTTCCAATACAACTGGAATTTGCGATAGAATTATAATCTATAATTATGCTACAAAAAAATGGTCTCTTGCAGAAGCTAACGCAAGTACAATTTTTAGCCAATTTGTAGGAGCTTATACTGTAGAATTAATGGATATTATTTCAGGAAACTTAGATCAAATTAATATTGCATTAGATACTGACTTTTGGAATGGTGGACAAAGATATTTAGGTGCAATTGATAGTAGTTACAAAGCAGCTATTTTTTCTGGAACAGATAATGAAGGTGAAATAGAAACATCTGAAGTAGAATTATTTCCAGGTTTAAGAAGTAATGTTCAAAGTATTAGACCTATAGTAGATGCAGAAGCAACAGTTACTATTAAAACTAGAGATAGATTAACTGATAATATAAATGAATCTTCTTCTGTTTCTATGAATGGAACAGGTATTAATCCAGTAAGACAATCTGGTAGATACGTAAAAATTAATGTTAAAACTCCGAGTGGAACTCCTTGGAGTCATGCACAAGGTATAGATCTTATTGCATCAAAAGCAGGATTAAGATGACAGACAAAACTGATATAGATAATGTTAGATATAGTTTTGAAACACAAGAATTTTTTCAAAGACAAATTGAAGAAGCAATTAACACTTTGATAAATGAAAAGAATAAAGAAAACCAAAAAGCATATGCTTGGTTTATAGGAGATTAAAATGGCAGGAATAAAAGATTATTCAACAACACAAGCTAGTAATACATCATTAAATAGTATCTCTGTTGCAGAAGGTATGTTACCTTCTAATATTAATAATGCTATTAGAGCATTGATGAAAAATACTAGAGAATGGTTTAATGATTCACAATGGGTAGAATATGGAGATGGTGATGGAGCATACACAGCAGCATATGCTAGTGGTACGTCTTTTACTATTAATGGTGTAGATGTAACTGCTATTTATCATGCTGGAAGAAGAATTAAATTAACTGCTTCTACTCCAGGAACTATCTATGGTACTATTGCTAGTACATCATTTTCTACAAACACAACAGTCAATGTAACATGGGATTCAGGCTCATTATCTAATGAAGCTATTTCTAATGTTTATATTGCTGCTTTATCTGCAACTAATAATTCAATACCTTCTGGTGTTATTTCAACTGCAACTCTTGCAGATGGATCTGTAACTACTGTTAAATTAGCAGCTGATGCTGTAACAAATGCTAAAATTGCAGATGACAGCATAGACTCAGAACATTATGTTGATGGATCTATAGACACAGCTCATGTTGCAGACTCACAAATTACTACAGCAAAGATTGCTGATACAGCAATTACTACAGCAAAAATTACAGATGCAAATGTTACTACAGCTAAAATTGCAGCAGATGCAATTACTGGAGCTAAAATAGCTGATGATGCTATTAATAGTGAACACTATACAGATGGATCTATTGATACTGCACATATAGCTGATGCTAATGTTACACTTGCTAAACTTGCTGCAAGCTCAGTAAACTCATCTAAAATTGTAGATGATTCTATTGTAAATGCAGATATTAATTCTAGTGCAGCAATTGATGCAACTAAAATACATGATGGTACAATTTCTAATACAGAATTTGGTTATTTGAATGGTGTATCATCTGCAATACAAACTCAATTAGATGCTAAACTTACAGCATCAAATAACTTATCAGATTTAGGAGCTGCATCAACAGCTAGAACTAATTTAGGTTTAGGAACTATTGCAACTCAAGATGCAAATAATGTTACTATATCTGGTGGTAGTGTTACAGGTCTTGGAGCACCTTCAGGAACTTCTGATGCTGCAACTAAAAATTATGTAGACCAAGCTGTTGCTGGACTAAGAACTAGAATTGTAGCAGAATGTGCTACTACAGCTAATATAGATTTAACAGCAGATTTACAAAATGGTGATACTATTGATGGAGTAACTCTTGCTACTGGAGATAGAGTTTTAGTTAAAGATCAATCAACAGGATCACAAAATGGATTATATACAGTAGTAGCTAGTGGTACTGCAAGTAGAGATACTGAATACGATACTATTGCTGAGTTATCTGGTCAAATGGTTGTTATTAATCAAGGTACAACAAATGACAATAAAATCTTTTTATGTACTACAAATAATACAGCTACATTAGGATCTGATACAATAACATTTACAGTTATTACACCTGCTAATGTTGGAACAGTAACTTCAGTAGGAGTAGCTGATGCAGGTTCATCAGAATTTACAGTAGCAAACTCACCAATTACTTCATCAGGAAATATTACATTAGCAGTTAATTCAATTGCTAATACTAAGATTACAGGATTAGGAACTTCATCTACATTAGATGTTGGAACTTCTGCAAATAATGTAGTACAATTAAATGGTTCTGCACAATTACCTGCTGTAGATGGTAGTCAATTAACAAATTTAAACGCAGCAACAAATGGATTTGCAATTGCAATGGCGATTGCTTTATAAGGAGAAAACATGGCACAAAACTTTAGAAGATACACAAGCAACGATGTAGGAACATCTGCAGCAACTTTATTTACTGCAGACAGTTATGATACAGTAGTTGGTATATCAGTTTCAAATGTAACAACATCAGCTGTTGTAGCATCTGTATATATCAATGATGGTTCAAATGACATCTATCTTGTTAAAGATGCACCAATACCAACTGGTTCATCATTACAAGTATTAGATGGTGGAGCTAAATTTGTAGTTCAATCTGGTGATGCTTTAAAAGTAATATCAGACACAGCTTCATCTTTAGATGTTTGGGTATCAACAGTAGACGCAATCAGTTCATAGGAGAATAATCAATGCCTTTTATTGGTAATCAACCAGCATTAAGTTATACAAGTTTTGCAAAGCA
>Ga0194032_1000049_pt1 | contig 12575 bp, 25 predicted proteins | sample IW8Nov16_MG_FD_144486 | JGI IMG/M metagenome (GOLD analysis project Ga0194032, IMG submission 144486) | Freshwater microbial communities from the Broadkill River, Lewes, Delaware, United States - IW8Nov16_MG | ecosystem: Environmental > Aquatic > Freshwater > River | place: USA: Delaware...
TAAAGACGAATACACTGATTGTCTAAGATCAGAAACTCTAAAAATGGTCATAGACTATCACGAACGCATGCTTGGTATAAAGTTTTGGGGCGAAGAGTTTACACAACACAATGGACATCAAACAACAAATTGAAGCTCTCGAGCAATCTAAGGAATTTCATCATCAAAAATATTTAAACAATCTTCAGATTATTGATGACAAAATTGAAAGAGTTGAAAAACAGATGGAGAGAACAAAATCTCAAGTGAAACGGGATCTTCTTAACCGTCACATTGACTGGTATGAGGAAGAGATCCTAAAGATGGACGAAGCCATTGAAGTCATTACACAAAAGTTAAATTCAGAGATTGAGAGACTCAAGGGTGTTATGAAGTCTCACGAAGAAAGAAAACAGAAGGAGAAGAAATCTTTTGAATACAACATTGAAAATATTAGAAAATGTTGCAAGAATCGTAGTGCGGCGACGGTATTTGACGCTTTAGAATCCGTAGCAAATGCATTAGAAATTATTAGAGCCGAGGCCCATCAAACCTAAATTTATCAAAAAGGTGCACGGAAACTCTAAAGTTATAATACAAAATCATACATAGTGCGTCGGCAATATCATGTTTCCTCTCATAGGGTATTTCACCCTCAATGTACTTATCCGCAATAGAGACAGTTCGCTCCTTGCGTTCCTCGTAATTTAGATGTCTCATACCAAAATGTGTATGCATGCTCACAGGTGAAACCAAAATGACTTTATCTTTGAACATGTAATTTAGAAGTACCTCAATATTTGTAAACCCCCCAGGTGGTTGTCTTTCTATGAGTATAGTTTCAGCTGCATCAAATATGAATTTGTGATCATCTACAAATAAAGGAATAAGATCAACAATGTCATTTGAGTGAATGTATTTGTAGTCTTCAAGACTTACCTTCTTCATGAACTCTACATCTACCTTTGGACCTTTACCACATTCGGCAAGGACAAGTCCCATATTATGATACCCAATATCTATGGCGAGTACCTTCATGTCTTTATCTGAATAATATTCCTTAAGCAATCTTTCTCAGTTTCCATGCTAGAGATATTCGTAAAAATCCTGGGATGGTTGGTGCATTTCCACGATGTGGTATGGTAGAGTCAAATAAAACCATTCTATTTTTTAATGGTTCAATGGTCGTAATCTTGTGCTTGGGTCTAAATTCTGTACATCCATTTATTATATGGACATTTGATGCGTCTATATCACTCACATACAACAAGACCGTAAAATAAATTGGGTCAGGGGGGTTATAATTTGCATCTACATGCCAATCACCACCGTTTAAAATTGTTTGTCCGTTTGCATAAACCTTAAGGACTTCCCATTTACAACCAGTTGTTTTTTCAATTTTTTTTAATAGATGCTCATTGAAAAACTTCTCATGTCCTAAATCCGCAACAAACCATCTACCTTTGAATAAACGTTCATCAGATTGATCAGTACAGTGACCAAAATCCCAAACCGGGTGTTTAAAATAATCGTCCACAAATGCAATCTCTTCATTGTTTAAGTAATCATCAACAAAATAGATGGATTTTTGTTCAAGATTCATATCTAAAATATTTATATATTCTTTAAATATATGAAGAACAGGACGAAAAATCAACTTTTATGGTTCGCTGTCATTGTACTTGCTCTCGTTTTGAGTTACATGTACTATAACCCCAAGGTTGTCGAAGTTCCAGTGGAAGTACCCGTGATGCCAGTTCCCCCAAGACCAATGGAGAGGCGAGAAAGGCGACGCGAACCCGAATTCAGAGGTCCACCAATCAAACAATACAAACCTGGTTTTATGCAACAGATGGGTATTCTCGTGGGTGCTGGAGAAGAGACTCTTCCCCTCTACGGTAAAGAGGTCAGAGGACGCCGGGATCGTTATCATTACTACACCACGACGGGTGGTGAAAACTTATACCCAGTTCCTGTCACGCACAACGCGCGCGATTGTATGGAAGATATTGGATGTGAAGAGATATATGGGAATGAAACAGTTTCAGTGACTGGTAAAACTGGTTCATACACAGTGAATATGTACAGAACGGATGATTTCTTCTAAACTATTCCGATTTACGAGTAAAACGATCATAAGTATCCTTAGTTAACATCACAGATGAGCAACAACTCGAGAAACAACATGCAGCCAACATCATCATGATAGGTGGTGATTTAAATGGAAAATTTACCATTCTCTGCACAACCATAGCTGAACACAAGCACGAACAGATAAGAGATATCATGGTACTCGCATCAAGATCTTTATCTTTTTGAAATGCAACAACAGGCGCGGTAAATAATCCCGCACCTGGTAGTATATTAAATCCAAGTGCTGAAACCAAGAACGATGCCATTTAATATACACTAACAAAAATTATTCCGCAAAGTCGTAATAACATCATATTCTCTCCCCTGAAGCCCTGGGTTTCTTGAGAGTCTCGCCTTGAGTCTCAAGAGTTCCAAGATTGTGTCATCGTCCAGATTTTTGAAAAAGTCTCTCTTTGCGTGCATGTCATCAAGTTGATTAGTTTCCTTCTGAGATTGAACATACGGCCATGTGTGTCTTCGTAGAGAGGCGACTTCTTCCTCAAGTTGCCTAATACGGGGAAGAAGCACTTTAGTTATCAAAGTGCGAGTCTCCATATCCATGTATTAAAAATGTACCATATCTTTAAGATATGCTGAGGTATGCAGCACTCAATCATGAACTAACAAAAGTCATTAGAGACGTTCATCGCTCTGGTGCCAAAGTTATTTTGGATTATGCGAGAGAGAACTGTAAACTCCATGACGCACAACATGTCAGCAATGTTAATATGACCATGATGTCAACTATTCCAGGAAGTATGTTTGCTCTAAAAATGACTTCATTTGGATCTAGAGAATCACCAACTTTTGCGGTGGCGCACATGAAAAAGATAATTCAACATGCGATAAATAACAATTGTCAAGTCTGTATTGACGCTGAAGATATCCTTTATTCACGAGAATCATATGATATGATGCATGAGTTCAATCGTCATAAACCAAATGTATTCAAAACATATCAAATGTATCGCAGCGCTGCTCTCAAAGAACTTGAAATGGATCTTCTCGCCGCTGAGAGACATGGTATTAATTTGGGTGTGAAATTGGTGAGGGGTGCTTATCTTGGTAAACAGGTTGGTCTTTTACCAAATAAATTGGAAGTTGATAAGTCATTTCGCGAGGGTCTCAATATGTCTCTCGGTGCGAGTGAAAATGTACACATCCTATTGGCGACGCATAATTCTGAAGATATCAAATTTGCACGATGTACTCCACATAGAAGATACAAAGTTGCACAACTTTTAGGTATGGGCGAGGATTTTCCAGATTATAGATATGTGCCATTTGGCTCCTTAAGTGAACTTACACCGTATTTATTAAGAAGATTTGTAGAGAGACTTAAATGGTCTTAAAAATATCTTCCAATAGGTATTTAATGGTGCAGACTCTCAAGAAATTTGGGTATTGGTCACCTGAACCAGCACCCATTCACAGAAAACTTCAAATTGTCGCAGCCCATAGAAGTGAAGAAATCAATTATGAACAGAAGAAATCTGAAATCACCCGCGTCGCACTTCAGCAGATGTACGAGGCACCCTCTTTGAGAGAACCTAAAAAAATTACAGTGAGGCAAATGCGTCTCAAGATGATTCTTCACGAAGCTCTTGACTTGGCACACTCTATTTGTGAACACCAAGACGCACAAGAGTGTCTGTGGGCGTGGGAAATGGTTGACGAAATTGATGATGCGGCGACACGAGCCGGTGTCAGGTATCAATAATTTCCTCACCTATATTAAATGGAGTACGAAAAGCTCAAAGAAAAAGTTAAGATGCTAGGCTTTCGCGTCACCAAAGATGTCAAGGGTAAACGCACAAAACTTTCAAAGAAAGAGCTCATGGCGAAGTTGCCCAAAAAGACCAAGGCTGAGCCATCCCTTGAAAATCAAGCCAAAAGTGCCAAGAAGTTTATCAAAGTGTGTAAAATGGTCCTCAAGGAGGCTGAACCAAATCAACCAAGAGTACAGCGTGTTGCCCAGCCAGTACGTATGTCACCAAGACGTGCGACCATGCCACCCCCACCTCCACCACCACGACCCATGAGCCTCAATCCACGAGCTGCTCTCCTCGCAGACCTTAAGGCTAACCTGAAGAGACGAGGTCTCACAAAGAATGATTAGGCTTTATAGAATTTTAAACTTTTAATTGGAGTTTTAAGGCATCGCATATTTTGAGGTCCGCTATATGTCATTTTTACACCCCCCACACCCTGTTTATCATATGTGTCTACCTTATACCCACTTGTGATAATGAATGATTTAAAACCACTCTCTAGACCAATTATACTTTCATCTTCCGCAGTCTTTGGAAGTGATTCATTTATCACTTGAAGTACATCATCTCCCTTATAATCACATTCAGAGAACATATGAATTCCTGGTGTTTTTGCGAAGGTTTCCTGTCTTTGTATAGCCGCTTCCTCCAACTGTGATTTTTTCATTTCATTATATGCTACGTATCCACCTCCAAGCATGGAAGATACACAACACAATCCTAAAACGATTGCGGCCATTTAGTATTATCATACAAATTTAATTCCAAATTTCTTTGCCATAAACCTTTGTACCTCTGGAATCGTTGGTTGACTCCAGAGATACCAACGCGACCAAAATCCAGCACCCCCAATACCACTTAACTTCCAATCTTCTTTGTCACTCTTATCTATATCACGCATCATTCTGTGTATCATTGCTGGCTGACGTTCAGCCACAATACGTTTTGGAATTTGACCACCATGTCTGAGGACATACGAGCGCATTCGTGAAGGATTCTTGTGTTTGGTGTAGTCGGAATACCCACTGGCACCAAAGTCAACAGTCCTGCCGTCTCCTAGGATTGCCCTGAACTTCTTTTTACGATCTGGGCTACGAACAATCTTGACGTGCATACTTACAATGTATAGCTAATTTATTTTTGGCAAGCGCCACAGTACCCCTCCTTCTTGGCTTCTGGGAAGAAGAAAAGGCGCTCTTCGCCACGCTTCACGCGGTACATGTGGTCATACATGTGGAGGAGACCAATGGCGAGAGCCGCTGTGGACACGACAGCCTTGTTCATCTTACGCACAGACCACGCATAGTAGAGGATCATCGCGAGGATGGTCAACTGGACGAGGGTGACGCGTGGCATCACAAATCGTTGTTCCAATACTGGAGCTTCTTCAGTGGGCTCTGGGGTAAACATTTCCATTCGCTTGCCGTAACCTGGCATTTTTATTTTATACTGAGAAATTAATGTGGCGTCTTCTGTGGCTACCAGTAGTTCTTGTTCTTCACGATTATTTAAAGTCACCAATAGATCTACTTTATTTCCAGAGACCTCTCAGACCTCTGGTTGGTATGAGGAACACTTTGGTGGATATGATGTTTCACAAGTTTGAATACAATATCATGGATTATCCAAATCTATGGTTTGTACGAGCAAACTATAATAGGATTTTATACGAATTTGAGAAGGGTGTCGCCGACGCAAAGAAACATTACTTTCATAAACTTGATCCCTGGTTCAAGAAGAATAATAATTATTATTACTACAAAGTCAAGGATTTCCCCGAAGTTCAAAAAATAATTGATCAGGTTTCGTGTATAGATAAAGAGACCGCAATGTTTGCAGTCATAGATGGTCCAATGACCATACCCGCACATCGTGCCGAAAGTAATCTCATGCTGAGATACCATTTAACAATCAAGGGTGGTAAGCATTGTGTACTTTACACCGAAAATGGTGGGCATCAACATGAACCCGGAAAAGACTTTCTATTTGATCATTCCCGATTTCACCGCCTTGTTAAACGCAGTCTTCAGAAAAGAGTCGTTCTTATTTTGGACATCCATAGATTCTAGATGGCGGCGACACACTGCTTTGTAACTTTCATTACCACCCACGAGTTCAAGTTTATCACTTTGAACGATTCTTTTCGTAAATGGCCCAGGTGTTCCATTCTTACAATCCATACAGAGAGCCGACAACTTTACAACATCACTCGCCAACGGAATACAATCAATGACTTCTCCAAACTTTCGTTGCTTGTAATCTCCATCAAGACCTGCCATGATGACTGATTTTTTAAGGAAGAGACACATTTGTACAAATTCTTGAAGGTTTGAGAAAAACTGTGCTTCATCTATAGCTACGATATCGGCATTACAGAATGATTCTTTGATGATACAATGAGAAATATGTTCAACTTTGAGACATGGAAATTCAACACCATCGTGGGTCTTGAGAACTTCCTCAGGAGATCTCGTATCCTTCGCTGAATTTATGACTACAATTTTTTTGCCGATAACTTTGTAACGCTTAAGTCGGCGAATGAGTTCCGAAGTTTTACCTGAAAACATATTTCCCATAATAATTGTCAGACCCATTTTTACCTTTCTTTTAAAATAATCTTTTGTTTTTATAATGGTTGACATTCAAAGGTGCTATTACGATGGACACAAGGGGTGGGTGTCGGCAAAGTCGGGTAGAGTTCGTTTCGGTAACAAAATTTTTTCAAACATTCTAGAAGCTGTAAAGTATCTGCGTCACAAATAACCAGCATAATACATTTTTACCATCACACCACCAGCCATTAATCCCATTATAGAACTTAGTAAACAGCAGTTACAGAAAATGTTACAGGATCTCTCATTTTCTGGAATTAGTTCTTCTTTACCCCAACCCATTGAATTAAATCTACATAATAATTAAGATGCCTCTCACTGATCAGGAGATTTCCAAGAAGGTTAGGGAATTGCGCAGAACCGAGGGTAAAATCTATGCACCCCTCAAATACTTTCGTGGTCTCAGAACCCTAAAGTCTGTGGAGACTCGCTACAAAAAGATGCTCAAGAAGGATTACGCGGATTTCAAGACGGATGAGGGTGTAAAAACTCGCACATCTTCATATACCCAACGATTTAGAAAGAAGTATCCAGGTGTCAAGTCCCTCCCGGAGATAGCGAAGGCTACAAAGATACCCCTCAAGACACTTCAAACGGTGTATAACAGAGGTCTCGCTGCGTGGAGAACTGGGCATCGTCCAGGAGCTTCTCCACAAGCGTGGGGGTACGCGAGGGTTCATAGTTTTGTCACAAAAGGGAAAACATATTATACGGCGGATAAAGATTTACGCTAATAGATATATATGACTTCCAGGATTTCATGGAATGAGTATTTCATGAAGACTGCAGAACTTGCGTCGGTTAGATCGCCGTGTGATAGACTCAATGTGGGATGTGTGCTCGTGAAGAACAACCGTCTCATAAGTATGGGCTACAATGGCTTCCTTGGTGGTTCTAATCACACCTCAATTGTGAGGGATGGTCACGAACAAGCAACGATTCACGCAGAAATCAACGCCGTCACGGATGCGGCTAAGCGGGGTGTCTCCATAGATGGCACTGAAGCATATATCACACACTACCCTTGTCTCAATTGCTACAAGGCTCTCGCGAGTAGTGGGGTCAAGAAGATTCACTACAAACATGACTACAAAAACAACCCACTTGTAGAGGAGTTAGGATATGGAATACCCATAGTTAAGTCAGATATAGAAAAGGTTATACATCCTTGATATCGTCCTCACTCTCAAGTGTAACATCATTCGTTGAGATAATCATCTTTCGTACCTCATCATAGAGAACCGTGAGGAGCGCAACTTTATAGGCTAAAAAGCCCATGAGAGTTGCACCGTAGTCAAAATCAAATGCGAATGGGGCACTATTCCACATCGTTTCAAATATAGCCGTACCTACGGGTACGAGTAACTGTGTCTGAAAAGATGGTTTATCAATATTATCCACGCGCTGTGTAAGAAGTCCAATATAACCAAGCGACGATGCCACCCCTAATGTAGCGGATACACCCTCCTCTGCACCATGTGTAATGAAGTAGATAGATGAAAGCGCTGCACCATATCCCAAAGTTGTTCGGTTAATTTTGGTTTTAAGTTTTTCGTAATCTGTTTTGGGGGCATTTGCTTTGACGATAAAGTTGTGGACTTTCCAAACATTACTCATTACCATAGGGACGAACTATTTTTCTAAGTGTCTAGTAGGTATGGATCGGGGTTATAGATTTCGCCGATCTTCAGGAGGTGGGGGTGGTACATTACTACTCTTACTACTCATGATGTTACCAGTAATGACATTCGTAGCCTATATGGGTTACAAAATGTATAAGGGTGAGCCAACTTTTGAGTACAAAGTTATAGATGGTGTACCCCAGCTTACTAAGATAGAACCTTCGGACTGTAGCGGAACTGAATATGTCAAGAAGAAGTCTTGTCACAATAAACAGACGGGGGAACTCTTAGATGGAACTGTCGGAAAATGTGGTGAAGGAGTCGAAGAATGGGTGCTCAACCCAGATGCGTCGGGATACCAAGCAGCGATTGGTACTGGTAAATGTGAACCTGACTTTAGACCATGTAGTGTAGTATGTGACGAACCTTGTAAAGGTGATTCATGGATCGAGGGGGCGTGTATGAGAGATGGTGTCCTCCTCGATGGTTCTGAAGCGGATAAATGTGGTCGAGGAATGCGTACGTATACTCTAGACGAAAACGCACCAGACTATGAAGAAGCGCTTGGTAGAGGTACATGTGTAAAGAGTTATTCTTCAGCGTGTGACGTCGAATGCCCCGCGAATGCTGTTGCACCACCAGCGTGTGTATATTCAAGCACTTGGCAGAGAAGTGCGAATGGGTGTGTGGTATCAAAAGAAGACAGAGCTGCAGAAGTTGGTTATGATCAACAAGGTTTTCAAGAGTATTTTAAACTTGCGTTAGAAGCTGAAAATTGCACAGGTGAGAAGCGCCTGTCCGAATGGGAAACGTGTAGTGGTCCACCAGGTCCTGTCAATTGCGAAGGAACTTGGGGTCCAAATGGTGGTTGGGGAATATGTACAGGTTCTTGTGGTACACAACCATCACAATCTAGGACGTATAGCGTCACCAAAGAAGCTGCACATGGTGGAAGTCAATGTCCATATTCAAATGGTGAGACCCAAACTAGAAATTGTGGAAATATCATACCATGCGCAGTAGACTGTGAAGGATACTATACCGATCCAGCTTGTCCAACAGCATGTGGTACAGCCGCAAGTACTGTGACTCAGAACTGGATTATAACCAAACAACAAGTTGGAACGGGTGCGGCGTGCCCACCCTCGACTAAAACTAAAAGCTGTCCAGCGACGGTACCATGCCCAGTAGACTGTGAAGGATACTACACAGATCCAGTATGCCCAACGGCGTGTGGTACCGCTGCGAGTAGTCTTATAAAAGGGTGGGTCACTACAACTTCTCCAGTTGGAACTGGCGCTGTGTGTCCAAGTCCAAGTACTAAATCTTGTCCGGCGACGGCACCGTGTCCAGTGAATTGTGTACAAAAAGGACAGATTAGCAATAAAATGTATTGTGTAAATCCTAACCCCAACTATTCGGGGTCGACACCTAAATTAGTGCACGCAACTCGTAGAGTTACTACTACTCCAGCTAGCCATGGTGGGATAGCATGTTTACCCGAGTATACACTTTATGGAAATGTTTCGTGGAGTGAGACAGAGCCAGACAGGCAGGCGTGTTCTAACCCGGGAGAACTGGAAGCGGAAATGAACGCGGGGTACCCCGGTGCAACATGGAGTGACTGTTCTAACAAACTTTGCTCTATTGAAATGTACAGACGAAATAATTAAATAAAGATTACAAACCCATCTAAAGTATAAATGAGCCTTCGTATTAAGAAGCTTACCTACGATGCTATTATTCCAACTCGTGGTTCTGGGGGTGCTGTTGGATACGATCTTTACAGCACTGATGAAGTTGTTATTCCACCTACACACCGCGCTCTTATCGGGACGGGTGTAGCCATTGTACTGCCACCGGGTGTCTATGGGCGTGTTGCGCCACGATCTGGTCTCGCTGTGAAACATGGTATCCAAGTTGGTGCGGGTGTTATTGATCCCGACTACACGGGTGAAGTCAAAGTCGTTCTCTTCAATCATGGAGACAAAGACTTTGAGGTAAAGAGGGGTGAGCGCATCGCACAACTTGTTCTTGAGAGGTGTGAGACACCCGATGTAGAGGAAATTGGTCTCCTTGAAGAGACGGAGCGGGGAGCGGGTGGTTTTGGGTCTACTGGCACCTAAGTAATACATGTCACTGTAATTGGTAAATTGAAAATGGATCGCCATCATCTACTTTCCTTGTTGGACAAACTTCAAGAAAAGTATGAAATTCAAGACGGAGAGTATAAAGAGTTTGCAGAAGCTATCGGGGGTAAGAAAAAGCTCCTAGAAGTAAAAGCGGGAGACATTGTAAAAATCAGTTATGATCAGGTTGAATCTGAAATAGATTTCTGTGATGATGAGTTTTATCCCAAAGTTAGTGTAACGGAAAAGTGTTCCCGAATTTGGAAAGTTATCGATAATGAGACCGCTTACCATGGGTGTGGTGGTGTGATTCCGTATAAATATCTAAATAGATTTGACATACATTTGGGTGCAATGAACAAAATTGTGAAAGATCATTCGGAGGGTAATTTCACAATCATGACGTTGAATTCTAGTAATAATCGAAAATACTGTTTTCGTGTTTTTGAAATAGAAGTTATATAGGTCCGCGTGGGGTTACATAAAAAAGGTCATCCGCGGTTGGCATGAAAAGAATTCCCTTACGCATAGTCATCCACAACTTGGCCTGATGTATGTTGGGATATGACCACAACATCCATCTCTCCCAGTACTCTCGGGAGAACCAATCATCCCAGTCCTCTTCTGTGCTTTCGTCAATCATGAGCATACCCCGATGGATTTCACCATAATCCGCCTCTACTCGCAACTCATCAGAAACAATCGCTCCCTTTCCGATGAGATGTGCACGCATAAGTTGTGGATCTTGATGATTTGTATAATCTGCAACACCCACGGAACCAAAATCAATACTTCTCTTATTAGGGAGGGTTACCCTATATTTATGAGCGACTGATGGACTGGGATTAAATACGACGTGCATATATTTTATGTCGTCAATAAAATTACTTTTTGTTTGCGCGTTCAATGATTACAAACTTTAAATCACCCTTTTTAACTTTTCCGCGAGTGAAAGGATTCGTGAATAATACCATATTGCCATTAGCGTTAATAGCATTTGTCATGGACATACGCGCCAACTTACGAAAAGAATTTGGTGTAAGATACAATGTATTGATTTTCACAGCCTTTTGTCCAGACTTGAAGTTTTCATACTTGATGGGGTCGGTTGGCATATTACGCACGCTCATCTTTTTCCATTTGATCTTCTTGGTCTTTGTGTTTTCATTCGCATTCTTTTTCATTCTCTTTTCATTTTTCATATAGTTGGATGCATTTGGTCTATTGTTCCCATTATTTCCAAAGTTGAGACGCCGACCCACTAGACCCGCGTTAGCAAAGGACATTCGCACTCTTCGCATACGCCTGAGATTGTTGGGGTCTATGACTCGCGACCTGATCTGACCAACGTTATTTTCGTTTGTGTTTGAGTTATTGATTCGTAATCCACGCGCTCCGTTGTAGTTAGCCTCATTGTAATTTGAGTCTGAGTTATTGATTCGGACCGCGTCGTTGTCGGCTGGATTCCTAAACATCTTATTATTTATAAAGATTATAATTGAAAGATAGACATGAAGACATACACATCCCTTGACGGTATTCAAATTAAGGTGGGTGAAAATGCGAAGGAAAATGACAGTCTCACACTATCAAGTTATCCCCGAGAATGGTGGATGCATGTTGATGGCGGATCCGGTTCTCATGTGATTATATGCCACGAAGAGAATACAATTCCCAAAGAGACGAAAAGGGATGCCGCAGCTCTTGTGGTACACCACAGCAAACCCATGAATACAAAAATGTCACGCGTAAACCTTGTGAGAGTTGATCAAGTCATCAAGGATGAACGCATCAAAAACCATGGACAAGTTTATTTAGATGGAGAGGTCATGCAACTCACCGTTTTTATGAATAAGGAGAAGGAGAGACTTGACAGACTCTTAAAAAATAGGAACAATAGTTAAGTAAGAATGCATAGAGTGAGAACTATAAATAATCACATTAATCCGAGAGACTTATCTCTCACTGAAATTGCGAAGCATAATACCGAAGAAGATTGTTGGGTAATTATCAAAGATATCGTGTATGATCTCACAAAGTTTTTGCCAGATCATCCAGGTGGCAAGAAGGCGATCATGCTTTTCGCTGGAAAGGATGCGACGGAAGAGTTTGATATGCTCCATCCACCGAATGTTCTAAAGAAGTATCTCACACCCGAGGTGGTTCTCGGACCAGTCAAAAAATAGAGTCATCGGTATCGTCGTGAATCTTGGTACATATTACAACTATAATCGGTATCACAACCAAAATTGCGATTACAGTTAATGCTACAAACATACCTATTAAAGTAGACGAACATAAAAAGTACAAGATGAACCTCTATAAGAA
>Ga0194032_1000051_pt1 | contig 12522 bp, 15 predicted proteins | sample IW8Nov16_MG_FD_144486 | JGI IMG/M metagenome (GOLD analysis project Ga0194032, IMG submission 144486) | Freshwater microbial communities from the Broadkill River, Lewes, Delaware, United States - IW8Nov16_MG | ecosystem: Environmental > Aquatic > Freshwater > River | place: USA: Delaware...
CACCCATCGACCACTGTAGCGCCAAGGGAATGCCGTCAGGTTAAAGATCCAATCCCTAGCCTGCTGAGTGCCACGAAACACTACATATTGGTGTCTGGCATGCTCAATGATATAGGCCGTAGTTGAGGTCGTAGAACTCTCTATCTTCAGAGCGCCGTCAATATCCTCATCGTAGGCCTTGAGAGCGTACCTAGCTGCCTTCTTGATCAGTCTCTTGTTCACAGGTGATCTCAATACGGTTAGGAGCCACAGAGGTTGCTACAGCCTCACGGTTAGCTAGACGCTGCGTTTCTGGCAGGTCGCAATACTTCTGAACCGCATCAGATACAACATCCAATGACGAGCAGTTAGCTAAGAATAGAACAGGTACGAGCAGTAGATACTTCATGATTACCCCATTGTGTTAAACCATGTCGTGATCCCGGCAACCACAACAATCCAGAATAGGCGCTCAGCGAACCGGCCGCTGACTGCATTAATTGCCATTGTGTCTATCTTTGACTCTATTGCGGTGATCTTGTCGTCAATAGCAGACTGACGCTTAAACACTGTAGAAATCTGCTCCTCAGCTCTGGCTAGGGAAATCATTGCTTCACTAAGCCTATCTATTTTGTGCTCTACTCGCGTCAGCCGGTCTTCCATCACATCACCACATTCGCTTGGTCGTATTCTCGAGGGATCTCGTAGGTGCAAGTCATGAGCTTGCCTCCCTCTGCCTTATATACAATTAGATCCATCGTGTGATTAGATCCATAACCCATACTTGAGTGCCATCGGTCCGGTGGAGCCAGACATCCGTGCTTAGACACAGTGACGCCCTCGAATTCCTGCACTGAGGCATGATGGAAATGGCCCACCAAAAACTGCCTGTGAGTAGTCTCGCCCCAATCCTTCGGCATGTCTCTTGGCATGATCTGAGCTAGTTTAGCAGCCTTGATCTTATCGCCGTGATGGATGCCGAGCAGCCACTTATTCCATCTCACATAATGCACATACTTAGATGATTGTAACACATTCACCCTTGGCTCTTTACGAAAGTAGGTCTCTAAAATAACCTGAACCGCCAAGCTAGTGTGGTCGTCGTGATTACCCCTAGCGACCACTAACGTCACGTTATCAACCTTAGTCAGCATCTGCTCGACGCCGTTCATCAGAACCTGGGCACAAGCCCTAAGTTGATCCTCGTAAGAGCAGGACATATCTACCAGAGTGCCCTTCGTGGTACTCGCCGGGTTGCCTCTATCAGAATGCGCCAGGTCTCCCAGGCTCACTAGGAGCCCGTTCCTGGCCTCTGGCATCTGCTCAACAAGCGCACAGATCGCCTCGTCTACCTCTCGGGTTGCCTTGCCTACATCGAAATCTCGGTCACCTGTGTCCTTCTTAAAGGCGAGTGCCCCAATGTGCGCATCACCGATTATCACGCTAGGCAAGAGGTCATCTTTACGGACCTTCTTGCCCTTAGCCTTTCGCTTTACCGGGATGACGCCTTGGCAGAGCTGATCAACGAAAGCATTAAATGCTTCGGCCTTTTCTGCCTCTGAGGCTGTCCTTTTCGTTTTTAGCCAGGTCTTGTTACCGTCGGGGTCAGCGGTATATACGCTTCTACCGATCACGCTCTCCCCTGGTGCTACTAGGTGAGTGCTGTTCCAGTGCTCTGTGTAGCCCGCAGCCGCAGCCGTGTTTTTAACGAATGCAACATGATCACGCACCGTTGAGGAGGATATACCAAGTACGCTCGAAGCCATGCCAGTGTTACGACCACACTGCTCCCAGACTATAATTGTTTCTCGTTGCCTGTCTGTCTTGGCGTAATCTAATAAGCTCAAATCACCACTCCTACTACAGCCATAACGCAGGCCAATAGAATCATTCCAATAAACGCATAACCAATGCCGTCAATTATCAAACGCTTTCTTTTAGCCCTTGCTTCCGCAGCAGCTAGACGGCTTTGTCTTATCGTCCTTCTTGTCTTTAGCATCTCGTTGTAGAAAGCTTCGCCAGGACCGTATAACACAATGATCTCTCTAAGCTGCGCTTCCATCTGCTGAGTCTTGTGCTTTGCCATCTGGATCTCTAAGGCCTGAGCCTCTACCGACGAGCCTCTCATAAACTTAGGACCGTACTGGTTCTCCTTCTCTATCTCGAGAATCTTCTCCTTAGAGTCAAAGAATTTACCTATGTACTGCGCTGTGTCTTCTATCTCACGCCCGGCGTTAACAGCCTTCGTCACCATGTTATAGGCACGAGTAGCACCAGATATGCATGCTGCTATTGTTACTGGATCCATCAGTAGGCCCTCACTTTTTCTGGGTCTGCCACACGAGGTAGGCAGTAAGCAGCAAGAGCTACACCTCTAGGTTTATAGTTGAGGGTCCGTTCTACTTTGCCGCTGACAATTCTAGCAGCAAAATAGTTACACCTATTGATGTCGTAAAAGTACATGTCTGAGGACTGCACTTGTCCGTTGACCAGAACATATAACAAGAATAGATGCGTCACTTGTCATGCCTAATAGCCTTTAATCAAAAGCTTCTTGTAGTCAGGGTCTGACAGTTTGCGACGGATGTACTTGGCGTACTCTTGAGTGCCTATAGAGGCACCGCACTCGCGTGACCATTGTTCAGCAATGACCAGTGGGATAGAGCCTACCCATCTAGCTTTGGCATCGCCGTGCATAGAAGGGATGTGGTCTCTTAGTTCATGAATCTCTTTTAGTATTCCGCTTACTTCTTGGCTTCGGACTACTTGTATTTTGTTGTCCTCCGCTACTATCTTTTCCTTTACTGACATCTTTTACCGCCTCGAAGAATCCTGTTGCTAGCGCGATTTTAGCCACATCTTCTGTGACCTCTACTGTTTCATTCATCTGACGAGGCTTGCCATCAATCCACGGCATGCGCTCGCTAGTGCATAGTATTTTAGTCATATATACAATTACTTCCTAGTAGACTTAGCGCCCTTGCACTTCCATCGCTTGCGGCTTAAATTGTTTGGTGTGTTCGGGTCGTTCTGTTTTTCTTTAGGTAGGCCTTTCTTGATGCCTAATGATCTGGCGCAATATGAGTCACCCTTGCTTGTACCGGGTCTGACTCTAGGTCCTCCATCGCTAGCCTTACCGGCCTGCCCATAGGAGACCTTCTTGCCTGACGCTGTGACCTTTACTTTAGCCTTACCTTTTCTGGGTGTTGCCATAATCACCTCATAGAAAAACAGGGGACCTCGTTAGAAGCCCCCTGTCTTACTCTTAGCTCACGTCAGCGATAACGCCGTGTGCTGCTTCGTTGTCTACCTGGAGACCGAACTCAACAGAGATCAAGCGACGCTCGGCGTGACCTGTACGCGCTAGAGGCTTCTGTGAAGTAGGCTTGAGGTATGCTACTCGTGCGTAGTTAGGGTCTAGGACCAAAACGTCGCGTGAGCGGCTGAAGCGCGAAGGAACGATCTGAAGCTCACCGAAGTCTGAAATGTAGACATCGATAGCAGCGTTCAGCTTGCTGTCTTCTGCTTCTTTGAAGCGAGTAGCGTTGCCAGTAAATGCAGAGATAGTCTGCTTCTGTGAAGGACCACAGATTACGACTGAAGGCTCAGCGCCCTGTGTCCAACAATCAGCGATAACACCTTTGAGCAGTGTCTCAGTGATGGCACGAGTAGTACCGTCAGTAGCCGCTGCATCAACGTAACCTGCATCGCCAGAACCTGAAGTAGTACCATCAGCACCACCAGTACCACGGCTAGCGTTAGTGCGAAGGAATGCAGGGAGACCCGCAGAAGCACGAGCAGTGCCAGAAGCACCGGCAGAGCCTGCTACGTTGTCGCAAAGCATAGTTTCCATGTCACGCTTCAGCTCTTTGAGCTTGTATGCGATCTGCTTGGCAGTAGTCTGTGCATCGCCTGCGCCGTTTACAGCGTTGGCAGTGTCAGATACTTCTACAACCTTGTCAGAGATCTGCGTGTAGTTGCCCTGACGGACAGCGTTAGTTGGTGCGTCGTTGCCGGGAGCAGACTCACCTTCGATTACACGGTTAGCGTTGCTAGCTGCTGCTAGAGACACTACACCCCATTCGAAGTAAGTGTTGTCCACGTTGCGACGGCCAATAGCAGACATCACAGGTGTGTCAGTTGGAGAGATAGAGATCATCGCGTCTTGCAGATCTTCTTTGATGGTAGAGACATCATAGGTCTCGTTAGTGTTAGCTGTTACGCCCATAATAGTTCACCTAAAGTAGTTAGCTTAATAAAAATTTGGCGACATCATCGATGCTACCGGTCTTTTTCATCCGAGCTTGAGCGTTCTGCCGTTGCTTGGCTGCGCCTGTTCTACCGGTTTTCTTTGTGCCTGGCTTAACCACTGGTCTAGCGTTACTGGCTTTCTGCGTTGCCTTCGACTTACCCTCAACGAGTTGGTCGTACTTCATGGCCTTTTGCAGAACCAGGATAGCCCTGTGATCCATAACCTCTGATAGCTCTGCCTCGGAATATCCGATCTTGCTACCAAACTGCACTAAGTCTTCCTTAAGTTTAGATGCCGTCTTGGCGTCTCCAAACTCTGGTATCGCTTGCGCTAGCCGCTGCATCTCACCCTGGAGATACTGCTGCTGTGCTATCTGCATCTGCTGATTCTGTGACTCTGTGACCTGCTGAATCTGATACTGCTGATTCTGGTAGGTCTGTAGAGCCTCGTCATAAGATAGCTTCGCCTCCATGTAGCCTATGGGATCGTTGTTAAACAATTCCCGTGATGGCGGTACTGGCGGTGGAGCTAACTGACCAGACTGAGCCTGATTCAATAGCTGTGACAGTTGCTGTCGCTCATTCAAGAGAGCCTGATAAACACCCTCGGCTTCTTTCTTCGCCTCGGCTGCTTCCTTCATCCCTTTCTGGATGTAAGCTTGGCCACTGAAGGATCGCTTTAGGTCATCTAGGGTTACTTCACGTTCCTCGCCATCTACTTTGACGGTGTAAAGTTCCTGTTGACCGGCGTCCTCAGCCTCTTCTGCTTCATCCTCATCTTGATCATCAGACTCATCGTCAGCCGTATCATCAAGATCCTCTCCGTCCTCGTACTCATCTGCTTCGTTAGACTCCTCTTCGGGTTGGTCTAGCAGATCTTCCTCAGTTGGATTTTCTTCACCTTCATTGCCCATAATTAGGCTGTCTGCGACGGAGTCTATGCTGCCGTCCATATCAGTCGTATTCACGGTCCTGATTCCTTTTGTTACTTACGTTTTTCGAAGACTTTCTCGTCCGTTATAGCGGATTGGAGTCTGGCTTCGATCTTACCTAATGCACTCACTATGGAGTGCGCTTCTTCCCTGGACTCAGAGTCCGAAGACCCAGAGTTCAGAAAGACGTTGATCTGCTCTTGCTTCAATTCGTCCATGACGGTCTTGAAGTTGTCATCCGCTAGTAACGCGCGGGCGCGAGCAGCTCGTTGTTTAATATCCAATTATACACCTCTTGGAGCACGTTGGAGCGCCCTAAGTTTTTCTGTTTCTACACTTGTCTCATACTTGCCGTAGATCTCGGCAGCCTTGAGCACCAGGTCCTGATCCATCTTATCACGCTCGAGGTCATCCTTGGCAGCGGCCTTAGCCATATCCATCTGCATCTTAGCTGCGTCAGACTCCATCTTAACCTGAGCCTTCATCTGCTCTGCCTGTAGATAAGCCTGATTAGGATCAGTCTGCTGCTGAGCTTGAGCTGCTTGAGACGCCTGAGCCATCTCTAGAAGCATTGTTTCTGTCTCTGGGTCCATAGGTGCGAAGTAGCGGTCTGTATTGCGAACGCCAGACATAGCCAGAATGTCACCTAGTGAGTTGCGGATCTGAGTCATAGTCACTAGACCATTCTGAGGCCCGTAAGTCTGGTAGATCTGGATCTGATACTGTAGAGCCTGATTAAGTGCTGTAATCTTGGTCTCGTCCTTACCAGTGCCCAAACCGACGTTGATAGACACGTCCATAGCAGAGTTCCACACCCTTGGGTCTATCGGGATGAACTTGCCATTCAGACGCATCATCTCTTCGTCTGTAGTGTTCTTAATCATCAGGTCTAGCATGAGCTTGAACATGCGACGCATGCCACCCTCTGCGAAGTTACGCGCAATAACCTCTACCTGCCCGGCACCTGCCTGCATAGTATTGGCTACAGCCGTCGCTGTGGCGTTCTGGAGGGCGTCTGGGTCTAGGCCTAGTGATGCCCTAGATACGCCTGTTTTCTGCTCTGTCTGGTCGTCCATGTACTGCATAGCGGGCAGGGTGCTGCCTGCAATAAATGGTACTGATAGATCCTGTATCGCACCCATCTGCTTAACACGGACAATAGCGCCGATCTCGTTGTTGAGAACGTCATCCATGTTAGCTAGGTCTTCGATCACTTGCTGACGTGGGTTGTTAGTCAGTGCCACGTTGTCTAGCATGCCACGAAGCATTGATGTAGATGCGTCCTGGTCGTTCATGATCAGATCAGCCACTGACCGGCCGTAGAATGCGTGAGGCTCTGGGTCGCACTCGAACACAGCGAATGGAACCTCGTCGCATGGCATGAGATCCAGAAGCTTGTATGCGTTGCCGCCCATTGTGAACTTGTGCAGGAGTGGTACGCCTGTGCCGTCCACATCAACGCGCATGTAAGCCTCAGTGATGAGGACCACCTTCATTGACGGATCGTTGTAGTCTTCCTCTGCACGATCCCGGCTGTAGCCACGTCGAGCGAAGTCTTCCTCATCTACTAGGCTGTCAGTCTCTGAGATACCTGATAGCTCTGAGATCTCATCAAAGTCAAAACCCATTGCTACAACATCAGCCACACGCATCTCTGTACGGTGAGCTACTACATAGGCGTCTTCAATGCTGCGAGCGTTGCGGTCTACAAAGAATTCTTCTGGAGGCACAGACTCTACGCAAAGCTTGCCGTCGTCCTGTGTCTTGATGATCTTGATGTCATGCTTGCGGCTTTCTACCTGCATGCCCATCTGATCCATCTCGACCTCAATAACCTCTGAGTGCTCGATGACCTCAATGTCGTCCTCGTTCACAATCAGAGCAAACTCTTCGTCACTGAGATTGGTAAACGTGTAGGTCTTGCCTGTTTGGTACTCTTCCCAGTAGATCTTGGCTATGCCGTTTTTCTTCACTAGGGCGTCGTGGAATACGTCAGAGAGAACCTTGTAGCCGTTAATCTCACCGAACTTCCAGTGCATGTACGACGTAGCCTGCTCTGCGCTTGCAACGTCTTCTGGACCACGAGGCACGAACTCTACCGGGCGCTCAGTAGATAAGAATATACGCATGAGGCTAGGCTTGATGCCACGAATAGAGTCGCGCACCTTTGTGGCCACAACCCTAGATCGACCATCCTCAAAACCAAGGTCAGTCTCGCCGTCAAAGTAGCGTTGCGCCTTAATGCGGTCAGGTGCTATCTCTGACTCAACAAAGTCCACCGCATCAGTAATAGCCGTTGCTACGATGCTTTCAATTTCGTCGTCTGTGAGTTGCTTTGGCTTCATAGTGTCTCTGCTACTGATTTATCTGTTGAGATTGATATAGCAAGTTAGCTAGTATGGGATCGCCCTTAGCCGCCAACATAGCCGCCTCTCTGGTCATTGGCTCCATCTTTCTAACACCTGCTCCCAAATTATAAGCAGCTCCTCCAACAGCTCTTGGAGAAGAAGCGAGCGCGGTTATGGCTGCGGCAGGAACGCCCGCAGCACCATAAGCTCCATAGCTTAATAGTCCAGACGTACCCCTTTGTAATCCTCTAGGAGCAATGGGAGATAATGATTGACCTGCTAGCCCAGACCTAAATTCAGGACCGCCTGCTGCCTCTAATTCATCTGCGAGCTTTTGTCTTTGGCCATAATTAGTCTGTACATCATCACGCATCAAAGATTGCAGCTTTCTCATTGCCGTATCAGCAGAAGCCTTGTCACCTAAAGATAGAGACCTTTCTATCTCCTGGATTACGTTGCTGCTATCTTCATACCCCTTCATTACTTTTGCGTATGTTGGAGCTTGTCTTGAGATTGTGCCCCTGATAGCTTGTACTATCTGATTTGTAGCAGCCCTTGCGTTTGCTGCTTGATCGTAAGGAAGCTTACCAACAATCTCATTGAATATCTTCTGCTTAAGAGCATCCATACCCATAGGCGTGTGGAATTCAGGATCTAATGCTTTCCACTGATTTACAATTTTCTCTATTTCAAATAAAGCATTGTTCAGAGTGGTATCAACCGGAGCGCCTTTAAAGCGAGCACGATCAGCGGCAGACTCTATAGCTGCATCGATATCATCAAAAGAAAGTTGAGTTTGATCTGTTTCAATCTTGCTCATTCCTTGTTGATACTGTTGTGATCTTTGCTGTCTTAGAAGCCTTAAGTTTTCCTTTGCAGCCTCTAATATCTGATCGTAATTACCCTGACCTGTAAGAGCATCTACAAACTGTTCAGCTTTAGCGCCACCCTCACGACCGGCTTGATATGCTCGACGTATAGGCTCTTGTCCAGTTCCAGTTGTAACTCCTAAGACCGAAGCTGTTATATCACCTGCTTTTCCTGCTAATTTAGGAACTGCTTTAACTGTAGCTGTCAAAGGCTCAATAGCAGTAGCTGTTTCAGCTAATTTAGCACCTGCTGCTGTTTTACTTATAACAGGTAGTTTACTAGCAAGACCCATTACCATTGATAGGTCTGCGGCTATTGCGGCGGGATCTTCGGCAAATGTCCTTTTTACGTTTTCTAAACCGCCATATTTCGCAACGAAATGCTTACCTACAGCGTCAGCAGTGCGTTTGGCTCTCTCTGCGTTTTCTGTATTACCCCAATACTTGGCTTCAAAATTATTAAGAGCCTCAACCATGCTGTCTGGCAAAACATAGCTCAATACACCTGCCCCTAGATCTAATACACCTTGAGCGGTATCGATTGGATTCATAACCGCAGTGGCAAGATCTTTGCCTAATCCATAAATAGAACTAGGAGCGTTGTAAACAGCCTGACCTAGCATTGACCCATAGCCTAATGATGGAGCAGAGCCACTATCAACAGCAGGCGTAATAGGTTGAGTCTGGCTTTCTGGGGTTCCTACAACAACGCCACCGTACCGAGCGATGATTTCATCTTCTTCCATTATCTGAATCCCATTCTAGCGTTAATATCTTTAGCTGCTGCTGCTGCATTCTCTGGGCTATCAAATTGAACAACCTTGCCATCGGATAAAACTAAAGTATTACCCATAGGAACTAGTCTCTGAGGCTCAATAGCTCGACCTGATTCATTCTTCAAGTTTTGTATTGCAAGCTCTCTTGCTTTTCTTTTTTGCACAATCAGCTTTTCGTTATCACCTGGCTGAGGGAAGTATTTTTTATCTTCGTTTGCAAATTCTTCCGCGCTAATTGCAGCGCCAGATTCTTTACGCAGAACAGCAGTAACAAAGTTAGTTTTTGCTTGTTGGAACTGCAAATATTCATCAGACATCAAGAATCTTTCAGCTCCTCCTAGTGGAAGAGATTCTGCTAATGCGCTCAATTGAGTGCCTGCAAACTCTAATGGAACCATCTCTCCATCAATTTCAATTGGGCTAGTCAGAAGTCTTTGTGAATCAAGCGCCCTTCTATAGAATCCGGCAGACAGCATTTGAGAATCAGACACTGGCCTTGCTCCTGCTGCTATCTCAGCCTGTAGCCTTTGCCTTTCTGATAAGTATTCTCCATAAGCTGGATCGTCTTGGGCTAATTCATATTCCCTGAAAGAAGTCGGCGGGAGCGGCTCAGAAGAACCTAATCTTTTAAACTCCTCAAAAGAGCCATCAAATAATCCCTGAGCTACAGCAGTGTTATACGCTCTGATTTGCTCTGGTTCTTTTTCTGCTCCTTGAATAGCAATTATCTCGCCGTTAGAGCTGACCTTGTAAAGAGCTTGAGGATCATAACCAGTGACGTTAAATCTCTGGTTAAGGACATCACCGGTAATAGTCTCAAATTTCTCTTTAGACTTGTCTGCGTTATACATGGCAATAACGTCAGTTGCTTTAAGAGTTGGGTTGTCCATTAGTAGCTGAGCGTATGGAGCACCACCTGGCTGAGTCTTGAGCCATTCCGCTGTTTGATTAGCTTGCTTACCAAGAAGGTCCATAGCACGACGCTGCTCGATGTTAGCTGCTGCCTGTTGCATGAGGACCTGATTAGGATTGAGTGACATACCGCCCAAACCGATTACTAGCTTGTCACGGAAGTTAGGGTCCTGAACTCGGCTCTTGATCCCGCCACCAATAGCACCAAGGATACCCATAGCGCGACTACCCAGTGTAGGCTTCTGCTGCGGAGCTTGTTGCTGTGGAGCACCTTGACCGTAAGTCTGAACGGCAGGGATGCCGTAGGTGTTTTGATCTAGTAATCCGTTAGCCATGATTCTCTCTCTACTTAAATAGATCTAGCAGACCCTTTGCCTGCTTCTTGGCTTTCTTGCCGATTGTGCTCGGCGCTTCCATTATTCGAGCAGGCATGGACATTACGTTCTGCCCGGCGTAGCGCATGCGGTCACCCATCGTATCGGGATCTAAGCCAGACATCATCATCTGCTGACGCCTGTACTCTTCCTCCTCAGCGGATCGAGGAGCCATTGTCACCATAGGCTGCATCTGCTGAATTGGCATCATCTGGGGCGCTTGGTACTGAGGCACTTGCATCTGCATCTGCTGAGCTGTGACGTAGTCTTGGTAGTTCATAAGATCTCCGGGTTACATTACCGATGCGCCGAGCTGCAAGTAGTCGAACAGCCCTGGCTGCTTACTAGTAGTTTGCGTCTGAGCGCCTGTCTGAGAACCACCGAACGCGCCTAGCTGAGTCTGTAGAGCCTGAGTTGGTGCGCCTGTGTATCCTGCGTACTGTCCTCGTGCTGCGTCTATTAGAGCCTGCTGTGCTGCTTGCTGCTGTAGACCTGCCTGAGCAATGTCTTGCTGCACGTTGCGAACCATGCCGAAACCGAGGTTTCCGATGTTAGCTAGCTGACCTGCTGCCTGTAGGCGTTGACCGCCTGCCTGTAATCCTGCTGTTTGGTTGGCTCTTTGAGCTTCCATCATTGCTGCTTGGTTAGCTGCTGCTGCTTGCATCTGAGCAGCCTGATTAGCCGCCGCTGCTTGCTGCTGTAGCTGAGCTTGCTGTGTCGCTCTCTGGTTGAATGATTGAGCGCCAAACTGAGCCGCTTGATTAGCTGCTGCCTGATTAGCTAGCTGAGCTTGCTGACCTAAATTTGCCGTTGTGGTAGCTGCTTGTAGTCCAGTGGCTTGGTTTGCTAGCCCTGCCTGCATGCGAGTAGCAATGTCCTGCTGAGCCGCTTGTTGAGCCTGTGTGAATCCTGCCTGACGTAGACCTGCCGCTGTGCGAGCTGCCTGCTCTGCAAATGCCCGGTTAGTTTCTGCTTCAGCGATACCCTGGCGAGATCCACCGAACGCGTTCGCTGCCTGAGCTTGAGCACCGCCGAGGTTCTGCTGTATTAGTCTCTGACGCTCAAGGTCAGATAGTGACTGCTGTACTACCTGAGACTCGTAGGGGTTGAAGTAAGGATCTAGGTTTGTGCCTGCTAGCTGCCCTGCCTGAACTCGCTCAGCAGTAACAGGTCCTACTCCGGCAATACGCTCAGCTTTATAACGCTCAACCTCTGCAATCTCAGCAGGGGTCATTGATGCCGACTGCATTTGAGCGGCCTGAACATTAATAGGCTGAAAACTCATCCCTGCCGCAGTCTGACGTGCAGCATTGCCGACAGTGTTAGCTATTGTCTGCGCCACGTTGCCATCAACGATGGGATCACCTGCACCTGAAAATTGCGTAAACTGCTGTGGTTGATTAGCCTGAACCAACGTAGGAGTCTGAGTGTTTTTCTGTGCTGCTTGTATACCGCCTGCGGGACCCGCCATAGTGGTGCTCCTAGTTGATTCGTCGACCGTTGGCGAAATCGCCACCACCGTAACCGCCGCCGTAGCCACCTGTTTCATCAATCATGCTATCGAAACCGGGAATGCGAGTTACATCAGTGCCAGTGCCGTAAGGGTTAATGAACTGCTTCTCAATAAGTGCGGCCTGACCGGGTCGTCGCGCTTTAAGCTCTGCTACAGCCTGCTCATAGAGTGGCGCAGATGAGTAGCCTCGTAAACCACCTTCAAAGGTCTGCGCTTGAGGCATACCGGCCATTGCGTCCATCTGAGGCATCATACCAAAGGCAGAGCCAAAGTTAGCCGCTGACTGCATAGCTGCTGCCTGCATAGGCGTGAACGCTGCAACGTCTGGACCGTAGTAAGGTGTGTAGCCGATCTGGCTGATCTCTTTGCCCTGAGCGATGTTGGCTCGAGAGGCATCCTCAATATACCTGGGTATCTCTACCTGTGTTGTTTGGCTGCCGCCTTTTCCACCTGACATATCAAATTTCCTTGCTCAGTGTTAGTAGTGTCGGCTCCCACCCAAACGGTGCTAGAGCCTTCTTCCATCCCATTCTGCCTGCCAGTGTCAGTGCAGTGCAGCCTTGTGCTT
>Ga0194032_1000056_pt1 | contig 12224 bp, 12 predicted proteins | sample IW8Nov16_MG_FD_144486 | JGI IMG/M metagenome (GOLD analysis project Ga0194032, IMG submission 144486) | Freshwater microbial communities from the Broadkill River, Lewes, Delaware, United States - IW8Nov16_MG | ecosystem: Environmental > Aquatic > Freshwater > River | place: USA: Delaware...
TTTCCTAACACATCTACAGAAAATATGATGATGTTTGACAAGTTTAGACAGCTTGCAGACGAGCAAACAGGTATACCAAGCTATTCACACGGACAAACAGGTGTACAAAGCATGACAAGAACAGCGTCAGGTATGTCAATGTTACTTGGAGCAGCATCACTTAACATCAAAACAGTTATTAAAAACCTAGATGACTTTTTATTAAAGCCATTAGGAGAAGCATTTTTTCAATGGAACATGCAGTTTTTAGAAAAGAAGCTAGGTGTTGATGGAGACTTAGAAGTTAAAGCAACAGGTACTAACAGCTTAATGCAAAAAGAAGTAAGGTCACAGAGATTAACTATGTTCTTACAGACAGTACAGAATCCTGCTGTAGCTCCTTTTGTTAAAATGAATAAATTAATTTCTGAGTTAGCTTACAGCTTAGACTTAGACCCCGATGAACTGCTAAACGATCCTGAAGAAGCAGCGATCATGGCACAAATAATAGGTATGCAAAATGGACAGACAACAGGCGAAGAAGCTCCTCCCACTGACCAACAACAAGCAGGCATGGGAAGCCCTGCTGGAGTACCTCAAGGAGCGCAAGACCTTGGAGCAACAGGTACTGGCGGTGGCAACATCGGAATTGGAGCTGTTCCGCAGTCAGGGGAAGCTGAGTTCTCTGGCACACCTAGAGCAGTTGAAGGCTAACGTAAAAGTAATATTAGACGAACGAGAACAAAAAGGAATACCTTATGCCTAAGTCAAAGTATAAAAAGAAAAAAGAAATGTATATGTCAGGTGGATCTATTATGGTTCCTCCAGAAAGAGAAGAATATGCTTTTGGAGGAGTTATTAAGTTTGCTGCAAAGGTTGCCAAAGTGCAAGGTGTTGGTAAAAATGCAGAAAAACTTTTAGATACTCAAGCAGGTCAAAAAGCATTAGAAACTGGTATGCAAGCTACTAAAACATTATTAAAAGAAAATGATATACCGTTTTCAGTTTCTAATAAAAATAAAGAAATTTTTATAAAAGATGAAGTAAGTGATGCAAAAAAAGCACAAGGTCGTAGACTTTTTGAGCAAGGACAAGAAAAAATAAAACGCGATAAACAAGTTAAACTTGTACAAGGTGCTGTTGCAGGTGCTACTATTGCAGGAACAAGTACAGTTTTTACTGGTGAAGATTTACCTAAAAAAGATAGAACTGCTTTTGAAAAAAAGTTTAGAGAAGCTCGCAATGCTGGTAAAAAAACATTTATGTTTCAAGGTACAGAATACAATACTAATCTTAGAGAGGAAAAAGCAGAAGGAGGTTCTTTAATGATGCCACCTGAAATGATGAACGAGGAGGAATCTATTCAAGAACCAATGATGGATGTTCCTGAAGATACGTATCCTAATGCTACTCCAGAAGAATTAGAAAATGCTCAAGAACCAGATGAAGTTGTTGAGCAAGACCAAATGGAAATGGTTTTAGATCAAGCTTTAGACACAGAAGAACAACAATATTTAATGAATGCTCTAGAAGGTGACGAACAACTAAGTCAAATTTTTGACAAAGTTCTTACGACAGCTTCTGAGTTCTCAGGGTCAGGAGAAGTAGACGGCCTTGGGGATGGGTTATCAGATTCAATACCAGCTAGATTATCAGATGGTGAGTTTGTGATAACCAAAAAAGCTACCGATCAAATAGGTGCAGACAATCTCCAAAAAATGATGGATGATGCTGAACGTGCTTATGACGGTGGTATGATGAGAAAAGACTTGTACGGAGGAGGACTACTTCCAAGTACAAGCACAGACGACCTAGAGAGTAACACACGAAATACGGATGATGAAATCCGTAAACTAATGAGTTTACGTGCTAATCAAGCACCAAGTCTCAGGTAATTTTAATTTACGGCTACCTTGACAAGCCAAGCCCCATGAATTTTTTTAGGCCAAAAAAGAATTAGTATGGCTACCTTGCAGAGTACAAGCCCCGTAGGAGATATAATATGAGTGAAGTAAACCAAGTGGAGGAAGAAATTTCCAATCCGTACAATATGAATAAGGCATGGCACACGCCAGATGGCCCTAAAGTAGACAGTGCGGATGGTATGTTTTTTGAGCGACCGAATAAACAGGCTACCTCAGATGAAGCCCCTGTTAATGAAGAAGCGGAAGCTGACGCGCCCAAGAAAAAACGAACTAATTATAAAAAAAGATACGACGATTTAAAACGTCACTACGATCAGAAGTTATCTGAATTTAAACAAAAGGAAGAACAGTTAACGGCTATGGCAAGAGATGCACAGCCACAATACCAAGCTCCTAAAACTCCAGAAGAACTGGAAAAGTTTAAGCAAGAGTACCCTGATTTGTATGACACAGTAGAATCTGTCGCTTATATGAGAAGTTCAGAGCAAGTTAATGAAGTTCAAGAAAAACTAAATGCTTTACAGCAACGTGAGCAAGAAGTTATTCGTAGGGAAGCAGAAGCTGCTTTAGTAACTAAGCACCCTGATTTTGAGGACATTAGAGGTTCTGAAGATTTTCATAGTTGGGCTGAAGAACAGCCAGAGCAAATACAAGAATGGATTTATAACAATCCAGACAATGCTGCTCTAGCATCTAAAGCTATAGATCTTTTTAAATTTGAAACTGGATTACAAACTCAAACTAAATCGCAGCCCAGACAAAAACAGCAAGGGTCTGCTGCTGATATGGTATCGACTAAAACGACTACCGTAGATACACAGCAACCTAGAATCTGGACTGAACGGGAAATCGCTGCTATGTCCTTAGATCAGTTTGACAAGTATGAAGAAGAAATCAATCTTGCAGTATCTGAGGGTAGAGTAGTAAAAGGTTAATACTCTAACTTAGGAGAAATACAATGGCTTATAATCAATCCGACCAATTTTTTGAGCAAGGTACTGATACTAACGGTAACTTTGGTAACTCAGTAAGTGGTCAAACTAATTCTTTTTTCTTACCAAAGGTTTATTCCAAACAGGTACTAAACTTTTTTCGTAAATCTTCTGTAGCAGAAGCTGTTACGAACACTGACTATGCTGGAGAAATTGCAGCTTTCGGTGATAGTGTAAGGATTATCAAAGAACCTGAAATCACTGTATACCAATATGAACGTGGAGCAGATGTAACTCAGACTAAACTAACCGACCAAGAAGTAACTCTTGTTGTTGACGTAGCAAACGCTTTCAAATTCATCGTTGATGATATTGAAACTAACATGTCTCACGTTAACTTCAGAGACGTAGCAACTTCTTCAGCAGCTTACGCATTGCGTGATGCTTTTGATGAAGGCGTTATAGCAACTATGATTGCTGGCGTTTCTGCTTCTAGCCCTAACCACATACTTGGTTCAGACAACGCGACTGACCTTGCTGCTGGTACTTTTGATGGTACTGGTAACTTGGATATAGGTTTTGGTTCTAGCGAACACGACCCTATAGACGTAATGTCTCACATGGCTAGACTTCTTGATGAGCAAAATGTTCCTGAAGAAGGACGATGGTTCCTAGCGAATCCAGAGTTCTACGAAGTACTTGCTTCAAGTTCTTCTAAACTTCTTTCAGTGGACTACAATGCTGGACAGGGATCTATCCGAAACGGTCTAGTATCTTCTGGTAAGTTACGTGGATTCAATATGTACAAGACTAATAACATTGCTGCAACTACAAATGCTGCTGGTCAATGTATTGCTGGACATATTTCGTCTACTGCAACTGCTCAGACTATTACAAGCACTGAGGTCATCCGTGACCCTGATAGCTTTGGTGACATTGTACGTGGACTACACGTATATGGAGCTAAGGTACTAAGAGGCGAAGCCCTCGTATCAGCGTTCTACGGAATCGACTAATAAAACTGGTAAGGGGGTCTTTGATTAGGCCCCCAAGCCTTTTGGAGTTTTTATATGCCACAACTAGGAAGTAATGAAAAACCTGTATTTATACGGGGAGCTAATAAAAAAAGAGGTAAGAAACTAGGACTTACTGGAAAGTTTTATAACTCTGAAAGTTTAAAAAACTATCAAGATAATTATGACCGTATTTTTAAAAAACAACGGGAGTCAAGTAAATGATGTACATGATGGATGAAGAAAGAATGCTTACTGATGCTGATCGCAAAATAGTGTCAGATGGTCAAACAGGATACAAAAATATTTTTGAACTAGAAAGACAGTTTACAAATGCTGGACATTCGCAAGGTTCAAAATTTAGTATGGAACAACGAATGAAAACTATGGGTCACTAATGGCTACAACATACTTACAACTATGCAATGAAGTTCTACGAGAAATGAACGAAGTAGAGCTTACATCTTCTGACTTTGGATCTTCTGTAGGAGTACAGACGCACGTAAAAGATTTAATAAATAGATCTTACTTAGATATGGTTAATGAAGAACCGCAGTGGCCTTTTTTAGCTACAGGTGAATCTGGTGCTACAGATCCAATGTACGGCAATACATATGTTGAAACTGTAGCTGGTACTCGTTGGTACGAATTAAAACCAGCTTCAAGTAGTCTTACAACAGATTATGGCTACATAGATTGGGATAATTTTTTATTAACTACAGTAGGTGTCAGTGGTGAATCAGCACCGCACACTATTCGTAATTTACGATTTACTAGTATTGAAGAATGGAAAGATTATTTTCGTATAGCTCAAAATCACGATGATGCTGATACTCAAAACTACGGAACACCCGACAGAGTTATAAAAAGTCCAGACAACAGAAAGTTTGGTCTTTCGTCAATACCCGATAAAGTTTATAGAATTTATTTTTATGCTTATGATTTACCAACAGCTTTGTCAGCTTCAACTGATGCTATAGTTTTTCCAGATGTATACGTACCTGTATTAATAAATAGGGCAAGGTATTACATGCACCAGTTTAAAGACAATGCTCAAGCATCTGCATTTGCTAACGAAGATTACAAACGTGGCTTAAAAACAATGAAGATGCATTTAATGGAACCAGCCCCAAGCTATTTTAAAGATGATAGAATAAGGTTTATATAATGGCACAATCATTACCATATGCTGTATCATGTAAAGGTGGACTTAACACAAACTTAAATCAATTTGAAATTCTTACAGTTGCAGGATCTGCTACAGTATTAGAAAACTTTGAAGTTGATACAGATGGTGGCTACAGAAGAATTAATGGTTTCGCACCTTTTGGTGGTGACGATGCTGCAAGACCTAATAGCACAAACGCTATCATAGGTCTTTTTGTTTATGCAGATGGTTTAATAGCTTGCTCAGGAACAAATATTTATTTTACGTTAGATGGTATTACTTGGTTACAGATTAATAGATCTTCGGTAGATGCAAGTGGTGATAACTATTCTGCATTTACAGGCAGAGGAACATTAACAAGAACGAGCCAAGGCCAAGCTAACTTTGCTTTGTACGAAGGTGACTCTACTTATGGTGAAGTAATCATAACAGATCAAAGTTCTGCTACAAAGCCTTTTTATTTTAAAATGACAGGTACAGGAGCTTTAACTAATAGAACTTACTTTGCAAAAGAAATTACAGTTGACGGAAGTGTTTTCCCTAAGACTTGTATAATACACGACAAACATTTAGTTGTTGCAGGAGACACAAACAATCCTAATACTATTTATTACAGTGGTACAGATGACATAGATGACTTTACAAGTACTGGATCAGGTAGTATAAAACTAGATGACAAAGTTGTAGGCATTCGTACTTTTCGTCAAGATCTTATAATCTTTTGTCAGAATAGTATTTATAAACTTCAAAATATAAATGTAAGTTCTTCAATAGTTATTACTCCAATTACTCAAAACGTAGGTTGCTTAGATAATTTTAGTATTCAAGAATTTAGTGGCGACTTAGTATTTTTAAGCCCTGATGGAGTTCGGACTCTTGCAGGTACAACTAGAATTGGTGACGTAGAGTTAAGCTCTATTAGTAGACCGATACAACCAATTACAAATGAATTAGCAAGAAATATAAGTAGCTATATAGTTTCTAGTGCAGTACTTAGAAATAAGTCGCAATATAGATTATTTTATACAGGAGCTTCTCAAGCAGCTACAGAATCTAAAGGTATTATAGGAAGTTTAACAACAAACGGAATGGCTTGGTCAGAAACTAAAGGCATTCAAGCTAGGTCTATTGCGTCAGGTTTTGATAATTCTGGAATTGAGCGACAGTATCATGGCGATAATAGTGGGTATGTTTATTTACACGACTCTGGAAGTTCTTTTAATTATGCAGGAACAGAGGCAAATATACTAGCAACTTATACAACTCCTAACTATGACTTTGGAGATCACGGTACTAGAAAAACAGTAAACTACGTAAAACTTTCTGTAAGTCCTGAAGGAACGGTAGAACCTAAATTAAGAGTTCGTTACGATTACGAAGATCCAAATCTACCGCAACCAGCAGAGTACACATTAAGTACAATAAGAACACCTGCTACATTTGGTACAAGTGTTTTTGGTTCAGCATTTTTTGGAGGAACTCTTGATCCTACAGTTAGACAAGCAGTTCAAGGTAATGGACACACTACAAGTTTTAGAATACGCTCAGAGGATAAAAATCCTCCCTACGCTATCAATGGTATATACGTAGACTATACACCATCTAACAGGAGATAATTTGAATGACAAGTTACACACGACAAAGTAGTTTTTCTGATGGAGATACTATAACAGCAGCGTTATTTAATAACGAATATAATCAAATATTAAATGCTTTTGCTTATGCTACATCGGGAACAACAGGGCATCAACATGATGGCACAGCTGGTGAAGGTGGTAATATACATACTATAGGTGATCAAGATTTTTTAAACAAAATTGTAGTAGATAGTACAAACAATCGTTGGGGAGTTTTTGTTCAAGTAAGTAGTTCTGCTGTAGAACAAATAAGAATTCAGGATGGCGCGATAGTACCAGTAACAGATAATGACATTGATTTAGGTACAAGCTCTTTAGAATTTAAAGATGGATACTTTGATGGTACAGTCTACGCAGATGCAATAAATTTTAACGGTACTGCAATTACAGCAACTGCTGCTGAATTAAATATTATGGATGGTGTTACCTCAACAGCTGCAGAATTAAATATACTAGACGGTGTTACAGCAAGTGCAGCAGACATTAATCTTATAGATGGAATAACAAATGGAACAGTAATAGCAAGTAAAGCTATCATAACAGACTCAAACAAAGACATTAGTGGTGGTAGAAACATTACTATTTCAGGTGAGCTTGATGCAGCTACATTAGACATTAGCGGTGATGCTGACATAGACGGTACTGCAAATCTTGACGCAGTAGATATAGATGGCACAGTACAAATAGATGGTGTGACTACATTTGGTGTTGATGACACAGGCGTTGACGTTAAGTTTTTTGGTGCTACTTCAGGAGCTTATTTGCTTTGGGATGAGTCAGCTGATAAGTTATTAACAGCAGGTGCTACAACTATAGACATTGTTAAAGATAAACTATTGATAGGTAGCACAGCAGTTACAACTACAGCAGCTGAGTTAAATATTCTAGATGGTGTCACAAGTACAACAGCAGAGCTAAACATACTTGATGGCGTTACTAGTACTGCTGCAGAACTTAATATTTTAGATGGTGTAACAAGTACTGCAGCTGAGTTAAATTACAACGATACAGGAGCCACTGTTGGAACAGTTGTGGCAAGTAAAACGGTCACAGTTGATGCTAATAAAGACGTTTCTAGTTTTAGAAACATTACGCTTACTGGCGAGTTAGACGCTGGCTCTTTAGACGTATCAGGGAACGCCGACATAGATGGTACGCTCGAAGCAGATGCAATTACTTTAAACGGCACAGCATTAGGCAGCTTGTATTCTCCTATTGCAGGTTCTAGCTCAATAGTAACCACTGGAGCATTAAACTCTGGAAGCATTACATCAGGTTTTGGAGCTATAGATAATGGCTCATCTAATATTAGCACAACAGGTACAGTTACTTTTGGAAGCATAACAGACGGTACAATAACAGCTACAGCTTTTGTAGACGAGGATGATATGTCTTCTGACTCTGCAACTCTTATACCTACACAGCAATCAGTTAAAGCGTATGTAGATGGTCAAGACTTTGCAGCGACTAGTTTTGTTATGGAAGATGGAGACGGTACAGAAGTTACTATTACTAAAAACAAAGAAATGAAATTTGTTGAAGGTGGTGGTATAGACATTAACTGGACTGACACTGATAATGGTACAGATGGAGATCCTTACGATTTAACTTTTACAATAAATGCAGCTCAAACAGATATTACATCTATATATGCTACTGATTTAATTATAGGTGAAGATGCTCAAACGGCAATAGACTTTGGCACAGCAAATGAAATTGATTTTAAAGTAGACAATGCTGCAAGACTTACATTAACGTCAGGAGCTTTATATCCTGTAACAAACAATCAAATAGATTTAGGAACAAGTTCTTTAGAATTTAAAGATGCCTACTTTGACGGAACAGTAACAGCTGATGCGTTTGCTGGCCCACTTACAGGTAATGTTACAGGTAATGTTTCTGGAACTGCTGCTACTGTAACAGGTGCAGCTCAATCAAACATTACGTCATTAGGTACATTAACTGCATTAACTGTAGATAATGTTGTTATCAATGGTGCAACAATAGGGCATGGCGATGATACTGATTTAATGACAGTAGCCGATGGTGTTTTAACTGTAGCTGGTGAAGTTTCAATGACTACGCTAGATATTGGTGGTACTAATGTTACAAGCACCGCAGCAGAACTAAACATACTCGATGGTGTAACGACTACTGCAGCAGAAATAAACTTAATAGATGGTGACACAGCTAGAGGAACTACCGCAGTAGCCAGTGGCGACGGAATACTAATTAACGATGCTGGCACAATGCGTATGACAAATGTTGATACGGTGTCTACATACTTTGCTTCTCATTCAGTAGGTGGAGGTAATATTGTTACGACAGGTGCATTAAACTCTGGAAGCATCACAAGTGGCTTTGGTGCAATTAATAATGGTTCGTCAGCTATTACTACAACAGGCACTGTATCTTTTGGAAGTATATCAGATGGAACTATAACGGTTACGGCTTTTGTAGATGAAGATAACATGGCTTCTGATTCCGCAACTCTTATACCTACTCAGCAATCTGTAAAAGCATACGTAGATGCTTCGGGAGGATCAGTAGACGCAGCGCAAACAGGAATAACATCTATAAAAAATACAAGCCTTGTTGTTGGTAGAGATGATGATAACTTAATAAAATTTGGAACTGATAATCAAATTATTTTTGAAGTATCAGGAGGCGACAATGTAATATTTAAAGCAAGCGGTGAAATAGAAGCTTCTTCTTTAGATATTAGTGGAGATGTTGATGTAGATGGAACTCTTGAAACAGATGCTTTTTCTATTGCTGGTACAGCGGTAACTTCTACTGCAGCTGAGTTAAATATCCTAGACGGTGTAACAAGCACCGCAGCAGAGTTAAATTATTTAGACATCACTACATTAGGAACTACCCAAGCATCAAAAGCGGTAACCACTGATGCTAACGGCGATGTCATATTTCCTGATGGGGATAAGATACGACTTGGAACTGGCAGCGACCTAACTATCCAACATGACGGCTCAAACGCATATTTTCAGAATACTACAGGAAGTATAAACCTACAGGCAAAATCAGGCGAAAGTAGCGTTGTGGCTGTTCCTGATGGCGCAGTTACACTTTACCATGACAATGCATCTAAACTAGCAACAGCTTCAGGTGGCGTTACAGTAACTGGTACTTTAACAGCAACAACTTTGTCTGGAGCAATTTCTGGAAACATATCGCAGCTTACAAATAATAGTGGTTACGTAACTTCAAGTGGTGTTACTTCAGTTGCTACTGGTAATGGATTAACTGGAGGTACAATTACTGGAACAGGCACACTTTCAATGTCAGGCTCTTATTCAGGTAATTTTTCTGCAACAGGAAATATTACAGCTTACAGTTCTGACTCTCGGTTAAAAGATTTTAAAGGTAAAATTGACAACCCATTAGATAAAATTGAAAAACTAAATGGCTACTACTATGAGTGGAACGACACAGCTAAAAGTATAGATCCAGATGTATTTAAAGAAGGTCTTGAGGTTGGTGTAAATGCTCAAGAAGTAGAAGCAGTTTTACCAGAAGTTATTACAGAAGCACCTATAGTTGAGATACATAAATTAGATACTAACTATAAAACAGTTTACTACGACAAAATAGTACCTTTATTAATTGAAGGAATAAAAGAACTTAAAAAAGAAATTGAAGAACTAAAAACTAAAGGCAGTGCATAATGGCATTACAAAGTTCAGGAGCTATTAGTTTTGACAACCTCAGAAATGAGTATGGTAATGGTGGGTCTATTGCTTTAAGTGAAATGTACAGAGGTGGATCTTTTGTAGCTAACCACAGCAATAATGGTAATGTACCTACGTCTGGTACTATATCTTTAAGTAATTTTTATGGTCAAAACAATACTGCGCCAAGCTGGTCTACTACATTAACTATTGGGTCTGTTGGTGGTAAACTTCCTGAATCTGGTTATGGCAACCCCGGAGCTGTTGAAAATCGAAGCGTTACATATGGGTCAGTAAGTGATAATACTGTAGATATTTTATCAGGAGCATTTTTTAGGCAATGCAAATACAGCAGCATATCAGGTGGTACATTATATGTTGAAATTGATGGAGGGTCAACTTCTTGGTCAAGTATAGTTATAAACGGAACTTCGGTTGCTAGAACAGCCTTTACTAAATCTGGAGATTTTTGGTACAAGTCTAGTGGTAATATTATTGGTACGTCAGGCAATATTACTGTTACCATGAACCCTTAAAGGATATATAATGAGTTACACATGTGAAAAAGTAAATACTGTAAGTTCTGAAATTGCAGAATCATTTTGGACTGCTGGAGAGTCTTATTACTTAACTGAACGTACACTTCCAAAATACACAGGAAGTGATACAGATAACTACAATAATTTTATAAAAACATTAACAGTTAGCGGAACACTAGAGGCTCTTTATGTAGTTTCATTAAATGATTATCCTGTTGTAATAATTCCATCAACTTCGGACGGAGATAAAACAATATCAGATATGATATTTATTAGACCTGACGCTACTAATTCTAGGGCATTTCTTTATGATGCAAATGGTCATTGGTATTCTTTTGTAAACTTTTGGAAAACAGAAGGTTATCATACCATGCATGGGCCAGTTGTGTATGAGTCAAGTTTGTACAATTATTTTAAATACAGCTGCGAAAATAACTTATGCCCTACTTCATTTTCATCTGTACCTTATGATGCTTTTAACAGTTATCTACCTATGCTTGCTGAAGGAAGTAAACAATATCACTGGGCAACATTTATTTTTACATAATATAAAGGAGACAATAATGCAACCAAAAGCACAAGACTACTTAAACGCTTCACCAAAAATTTCTGGAGGGCAACCAAAAGCACAAGACTACTTAAACGCTTCACCAAAAATTTCTGGAGGAGCTAACAACATTTACAATTCTCCTGTATCTAAGGTAGCTAGTACTTCTATCTATCTAACTGACTCACAACCTGTTGGTGGTGGAGCAAATAGTATACAGCATCCAGAAGCTCCTAGAGTAGCTGGAGGAGCTAACGACATTTACTTGAGAGACAATGAGACAGTCTGATGGATCTAAACAATGCTGCTGTAGAAGCTCTAGAAAGAATAGCAATGCACGAAAAAGAGTGTGCTGCAAGGTGGGCGGAAGTTGCTGTAGAGCTTCGGGAGCTAAATCAGAAAGCTCAAACTCATGCTGCAAGGTGGGAGAAGTTAGCGTGGTTTGTGGTTGTAACAGTAATGGGTAGCATGGGTACTCTTGTAATGGGGATGATATAATGGTATTAAGTATAGGCCAAAAAGCTGACCTAGCAAGAACTGGTGGTGTAACAAACACAGGAACCAAAAGCACAGGAAGCACAGGAAACACAGGAAGCACAGGAAGCACGCCAATGGTAGAAAAATACGAAGAAAAAACACCAGAAGAAATAAAAGCTTTGGGGCAACAATTAAAACCTGAAGCTGTTTATGCAGATCCTAATATTGAAACTTCTGTAGTTGGTACAATGACTGATCCAGCTAATATTGATAAACCTGAAGATGTTGTAGCTCCTACTGTAACTACTACTGAAAGTG
>Ga0194032_1000058_pt1 | contig 12163 bp, 9 predicted proteins | sample IW8Nov16_MG_FD_144486 | JGI IMG/M metagenome (GOLD analysis project Ga0194032, IMG submission 144486) | Freshwater microbial communities from the Broadkill River, Lewes, Delaware, United States - IW8Nov16_MG | ecosystem: Environmental > Aquatic > Freshwater > River | place: USA: Delaware...
AGCAATTACATCTGCTCCAGCTGGTGCAGCAGACAATCCTACTAAAGTAGCAATTTTGTTGCCTGCATGGATATAGCTACCTACAAATGCAGCACTCAATTTTTCAAATCCACCAATTTCAATTTTCTCTCCTATAACACCGGTTTGCTCAGTTAATTTATCCTGAACAGACATTCCGTTAAAATCTGAAGCTAGAAAAGCCTCTTTGGTGTCAAAATTAAGGGCTAAAGAAGCTAATTCAGTGGCTAATGCAACGAAAGAGTCATTTTTAGCAACGAAGTCAGTTTCACAGTTTAAAGAAATAGCAATCCCTTGAGTGTTGTCTGAATTTAACACTGCAATTGCAGCACCTTCACTAGACTCTCTGTCTGCTCTATTGGCAGCTACTTTTTGTCCTTTTTTACGTAATATTTCAATAGCTGTATCAAAGTTACCCTCAGCTTCTACTAAGGCTTTCTTACAGTCCATCATACCGGCACCGGTAGTTTGTCTTAATTTGTTTACTTCTGCAGCAGTAATATTTGCCATGTTGTTTAGATTTACTTTTTATTAACTTAATGCAGCTACTAAATCTGCTTTTTTCATGCTAGAAATACCTTCAATTCCTTTTGCAGAGGCCATTTCTTTTAATTCAGCAACAGTTTTGCTGTTTAAGTCTTCTGCAGGAGCTACCTCAGCTTTTGGAGTGGCCTCAGCTTTTGGAGTGGCCTCAGCTTTTGGAGCTGCTTCAGCTTTTGGAGCTGCTTCTTTTACTTCTGATGCACCTTCTTTTTCTGCAGTTTTTTCTGATTTTCTTTCAGATAAACCTTCTGCAACAGCACCAGTAACATGGCTTAAGATTGCTTCGATAGATTTAGATGCGTCATCGTTAGATGGAATCACGTAGTCTATTTGTTTTGGATCAGAGTTGGTATCTACCATGGCAAAGATTGGAATGTTAAGCTTTAAAGCTTCTTTCACAGCAATGTGCTCTCTCATCGTGTCTACAATAAATAGCGCTCCTGGTAAACGAGTCATATCTGAGATAGACCCTAAGTTTTTCTCTAATTTTGCTCTCAAACGATCTACCTGTAAACGCTCTTTCTTAGAAAGGGTTAAAAAGGTACCGTCTTTTTTCATGCGATCAATAGTAGCCATTTTTTTAACAGCTTTTCTGATGGTCACAAAGTTAGTTAACATTCCGCCTGGCCATCTTTCTGTGATGTAAGGCATATTTACTTTAGCCGCTTTTTCAGCTACAATGTCTTTTGCTTGTTTTTTGGTTGCTACGAAAAGAATTTTTCTACCAGAGGCAGCAATTTTCTTTAATGCTTCGTTAGCCTCTTCAATTTTAGCAGCAGTTTTGTAAAGGTTGATTACGTGAATCCCATTACGCTCCATGTAGATGTAAGGAGCCATGCTTGGATTCCATTTTCTTGTAAGGTGACCGAAATGCACCCCAGCCTCTAATAGGTCTTTAACTTCAATTTTGTTTGCCATTTTTTACTTAGTTTACTTTCTGTTGGATTAGCAATGCTACAAAGCAGCATTTAGATGCTAAACTAGTTTCTGGTCTATCCAGATAACAACTTATTTATAATAAAGACCTCCCGGGATGGGAGGATACTTTTAAGAACATATAAAGGCCTTACGAATAAGGCCTTGAATTTATAGTATAAACGATTAACGTTTAGAGAATTGGAATTTCTTACGGGCTTTCTTCTGTCCGAATTTCTTACGCTCTACCATTCTTGGGTCTCTAGTTAAGAGTCCTTCAGGCTTAAGAGTCAATCTGTTTTCAGCATCAATGTCACACAAGGCTCTAGAGATTGCTAAACGTACCGCTTCTGCTTGGCCAGTGATACCACCACCATATACATTTACTTTTACGTCATAAGTTCCTTCTGTTCCTGTAAGTGCGAAAGGCTGTTGCACTTTGTACTGCAAGGTAGCTGTTGGAAAGTAGTTTTCTAGATCTCTTTTGTTGATCGTAACTTTACCGTTTCCTGGTGTAAGGTATACACGAGCAACCGCTGTTTTTCTTCTTCCTATTTTGTGAATTACTTCCATCGCTAAAATGATTCTAAGTTTATTACTACAGGTTTTTGTGCCTCTTGACCGTGCGCTGTACCTTCGTATACTTTTAAGTTTCTGAAAAGATCAGCACCTAATTTGTTTTTAGGTAACATCCCTTTTACTGCTTTCTCTACAAGACCAATTGGTTTCTTTGCTAATAATTCACTAGCAGTAAGAGAACGCTGACCCCCTGGAAAACCAGTGTGTCTTATGTAAGTTTTAGTCTGCATCTTATTACCAGTCATGGTAACTTTCTCTGCATTTACAACTATAACATTGTCCCCACAATCTACGTGAGGAGTGTAGTTAGGTTTGTTTTTACCTCTAAGCATAATAGCTATTTTAGAAGCCAAACGTCCTAAAGTTTGTCCTTCTGCATCTACCAGTACCCACTGTTTGTTAACTGTAGCTTTGTTAGCTGAAACAGTTTTGTAACTTAATGTGTCCACACTAATATTTTTATTGATTAAACACTATAATCCCGATAATCGGGCTGCAAATGTACAACTAATTAGTTGAATTCCAAATGCTGTTTTTTGATTATTTTTAAAATAGTTCATTTTTTTTTGTTTTTTACACTCTTAAGGAAATGTTAAAACTATTGTGACCTGCTCCTATTACAATTTAGGGGGGTATTTTTACCGCTTAATTTACCCTGTTTTTATGCCCCTTAAATACTTATTTGCACTTTTTTTTCTAGTTAATTTCTCTGTTTTTTCACAAGTAGGAGCTTCAGTTTCTCAGGTGCATTTACCCTCTAAATACGACCAAAAGACCTATGTGACCCAGCGTTTACCTTTAAATGAGGTCCCTGATATTGACGGACTTATTAGAGAACCTATTTGGGATATTGTTCCATGGACAGGAGATTTTATTGAGCAAATGCCCGATGAGAATACTTCACCTGGTCAAGAAACACAATTTAAAATTGCCTATGATTCTAAATACCTTTACGTAGCGGTCCGTTGTTTTGACACTGAACCAGATAAAATTGAAAAGCGTCTTTCAAGACGCGACGGTTTTCAGGGTGATCGAGTGGCTTTTATACTGGATAGTTATTTAGACAAAAGAACGGCATTTGCTTTTTCTGTTACTGCCGCTGGAGTTAAAGGGGATGAGTTTGTTTCTGACAATGGCAATAATTGGGACGACTCATGGAACCCCATCTGGTATGTGGCCACAAATATTGACAGTCTAGGTTGGACTGCAGAAATGAAAATACCCTTTAGCCAATTAAAATTTGGTAATGCAAAGGAGCAGTTTTGGGGCCTACAACTCTCTAGGATGTTGTTTAGAGCACAAGAACGCTCTGCCTGGGATAGAATTCCTCAAAATGCTGCCGGTATGGTGAGTGAATTTGGTACTTTAAGAGGTCTCATTGACATTGAGCCGCAAAAACAGTTAGAGATACAGCCCTTTACAGTGGGCCAATACGACACTTATCAAGCTCAAACGGGCAATCCTTACAGAGATGGAAAAGATCCTAAACTCAACCTAGGGATGGACGCTAAAATTGGTATTACTAACGACCTTACTTTGGACCTTACAGTAAATCCTGATTTTGGTCAAGTAGAGGCAGATCCGGGCGCGATTGCTTTGGATGGGTTTCAGATATTTTTCAGAGAGCAAAGACCCTTTTTTATAGAAAACAAAAACATTTTTGATTTTAGATTTGCCAATGGGAATGACAACCTTTTTTATTCCAGGAGAATTGGTAGGAGCCCACAGTTGGAGGCATCGGCGCCTGAAGGGGGCCATATAAATAGACCTAATAACACCACTATCCTTGGGGCTGCTAAGTTTTCTGGTAAGACTAAAAACGGTTGGTCTATAGGTATTTTAGAGAGTGTTACTAATGGAATGTATGCGCAATCTGACCTTAATGGACAAAGATCGGAGACTTTGGTGGAGCCTATGACAAATTACTTGGTGGGTCGTGCACAGAAAGATTTTAACAATCGCATGTCTTTCTTAGGTGCTATTTTTACAGCGACCAACAGACAATCGGATCCATTGGCGGTTTCTTTACACAAGGCAGCTTATACGGGAGGTGTAGATTTTTTGCACCAATGGAAGGACCGGACCTATTATATTGAGGGTAATGTGATTGGCTCAAGGGTACAGGGAACTCCTGAGGCTATTAGAGAAACCCAGGAAAGTATTGTCCACATGTTTCAGCGTTCAGACGCTACCCATGTTAGTGTGGATCCTAATAAAACCAGTATGACAGGGACTGGTGGAAAGTTGGTCTTTGGTAAAGGTGCAGGTGTTTGGCAATACAGTATGGGGGGAAATTGGCGCTCTCCTGAATTAGAGCTCAATGATGTGGGGTTCTTAAGAGAGACTGACCTCATTAGACAGTTTGCTAATTTAAGGGCCCAGTTTTTAGATCCTACCAGTTGGTACAGAAGTGCGTCCCTTCGTTTTTCTCAGAGTAGTACGTATGATTTTCAAGGCAATAACAACCGAATTCAATACGATTTCAGGGGTGAAGTTAATTTTATCAATAACTGGAATTTCGAAATGGGGCTTACCCATAAACCTTTAATTAACATCAACGCGTTTTTAAGGGGAGGGCCTAGGTGGCGTTTTTCAGAGGAGAATTTTATGTTTTTCTCAGTAGGCTCTGACGATCGTAAAAAATTGGCTGTTGGTGCTGGATTTGTAAAGAGTCAAGCAAAGGACAATAATTTCTCTTTGGATCGTTATGGGTTAGATCTTACCTACCAACCTTTAGATGCTTTGAGTATGTCTTTGGCGTTAGAGTATGAGGTGAACCCTTCTAGAACACAGTATGTAACTCAAGGTTTGGTTAATAGCCTTCCTTATTATGTCACTGCAGCGATTGATCAGACTTCTTTTGTGACTTCTATGCGTTTGAATTATACAATTAATCCAAACCTAACCATTCAGTATTACGGACAGCCTTTTATTGCCAATGGCGTCTATTCAGATTTTAACTATGTGACTAATGCAGCTGCCAAGCGCTTGGACAACAGAGTAGCTTGGTACGACCAAAATCAAATTACTAAAGAAAATGGTCAGTATTTGATCGATCAAGATCGCAATGGCACTACTGATTTTTCTTTTTCAGATCCTGACTTTTCTTTTGTTCAATTTAGGTCAAATCTTGTCTTGCGATGGGAGTATATTCCCGGATCTGAACTGTTTTTGGTTTGGTCACAAGGCGTAACAGGCTTTGCTAATCCAATGGATAGGTTAGGGTACAGCCTGAGAGACCAGATCTTAAATCAAAAACTAGAAAATACTTTTCTAATTAAGGCTACCTACAGGTTTGCCAGGTAAAGTTTATCATAAACGCAGACTTAGTTAGCCTGTGTTTGACCACTGTTTTAATGAGCTTCTAGCCAGTTTTCACCTACCCCTAATTCTACGTCTAAGGGTACGGTGAGTGTAAATGCGTTTTCCATGGCAGATTTAACGAGTCCTTTGACTTGTTCTAGCTCTGGTTTGTAAACGTCAAAGACCAATTCATCATGTACCTGTAAGAGCATTTTTGTTTGTAATTTTTGGGTGTCTAGAGCCTTTTGAACTGCGATCATGGCCAATTTAATAATGTCTGCCGCACTTCCTTGTATTGGGGCATTCACTGCATTTCGTTCCGCGGCACCCCTTACAATAGCATTGTTGGCATTAATGTCTTTGAGGTATCTTCTGCGTCCTAGTACCGTTTCTACATAGCCATTTTCTCTAGCGAAATTCACTTGATTGTTCATATAGGCCTTGAGCTTTGGGTAGCTTTCGTAATAAGTGTCTATAAGTGCTTTGGATTCTGCCCTACTCAAATCTGTTTGATTGCTGAGCCCAAAGGCAGACACCCCATAGATAATACCAAAATTTACCGTCTTGGCATGACTCCTTTGTTCCCTACTGACTGACTCTAGGGGTACGTTAAATACTTTTGCTGCAGTAGCGGCATGAATGTCTGCACCTTCTTTAAAGGCTGCGATCATATTGTCTTCTTCACTCAGTGCTGCTATGATCCTCAATTCTATTTGCGAGTAATCTGCAGCCAGCAGTAAATGCTCTTGGTCTCTTGGAATAAAGGCTTTTCTGATTTGTTTTCCCCTTTCTGTTCTAATGGGGATGTTCTGTAAATTTGGGTTGTTACTACTCAATCTTCCAGTGGCTGCTACGGTTTGCATATAGTCCGTATGCACCCTTCCTGTTCGTGTAGACACTTGCAGCGGAAGTGCGTCTACATAAGTGCTTTTTAGCTTAGCTAGCCCTCGGTATTCCAGAACATCGGCAATTATTTTGTGTTCTTTGGCTAAGTAAGACAGCACATCTTCTGCAGTAGAGTATTGCCCTGTCTTAGTTTTTTTTGGTTTTTCTACTAATTGCATCTTTCCAAATAGTATGTCCCCCAATTGTTTGGGAGAAGCAATGTTAAAGGTTTCTCCTGCGGCTTCGTAAATGTTTTTTTCTAATTGTAGAATATCCTTGTCTAAAGTAACAGATAGTTCCTTTAAAAAGGGCACATCTAGATTAATGCCTTCTAATTCCATACCTGCCAATACCCTTAGCAAGGGCGCTTCCATGTCTGTAAAGAGGGATTCATTTCCCGCAGCGGCCAATTCTGTTTTGAATTGTTGGGCCAACTGAAAACAAAGGTCTGCCTCTTCTACTGCGTAGGCTACTTGCTGTTCCAGGGCCACTTCCCGCATGCTTATTTTTTGCTTGCCTTTACCTATTAATGCTTCAATAGCTATGGGTGTATAGTTTAAGTAAGTTTCGCTCAGAACACTTAGGTTGTGTCTCATGTCTGGATTGATGAGGTAATGGGCCAGCATAGTGTCAAAACAAGGACCTTTTACTTCAATGCCATAACGGTGGAATACTTTAAGGTCATATTTGAGGTTTTGTCCTATTTTTTCAATGCCTTCGTGTTGGAAAAATGCTTTGAGTTCAGATAAGATTTCACTTGTTTCTTCCGGGTCTTCAGGGAGGGATATGTAGAATCCTTTATGGGCTTCCCAGCTAAATGATATGCCTAAAAGGCTCGCTTCCAAAGGGTCTAAACTGGTTGTTTCAGTGTTAAAACACACCTGGGATTGTTGTAATAGTTTTTGGATAAACAGTTTCATACCCAAGCCAGGACCTACCAATTGGTAGTGGTGGGAAACCTCATTTATGGTTTTTCTTGAGGAAAATATTTTTCCACCATCTGAGCTGTTTTCTGCGCTGTCAAAAAGCCCAAATTGTCCACTTCCAGCAGTAGTTGCTTCTGCTTTTTTAAGCGTGTTGGCTTCTGGAGTATTGGGGGTTTCTTTGGGCGCGAAGAACAACCTTAAAAACTGTTCGGTTAGCCTTCTAAATTCCAGTTTTTCAAAAATGGCTTGAACCTTTTCGCTATCTGGTGTACTGAGCTCATAGGCAGCTGCATTAAAAGTAACATCGCAATGAATATTAATGGTGGCTAATTTTTTTGACAGTAAACCAAGCGCTGCGTTTTCAGACACTTTTTCTTTCATTTTACCTTTGAGCTTATCTGTGTTGGCCAAAAGGTTTTCCATACTCCCAAAATCTGCCAAAAACTTTTTGGCTGTTTTTTCTCCCACGCCAGGAAGTCCTGGTATATTGTCACTGGCGTCTCCCATCATACCTAAGTAATCTATAACTTGCTCGGGTCTTTCTACGCCAAATCTTTTTTGAATCTCTGGAATCCCCCATATTTCAATTCCATTACCCATTCTTGCGGGTCGGTACATAAAAATGTTCTCAGATACCAATTGGCCAAAGTCTTTGTCAGGGGTGACCATAAATACTTGGTAGTCCTCTTTTTCTGCCTGTTTGGCCAGAGTACCAATAATGTCGTCTGCCTCTAAGCCTTCTAAAACAACTACGGGTATGTGCATGGCCCTCAGAATTTCTTGAATATAAGGTACTGCAAGTCTAATGGCGTCTGGCGTTTCTGCCCTGTTGGCTTTGTATTCTGGAAATAATTCTGTGCGTTCAATACTACCGCCTTTGTCAAAACATACCGCTAAATGGTCTGGTTGCTCTCTTTTTATCACATCGAATAAGGAATTCATAAATCCCATGATGGCAGAGGTGTCTTCTCCTTTTGAATTAATTCTTGGATTTTTAATCAGCGCGTAATAGCCTCTGAATATTAAGGCATAAGCGTCTAATAGGAAAAGTCTTTTTTTTGACATTTTTAAAATAATTATAGGGGACTATAAGTGTTAAGTCCTTATTATTAAGTTTTTTGACTTACTGATTGTTCCATTAAAGATGGGACGAAGCCGGTCTGTTTTCTTGGCCGTTCTGGTCGTAATAACTGTATGAGAATCCTGGTTGAATGCAATAAGCTCCCGTTTCTCCAGCCTTGTTTACAGCGATAAAGCCCACTTGAAAATTAGCGTATTCAGGATTTTTTTTCACAATGCGATTTACGGCTTCCTCACAGGCTTCTTGTGGGCTCATGCCTTGCCTCATGAGTTCTACGATTAAGAAGCTTCCAACTGTTTTCATGACCTCTTCTCCCACTCCTGTAGCAGTAGCACCTCCAATTTCATTGTCTACAAAAAGTCCAGCGCCAATAATGGGAGAATCTCCTACGCGTCCCGCCATTTTATATGCCATCCCAGAGGTGGTGCAAGCTCCTGCTATGTCTCCGTTTTTATCTATAGCTAACATACCGATCGTGTCATGATTTTCAATATTTATAATCGGTTTGTATTGCGAAGTAATTTTCCAGGCTTCCCATTCTGCCTTTGATTGGGGAGTGAGTAAATTTTCTCTTTTGAATCCCATTTCATAAGCAAATTGTTCAGCTCCTTTTCCTGCTAACATAGCGTGCGGAGTTTCTTCCATTACTTTTCTAGCGACTTGAATGGGGTGGGCGATGTTTTGTAAATAAACCACAGAACCGCAGTTTCCATTGGAGTCCATTATGCAAGCGTCTAGGGTAACCTCTCCATCCCTGTCTGGTCTTCCGCCTTTTCCTACGGTTTGATTGGACAAATCAGATTCCTCTACCATAACACCTTGTTCTACAGCGTCTAGGGCAGTTCCACCACTGGAGAGTACCTCCCAGGATTTAGCGCTAGCACGATGAAAATTCCAAGTACATAAGGTAAGTGGCTTTATGGCCACATTGCGCTTGACTGCTCTTTTGTGTTCTTTGGCTAGCAGTGGCTGGGTAACTATTGCTGTAGCACTTAGTCCAGCAGCTTGGAGAAATTTTCTTCTTTGCATTGGGTCATCAGATTTAGGAACGAAACAATTTAGACCACAATTTTTCTATACATAGAATGATACGGTCTACCATGGGAATCCAATATTTAATAAGACCAATAAATGCGGCACATCCCAAAATAATATACAGGTATCTCATTTCGTTTTATTTGTGGATTTAAAAATACAGATTTTAATGGAAACGTTTCGCTTATATTTGTATCAATTATGATTTTAGAAGTTTGTTGCAATTCATTAGACTCAGCTTTAGCCGCGCAACGTGCAGGCGCTCATAGAATTGAGTTTTGTACTGGCTTGGCCTTAGGAGGGCTTACTCCTTCTATAGGTTTATTAAAAGAGTATGTGAAGCTCATTTCAGTACCTACTAGGGTTTTGATTCGTCCAAGAGGGGGTGATTTCTCCTATACATCTGAAGAATTTAAAAGTATGCTTGAAGACATTGCCCAATGTAAGAAACTCGGTTTTGAAGGTGTTGTTTCTGGCGTTTTGCAGCCAGACGGTCGCTTAGACTCCACGAGAACTGCTGCTTTAGTTGCAGCAGCAGCTGGAATGAAGTTCACTTTTCATAGGGCTTTTGATTGGGTTTTAGATCCGAAAAATACCCTATTGGAATTATCTAAAATAGGGGTACATAGTCTATTGACCTCTGGATCTGCTTCTAAAGCTGAGGATGGATTGGACCAATTAAAGGCTTTAAAAGAAATGCGAACCGCTGTAGAAATCATGCCTGGTGGTGGGCTAAATGCTCAAAATGCACTTGTTTTTAAGAAAGCAGGCTTTAAAGTCATTCATATGTCTGGTGTGGCCGCAGAAAAAGTATTGGACCATTCGCCCAATGTGTCTATGCATAGTGTTGCACTTTTGTCAGACACCCATAGGTTTACGACTCAGGAAGATAGGGTTAAAGACGTTCTACTTCTCTTAGAAAGTCCTTACTAAAATCTTATCTTTATAAAAAAAAATATATGCGTTGGTTGTTCTTTGTAATTTTTTATTTGGGTTTTGCTTGGTACTGCTACTACGCCTTTAAAACCGCTTTTAGAAGTCCATTATTCTCAGGTTTCTATGTAATATCAGCCATTTTAGTACTCGCATTTTTTCTCTTTCATTTTGCTTTTTCTTCCACGGAATTTAGGGTGTCCAATCCTTATAAGTCCTACGCAATGGGACTGGTGGGTAGTTGGTTTTTATTTAGTTTGGCTGTAGTCACTTTTTTGATGTTTGAAGATGTTTTTAGATTTATGTGGGCCGGAATAGTGAAGTTGTTTCATTGGGAGCGACCGGTAGTTGTACCCTCAAGAAGACGCTTTATTAGCGCCTTAGCCCTTGGAATTGCCGCCCTACCTTTTGGTGCCTTACTCTATGGAATGTTTAGGGGTAAATACCGTTATAAAGTGCTTGAATACATATTGACTTTTGAAGATTTGCCTGAGGCTTTTGATGGCTATAAGATAAGCCAGATTTCAGACATTCACTCGGGTAGTTTTGACAATCCGGAGAAAATAGCCTACGGGATTGATCTTATTAATCAACAGCAGTCAGACGTACTTTTTTTTACAGGAGATCTGGTCAATAATACGGCCAGTGAGATGGAACCATGGATGTCTAGTTTTTCAAAGTTGAAAGCCAAAGACGGTGTTTTTTCTGTGTTGGGCAACCATGATTACGGAGATTATGTTTCATGGTCTTCTCCAGAAGCTAAGGAGGCCAATCTAAATAGGCTCAAAGAAATTCAACAAGAAATGGGCTTTCAACTTCTTTTGAATGAGCATAAATACATTGAAAGGAACGGGGAGAAAATAGCCATTATAGGGGTTGAAAATTGGGGAAAAGGAGGATTTAAAAAAGCTGGAGACCTCAATAAAGCCGTTGCGGAGATACAAGAAAACGATTTTAAGATATTGTTGTCACACGACCCTTCCCATTGGGAGGCAGAAGTTATTCCTCATGCCCAGCATTTTCATTTAACCTTGAGTGGTCACACCCACGGAATGCAATTTGGAATTGAGATTCCAGGATGGATCAAATGGAGTCCTGTAAAATGGCGATACAAACAATGGGCCGGTATTTATGAGGAATTGGGACAATACATAAATGTCAACAGAGGTTTTGGGTTTTTAGGTTACCCTGGAAGGGTGGGTATCTGGCCAGAAATCACTGTGATTACCCTAAAAAAAGCTGTTTAAGTGGTTTTTTAGGTTTTTTTATTACATTTGATTACACTATAAAAAAATACTATGTCAAAATTTGGCGAATTAATAGACATAAATATTCCAGTTCTCATAGATTTTTATGCAGACTGGGATGAAGCTTCTCAGTCTATGCACGAGGTACTTAGAAGTGTAGCTGCTGCTATTGGAGATAAGGGTAAAGTCATTAAAATAGACACAGACAAAAACAAAGATTTAGCAGACGCCTTAAGGGTCACTACATTACCTACACTTATGGTGTATAAAGGTGGTGAGATGGTTTGGCGTCAGAGCGGAGAGCAAGACGCTGTAACTCTTATGGGTATTATAGAAGAATACGCATAAATTCCCCAAAATTTCGGATCAATACAATGTTGTTATTCTAGCGAACTATCTAATGGAATGGTTTCGTTATAGTTCTCCGGTTCAAAGCGGTTATTATCTTCTTCCATTCCCTCATAGAAATGAGAGAACTTATCCATAAATAGCTCGAATTCACGCCTTTCTTCTACAGTAATCTCCGGACGGTCTCCTATAGACAAAACGTCTAGAATTCTTCGGTAGCCCTCAAGGTTTTCAATAATGTTCTGAATGCTGTTATACTGATCACTAATGTCCATTGCGGCATAATAATTCAGGTGGTCTTGATAGATATTTTTGAGTTCTCGGAAAATACCCCTCGCTTCTTTAGGAGC
>Ga0194032_1000060_pt1 | contig 11623 bp, 14 predicted proteins | sample IW8Nov16_MG_FD_144486 | JGI IMG/M metagenome (GOLD analysis project Ga0194032, IMG submission 144486) | Freshwater microbial communities from the Broadkill River, Lewes, Delaware, United States - IW8Nov16_MG | ecosystem: Environmental > Aquatic > Freshwater > River | place: USA: Delaware...
GTCATTTGTACACGTGTGCAGTTTTGAAAATGTGAAAGTCATAACACTTTGTTCAAATTTTAACAAAATGAAATAAACATAACAATGTCAAAAGGAAGAAAACCAAAACCAACCGCATTGCACAAAGCACAAGGCACATACCAACCGGTGCGCCACGCGAACAAATTGGAGGCCAATGGAATACCAACCGCCCCATCGATCCAATCGGCCGATGACACGTTTGAATGGTTGGTCAAAAAATTGGATGATTTGGGCGTTGTCGCCGAGGTCGATGCCATGGCGTTGCAGATGTTGGCGGATGCGTGGGAAGATTACCAATCGGCACGCGCAGTTGTCAAAGAACAAGGTCCAACATACGCAACCACAACCGCCCAAGGCGATATGATGTGGCGACCACGCCCGGAAGTATTGATGATGAATCAATCGTGGGCCAAGGTTGAAAAAATGATGGTGCAATTCGGATTGACCGCATCATCACGCACCAAGATTGAGACGCAAGAGAAGATTGAAACATTGGAAGATTTATTGGAATGATGGAGAAAAACACAATACATCACGCGGATTGGATGACGAACGATTTGGAAGATGGTTCGGTGAACCTAATCATTGCCGACCCGCCATATTTTGAAATAAAGGGTGATTTTGATTTCGTTTGGGATTCATTTGATGATTATTTGAACGATGTCGAAAAATGGGCCATTGAATGCAAAAGATTGTTGGCGGAAAACGGGACATTGTTTTGGTATGGTGACGACAAACGCATCGCATATGCTCAAATCATTTTTGATAAGTATTTCGGATTGGTCAATTCATTGGTTTGGTACAAATACAATTTGAGGGGTGGAATGTTTGGAAGTACCGGAGGCGACAACGTTCGAAGTTTTCCAATATGCACCGAACGAATTTTGATGTATTCAAATGACCAATACAATTTGACTCAATGTGTTTTCAATATTCGTGACTACATTAGGGAAGAAATACAAAAAGCCAAAGGAAAAATTTCATTCAAAGAAATCAACCAAACATTGGGAACCGCTACAAATGGCGGCGGTGTTGCATCGGCGTGTTTGTCATTAAAGAAAAGCGAACCAGCAATGATGACAAAAGAGATGTATCAAAAACTTCAAAAGTGGTGTCATCCTTATTTGCGCCGTGAATACGAAGATTTGCGCCGTGAATACGAAGATTTGCGCCGTGAATACGAAGATTTGCGCCGTCCGTTTGACAACTTTTTGAATTTGAATGAAATTTTGCAGTTCAACACAAACACTGATAAAACATACAAACACGATACCATTAAACCCGAAAAATTGACGCGTGCGTTGTTGCTGACGTGTTCACGCCCCAATGATTTGGTGTTGGTTCCGTTCGCTGGAAGCGGGACCGAATGTGCAATGGCTAAAAAAGAAAACCGCGAATTCATCGGTTTTGAAATCGACGAAAAATATCACGCCGTTGCAATGGAACGATTGAGCGACCAAGAAGAAAAGAGCAATCAAATTCAAATGTTCTAATGTACCACGACGAAACAAAATCAAATCGGATCATCAATTTCATTGAACGTGTTTGCACGCACGTCAAAGGTGATTTGGCTGGTCAACCATTTATATTGGAACAATGGCAAAAGGACTACATTCACGATTTGTTCGGCACAATGAATGATAACGGATTGCGTCAGTACCGCACATCCTATGTGCAGATTCCGAGGAAGAACGGAAAATCAAATTTGTCGGCGGCCATTGCATTGGCGATTTTGTTCGTTGAAAAAGAACAAGGCGCGGAAATATATTGTTGTGCATCATCACGCGACCAAGCGAAGATTGTGTTCGAGGTCTGCAAACAAATGGTTCGCAATTCGGCGATTTTGACCAAAAATTGCAAGACTTATCAAAATAGCATCGTATTAAATGGAACGAATTCATTTTTGAAAGCAGTCGCCGCCGATGCTGGGTTGTTGCACGGGGCGAATGCATCCGCGGTCATTTACGATGAATTGCACACGGCGAAGAATCGCGAATTGTGGGATGTGATGGCGACATCGATGGGTGCCAGATCACAACCGTTGATGATTGCAATCACCACGGCGGGCGTATTCGATACGAATTCAATTTGTCATGAATTGTATTCGTATGGTCGACGCATCAACGAAGGGGTCATCGATGACAATACTTTTCTACCGTTGATATATGAGGCCGATGCCGATGACGACATTCACGATCCGGAGGTTTGGAAAAAGGCAAACCCGAATTTTGGAATTTCAATCAAACCCGAATATTTTGAGAAAATGGCACGCGAGGCCAAAACATTGCCGTCATCCGAAATCGCATTCCGTCAACTGCATTTGAATCAATGGGTCAATTCGTTGGCATCATGGATTGCCGATGACGAATGGATGGCATCATCTGGTGATGTTGATTTGTCGCAATTGAAAAGCCGCAAATGTTACGCTGGCCTTGATTTGGCGGCCACGGAGGATGTCACGGCATTCGTGATGATTTTCCCAATGGACGACGATTCCATCAAGGTGGTTCCACGGTTGTTCGTTTCCGAAGCCGCCGTTGAACGACGTCGGAATCAAACGGGCGGATCATATGATAAATTCGTCACCAATGGCGAATTGATTGTGACGGAAGGGAATTCCACGGATTACAATGTCATCAAACGAACGATCACCGAATGCGCTGAAATATTTGACATTCAATCCGTGGCGTTTGACCGATGGAATTCGAATTCATTGGTCCAACAATTGACCGATGACGGCATCGCAATGGATCCGTTCGGCCAAGGTTTCATATCAATGACGGCACCGATTAAGAATGCGGAAATATTGGTCAAAAAACGATTGTTGCATCACGGTGGTCACGGGATGTTGCGATGGATGGTGGCGAATGTCGTCACGAAAAAGGACGACGCGGAAAACATTAAATTTTCCAAGGCAAAGGCCGGTGACAAAATCGATGGTGTCATTGCAATGATTATGGCATTGGGTGAAATGATGACGATGGAAAACAAGGATGTTTCATCGACGTCGACATATGAAACGCAAGGAATTCGAATGTTATGATGAACATGGAAGATGCGCGACGTTTGGGATTGGCGTTATTTGAATTGGGATTGACGCCGTGGATGGCGGAAACTGGCGATGGTTACATCATCCGCGTATTGATTGAAGGCGAAATCATCAATGTTTTTCGTGCTGATGTGACGCATTACGGCGATAATTAAAAAAATATTAATATATTGTGTAAAACATTTTTTAATTATGTACTACACCACAACAACAAATGATTCCGTAAATTACCGAATGATGCAACCTATTGACGACATCAACGTTGGCGACATCATTGAAATGACGCGCACGGGAAAAGAATTTTTAGTCGAATCGATTTCACACAAAGGTGTGATATTGAAAGAATGCACAACATATGTGTCATTCAGTCGTTCGGCATTGAATGAACGTTTGAAAAGAAACGTAGCCATTCACAAACCCATTTAAAAAATCCACCAGTTCTTTGGTGGTTGTTTTTGGTTGGTGGGACATCGATTCGTCGGTGTCCCTTTCTTATTTTGTTAAATTTTGAACATTTGCAAATGATATTGTACATTGCAATTGATATTGTACAATCATTTTCAACCGAATGGCCGAAAATCAAAACTTATTCGGGCGCATTTTGGGCGCGTTTAGAAACAATCCAAACCGCCCATCCACGTCGTTGTCGAATCCAGCCGATTGGTTGTTCGCTGACAACGAATCCAAAACGGGAATCGCAATCACCGAAACAACCGCGATGCAATTGTCGGCGGTATTTGGTGCCGTTCGTGTTATATCGGAAACCATCGCAACATTGCCGTGGGACGTTAAACAAACCAATGACGGAATCGTTGTCGACGCCGATGCACACCCAATAAACAAATTGATTCACCATCCAAATGCGATGATGACGGATTTCACATTCCGTGAGACGTGTCAAGCGCATTTGTGTTTGCATGGCAACGCATTCATCGCAATCAAACGCGATGGTGCCGGGAATCCATTGCAATTGATCCCGGTTCATCCGGATCGCGTTCAAGTGAAGGTGTACCAAGATGAAAAATTTTATCAAATCGACGGAAAGGAAACATTCGATGATTCGGAAATGATTCACATCGTTGGCCTTGGGTTTGATGGTATCGTTGGGAAATCAGTCATCGAGGCCGCACGCGAATCAATTGGTTTAGGTTTAGCGGCGGATCGATTCGGTGGTTCATTCTTTGGAAATGGTGCGAACGTTTCGGCGGTGTTGACACACCCCGGTCGTTTGTCCGATGAGGCGTACAAACGTTTGATCCGTTCGTGGACACAACGCAACGCCGGTTTGGACAACGCACACAAAACCGCGATTCTGGAAGAAGGGATGAAGGTTGAAAAGATGTCAATTTCCCCACAAGAATCACAATTCATCAGCACACGAAAATTCGGCGTTGAGGACATCGCACGTTTTTTCCGCATACCATTGGCATATTTGGGGTCATTGGAAAATTCATCCACACGTGCCAACATCGAAGAACAAGGAATCCAATTCCAACGCAACACGATTTTGCCTTGGGTTAAACGTTGGGAAGCGGAATTGAACCGCAAATTGTTCGTTGGTGATTCTGCGTATTACATCCGATTCAATATGGACGGATTGTTGCGTGGTGATATTCGTTCAAGATACGAGGCATACACCAAGGGACGTCAATGGGGATGGATTTCCGCAAACGACGTTCGCAAAATGGAAAATTTAGCCCCAATCGATGGCGGCGATGCGTATTTGCAACCAATGAACATGGTTGAAGTGGGAACCCCTAAAAACGACGAAGGCGATGCCGTGGAATGATTACCCACAAGCGGCATCGGATAATGCCGCAAAAGCGTTGAAACACCGCGAAGAAAACGATTCCGATTGTGGAACCGTTGTCGGGTGGAATACGGCACGCATTTTGGCCAATCGTGAAATGGTTTCACACGATCGTTTGCCGCGCATTTATTCATTTTTATCACGTGCCAAGGTTTATGACCAAGGCGATTTCACTGATTCCGATGGCAACGAAATTTGCGGATCGGTGATGTTCGCGGCATGGGGTGGCGATGAAATGTTGCGTTGGGCCGAAAAAACATTGGAACAAATGGAAGAAAATAAAAACGAAAGACACATCAAATCGGTCATTGAAACCGATGATGAAATCGTCATCACATTCGGCAAAGGCGAAATGGATGATGATGTTGAAATGGAATCAAAAACGGAACAACGTGCCGAACCAAACGAATTGGTGGTTGGCGATTTTGTTCGTTGGTCATCGTCTGGTGGCAATGCATACGGCCGAATCATTCAAATCGAAATCGATGGTGAATTGGAAGCGGATTCCGGGTTCATAGTAAATGGAACACCCGATGATCCGGCGGCATTGATTCGTTTGTATCGTTACGATTCGGAATCGGATGCATACGTTGAGCGCAAACCCGTTTTGAACGTTGTTCACCGATTCAGCACATTGGAAAAATACGACGCCGAGGTTCGCAAATCATCCGTGGTGAAAGAACAACGCGAATTCCGAATGGAAAACGCGGAATACAAAGGCGAAACGATCCGTGGTTATGCCGCCGTGTACAATTCCGATTCGGAATGGATGGGTGGTTTTTACGAACAAATCGAACGCGGTGCGTTTGATGGTGTGATGAACGACGACGTTCGCGCATATTTCAACCACGATGAAAACTTATTGTTGGGCCGTGTGTCATCGGGCACATTGCGAATCGGTTCCGACGCTCGCGGTCTATATTATGAAGTAGACTTACCGAATACAACATATGCCAATGATTTGGTGGAATTGATGAAACGTGGCGATGTGAATCAATCATCGTTTGCGTTTTTGATTGAAAAGGACCGTTGGGAACAACGCGACGGCAAAACCTACCGAATCATTGAAAAAATATCACGATTGTTGGATGTTTCCCCAGTCGCACAACCGGCGTATCCGTCGGCGACATCGGAATTGAAAACACGCGATTTGGAATCAGAAACCAAAACGGAAGTTGCAACGGCCTCGGATCATAACAAATCCGAATCCATTGAAACACAAACCGAATCGGCAGACGATACCGACCTTTATTTGTATAAATTGAAAACCTTAAATTTCTAAACGATGAAAAACATCGAATTGCGCGGACAACGCGCGGAGTTGATCAAGAACGCAACGGCGATTGTTGACAACGCACAAAAAGAAGGACGTTCTTTGAACGCCGAAGAAAAGTCGAAATTCGACGCAATGGAAGCAGATGCAAGAAGCATCAAAGACCAAATCGACACGTTGGAGCGTGCGGCTGAATTGAAAAAAGAATTAGCGGCAAACGTTGAAGCACGTGAAATGGCACCAAAGGCAACACGCAAAGGTGCATTCGAAAAATACCTTCGCAACGGAATGGGTGCGTTGACTGCTGAAGAACGTTCAATCATGGGTGAACTTCGCGGAACAAGCACACAAATCGCGGGCACTGATTCTTTGGGTGGTTTCTTGGTTCCTCAAGATTTCAGCAACGAATTAGACATGGCGTCATTGTTCACCGGTGAGGTTGAGCGTTTGGCTAAAAAATTGAACACGGCGGGTGGCGCGTTGTTGGATTACCCAACAATCAACGATACTGCAACCGATGCAAACCTAACAAGCGAAGCGGCGGCGGTAACTGTTCAAGATATGACATTCGCAAACGCTCAATTGAGCGCATACAACTACGCATCACAAGTTCGTGTGTCAATGCAGTTGTTGCAAGACAACGCATTCGATTTGAACGCGTTTTTGGCTGAATCAATGGGTGAAAGAATCGCACGTGCTACAAACGCGGCATTCACAACCGGTAGCGGATCAAGCCAACCACAAGGTATCATCACCGGTGCAACATTAGGTAACACCGCGGCATCTGCAACGGCTATCGCATCAAGTGACATCCTTGAATTGATTCACAGCATCGACCCATCGTACCGCAACAAACCAACATTCGGTTTGATGGCACACGATAACGTAATCGCGGCAATCCGTGCATTGGGTCTTGGTTCTGCAAACGACTTCCCGGTATTCATCCCATCAATGGAAGCGGGTCAGCCAGACAAATTGTTCGGGTACAATGTGTACTACAACAACGATATGGCATCAGCAATCACAACGGGTCAAAAGACATTGTTGGCGGCTGATTTCAGCAAATTCGTTGTTCGTTCTGCTGGTGGTGTTCAATTCGTACGTCTAAACGAACGCTACATGGACGAATTGGAAGTTGGTTTCGTTGCATACGCTCGCAAAGATTCTAAAGTCCTCGACACTCGCGCCGTGAAATACTTGGCTCAAGCCTAATCACGATGAAGGTTAGATTTTTGAAATCTATCGTTGGAAATGGATTCCACTACCGCAAACACGCGGTGGTGGAAATCCACTCCGATGAGATATTGACAGATTTTTTGAACGCGGGATTTTGCGAGGCCATTGCAGAACCACCCAAAACGCGTGCAAAAAAGGCAGTAAAGAAAACCACATCAAAACAAACCCGATAAATGGCATTTGATATTGTAACGCCCGCGGCGTCCGAACCAATCACATTGACCGAGGCGAAGAATTTTCTTCGCGTTGACCATAGTGATGACGACACATTGATTTCGGCCCTAATCACGGCCGCACGTCAAATGTGTGAAGAATACACGCGCCGCATTTTGGTGACCACAACAATCGATGAATACTTCGATAAATTCCCATCGAATCGTTGGGACAATTTGTCGAACCTCATTTATTTGTCACGCGGTCCCGTGGCGTCAATATCATCGGTAAAATATGTGGACGAAATCGGATCGGAAGTGACGGTTTCGACGGATGCATATGTCACGGATTTGATTTCCGAACCCGCACGTGTTCAATCCGTTTCCGGATGGTTCGCCGCGGCTGGTGTAGTCAATCAAGTGATTGTGCGTTATACGGTGGGATCGGATGTTTCAGCGATTCCGAAACCATTGATTCAAGGGATGATGTTGGTCATTTCGGATTTGTACGACCAACGCAATGACCGCGTTCGTGCATTGCCAACGGCATCCGAATATTTGTGGAACCCATACCGAATTTTCACGTTCTAATGATTGACCAAGCGGGACAATTAGACCGACGAATCACGATTCAGTCGTTCACCACTACAACCGATGCATTCGGGCAACGTGTCAAATCGTTTGGCACATTGGCGAACGTATGGTCCAAGGTGGTTGAAAAGGTCGGCAACGAAGCCGAAAACGGCGATATGATTTCCGCAACCAAACGTGTTGATTTCTACATTCGCTATCGTTCCGACATCAATGAACAAATGCGGATCGTGTACAACAACGAAACATATAAAATTCACGCAATCCAATCGGCGGATGCCCGCAAGGCATTCCAAATGATCCGTTGCGAATATACCGATGCGCAATGAACAACGTGAAAATCACAATGGTTGGCGACAAACACGTTCGACGTCAATTGAAACGATTGGATGATCGTGTGCGCAAAAAGGTATTGAAAAAGGCCGCACGTAAGGGTTTAAAACCTATTGTTGGCATTTACAAACGCCAAATCACCGATTCCGATGAAGTGTTCGCCGTGTACCGAAATGGTAGCGTTTACGCTGAAATCATTCCGGGGCAATTGCGTCAATCGGTTGGAATCAAATTCCCCAAACAAGCACCCGGCGTTGATTCAATCGTTGCATCGGTTGGTCCTCGCAAAACTGGTGCATATTCGCACCCCGAAAAGGGCGGGTGGTTTGCTGGATTCATTTCATTTGGTTGGTTGAAATTCCGTGACGGTTCAAAATACAACGGGACCAATTTCGGATGGGCAGAACGTGCCATTCGTATTGGTGAACGTATTGCATCGCCACGGATCAAACGTTCATTCACGGAATATTTACGTGTCGAAATCAAATCATTGGGTTTCACACAAAAAATCGGATTGAAATGATTGGGAAGGTCATCAAATATAAATTTGACAACACATCGGCATTGAACGACGTGTTTGGTGGTCGTGTTTACCCCATCATCGGGGCGCAAGGTGGCGCAACGCCGTTTGCGGTATATGACACAACATCCATTCGAACCGAGGGTTCAAAAGATGCCGATTCACACATTGACATCGTAAACGTTTCAATCACATTGGTTGGCACGAATTACGGCACATTGCAAACGGCAGTTGACGACGTACGTTCAACGTTCGTTCGCATGGAAGAAACAATTTTGGGCGTGAATGTTCAAACGTGTATGTTCGACACCGTTTCGGAGGTGTACAACGTAGACGAAACGACATTCGGCGTCGAAATTGATTTAAATTTTCGAATTATTAAAAACTAAAAAAAGGATAAAAAATGGCGTCAACATCCGTAATGAATTCAACCGACGTTGTAATTCAAGTATCATCCGACGATGTAACATATGAAATCATCGGAAAAATGACATCCGCATCATTGGCGGTGTCAATGGCAACACGCGACACATCAACCAAAGATTCAGCCGGTTGGATGGAAGTGTTGGAAGGACAAAAATCATGGACATTATCGGGCGAAGGCTTGGTCGTATATAGCAATAGCGGCAAGGCAACACCAGACGATTTGTTCACATTCGTTTCAAACCGTTCATTGGTTTACATCAAGTTCGGATCAACTACATCAACGGAAATCGCATATTCTGGCGCGGGGTATTTCACCGAGTTCAGCACCGATGCGGGATTCGAGGACAATGCAACGTTCTCGTTCAGTTTCCAAGGTACATCAACGCTCACACAAGCGGCGGTGGCATAATGAACACGGGGCCGTCCATTGGGCGGTCCCTTTATTAAAACAACAACAACACAATGACAAAACAAATTTTAGTTAACGGAACGGAACACCCGGTGAAATACGGATTCAACGCATTGCGATTGTTTTCAAATGAAACGGGAATCGGGTTGGACGAATTGTCACAACTGGAAAACAAAATGTCAATCGATCACGCAATCGCATTGATATGGGCCGGGATGAAAGACGGTGCGCGCGTACAAAAAATTGATTTCACAATGACGTTGGACGACGTTGCAGATTTGTTGGATGATGATCCGACAATCATCAACCAATGTGTCGCGTTTTTCGTGGAATCGTTCGTCAAGCCAAGCGTTGACGGAAAAAAGTAAATGCCCATCCCGAATCACAATCATTTGATTGGGACGATTTGGAATCCATCGGGTTGGGCGAAATGGGAATGACGGTTGACGAATTGTACGACATGACGCCACGTCAATTCCAAAATAAACGGAAAGGATTCCAACGGGTAATTGAACACAACGTTCAAACCATTTGGGAAACAACACGATGGAATGCGGCGATAACGATTGCGCCACATACGAAAAAACGATTGAAACCGCGCGATTTGATTGCGTTCCCTTGGGAAACAAAAAAACGCATTCATCACGCGGCCACATTTGAAGAAGTACAACAAGGGATAAACAAAGTTTTCGGCAATGGCGAAACCACAAATTGATTTAAAGTTCGGCGCAGACCTCAAGGATTTCCGATCCGGAATGCGCAACATCGATAGTTCGTTGCAAAAATTATCGGGTGGATTCGGAATGTTGGGCGGTGTCATTGGGGCATCATTCGCCGTTGATGCGATCCGACAATTTGCAACCGAGGCCGTCAATTTAGCATCACAAGCCGAAGGGGTCAAACGTGCATTTGAACGCATCAATGATCCGCAATTGTTGGGTGAATTACGCAAGGCAACCAAAGGCACCATCGCCGATTTGGAGTTGATGAAAATGGCCGTCAAGGCGAAAAACTTCAACATCCCATTGGAACAATTGGGCAATTTGTTGTCGTTCGCACAACAACGTGCAACGGAAACGGGTGAATCGATTGATTACATGGCGGAATCCATCGTTTTGGGTATCGCACGAAAATCGATTCCGATTTTGGACAACCTTGGATTTTCTGCAACCGAGGTTCGTGAAGAATTCCAAGCGACTGGCGATATGGCCACGGCCGTTGGAAACATCATCCAACGACAAATGGGTGATGCGGGCGATGCCACATTGTTGACGTCCGAACGTTTGGCGCAACAACGGGCCGAAATGGAAAACCTAAAAACCGAAATCGGTGAAGGGTTGTTGCCGGCGTACAACGCATTGTTGAAGGTCAAATTGGCGTTGATCAAAACGTTTTTCCAACCATTTGATGACACGTTCGGTGTTGACGATAAAACCGAACAACAATTGCGCAATCAATTGGCCATATTGGAGAAACGCACCAAGGACAACGAACACAATTTAAAACTTTACCCCAAGAACAAAACATACATCAAGAACGTCACCCGATTGGAGGAGATGCGCAACGAAACGTTGGCGGCATTGAATGCATTGTTGGGTAACAACAACGAAAAACAAGAGGAAAGCAACGAGGTGATTGAGCAATCAACACCAGTTGTTGAAGCCGCAACCGAGGCCGTAAAAAAACATAATGAGGCGTTTTTTATGGCGGGCGAATCAATGCGCGCATATATCCAATTGATGGATGAAATGTCGACCACGGCACCAATGACGATGGCGACCGTGACGCATTCATTCGAACAAG
>Ga0194032_1000063_pt1 | contig 11522 bp, 9 predicted proteins | sample IW8Nov16_MG_FD_144486 | JGI IMG/M metagenome (GOLD analysis project Ga0194032, IMG submission 144486) | Freshwater microbial communities from the Broadkill River, Lewes, Delaware, United States - IW8Nov16_MG | ecosystem: Environmental > Aquatic > Freshwater > River | place: USA: Delaware...
CTGCTTGGGCTATTGCCGTTGCGTACCCTTTGGCATTAAAAGTATCCAATTTTGCTTCTTTAATGACTAATATTTTACCCACTCCATAAGACTGTAGTTGGCTCGCGTCTGATGGATTTATGGCGACAGCGACACAATCAGTGCCCAATTGCTCCGCTAATGCAGCGCCATAAGAAGCCACTTCAAATGCATTTTTTTTAAAAACTCCTTTTTCTGTTTCAGTGTATATGAGTACGGACATAATAATGTGTTTTAATAGGTTATAAAACCTTGGCTTCGTTGTGTAATAGAGAAATTAGCTGGTCTATATTGGCTGGATCAATCATTGTTACCGCGCCTTTGGCTTCTGGTTTGCTAAATGAAATCTCTTTTGTTTGCGACTCAGAAGTAGTTGCAGGTCTGACGTGAAGCGGCTTTTGTCTGGCCATCATAATGCCCCTCATATTTGGAATGCGCAAATCGCTTTCTTCTACCAATCCCTTTTGTCCCCCAATAACCAGTGGAAGTTGGGTGCCCAATGTTTCTTTGCCACCATCTATTTCTCTTGTAGCAGTAGCGTTATTACCTTCTATTTCTAGGGAAATACAATTGGTCACATATTGAAAATCTAAGGTACTTGCTAAAAATCCTGGTACCATTCCGCCATTGTAATCTATAGACTCTCTTCCTGCAATGACGAGGTCAAAACCTATTTCTTTTACCAATGCAGCCAATTCTTGGGCAACAAAAAATCCATCTGTTGCTTTGGCGTCTATTCTGTAAGCTTCGTCTGCTCCAATAGCGAGTGCTTTTCTAAGGGTGGGCTCTGCGGAAGCATCTCCCACTGTTACAACTGCAACACTAGCCCCTTGTTTTTCTTTAAACCACATGGCTCTTGTCAATCCAAATTCATCATTTGGGTTTATGACAAATTGAACCCCTGCTGTATCAAAAGCAGTGTTATTGTCTTTAAAATTGATTTTGGAAGTAGTGTCAGGGACATTACTAATACAAACGAGTATCTTCATCTCAAATTAAGCTTTAAGTTCTGAGCCACTAAGATAAGAATTATTTACAATTTACTATGCATGCATAGTAAATTTTATTCTTTTTTTAATCTTTTTGAATTCCCAAATAAGATATTTATTGCTTATTTTTGCGTGCGTTTTAAGACATACCTATGAAAACATTACAGTTTAGAGAAGCCATAGCAGAAGCTATGTCAGAAGAAATGAGAAAAGACCCTTCTATTTATTTAATGGGAGAAGAAGTAGCGGAGTACAACGGTGCTTACAAAGCTTCAAAAGGAATGCTAGATGAATTTGGTCCAGAAAGGGTTATAGATACCCCCATTTCTGAATTAGGATTTGCTGGAATTGGTGTGGGGTCTGCAATGAATGGCAATAAGCCTATCATTGAATTTATGACTTTTAACTTTGCCTTGGTAGGGATTGACCAAATCATAAATAATGCTGCTAAAATCAGGCAAATGTCAGGAGGTCAGTTTAACTGCCCTATTGTTTTTAGAGGACCTACTGCTTCTGCAGGACAATTGGCCGCGACACACTCTCAAGCTTTTGAGAATTGGTATGCCAATACACCCGGATTAAAAGTAGTGGTGCCGTCTAACCCTAAAGATGCTAAAGGTTTGCTCAAAGCGTCCATTCAAGACCCAGATCCAGTAATTTTTATGGAATCTGAACAAATGTATGGAGATAAAGGAGAAGTACCAGAGGGAGAATATACTATCCCATTAGGTGTAGCAGATGTCATTAGGAATGGATCGGATGTAACGGTAGTATCCTTTGGTAAAATCTTAAAAGAGGCAGTAAAAGCTGCAGACACTTTATCTACACAAGGAATAGAGTTAGAGGTCATTGACTTAAGAACGATTCGTCCTTTAGATATGGATACTATTATTACTTCTGTTAAAAAAACCAACAGACTTGTTATTCTTGAAGAAGCTTGGCCTTTTGGAAGTATTGCCTCTGAAATTGCTTTTCAAGTTCAAGACAATGCCTTTGATTATTTAGATGCTCCTGTTCAAAAGATTAACACGGCAGACACACCAGCACCTTATTCTCCTGTTTTATTAGAAGAATGGTTGCCAAGTGCTCAAGATGTTATAGATGCGGTAAATCGTGTCATGTACACCAAAGCATAATATATTATAATCTTACAGCCCTCCTCACGGAGGGCTTTTTTAGCCTTAAATTCCCCAGTCTGTCCACTTTTTGTTTGGTGTTTATGAACCCATTCAAACCCACTATGAAAAAACAAATTTTATTTCTTTTGTGGCTTACAGGCATGGTCCTTCAAGCTCAAACTAAGGTCAGCGGAAGTGTGAAAGATATAGACGGCTTTCCGATCGCATTTGCCAATGTGCTTTTTCCTGGCAGTACTATTGGAACCATTACCAATGACGACGGTTCCTTTTATCTAGAGTCTGAGCAGACCTATACCCAAATTTCCGTTTCATTTATTGGATTTGAAACTTTGACACTCCTACTTGAAAATCAAACGAATTACGATTTGCAAATTGTTTTAGAAGAGGCTGCGGAACAATTGCAGTCAGTGACCCTGGTTTCGGGAAAACAGTCCAAAAAGAACAATCCTGCCATTGATATTTTGCGTAAAATTTGGGCCAAAAAGCGCAGTAATGGACTGGGTAAATTCAATCAATACGCCTATGATAAGTATGAGAAAATAGAATTTGACCTCAACACCATAGATTCTGCACTCATGAATAGTAAGATGTTTAAAGGCTTGGAGTTTGTGTTTAAAGACCTAGATACTTCCGGCATTACGGGCAAAACATATCTACCTATTTTTTTAAATGAAACGGTTTCTAAGGTGTATGGAGACAATACCATTAATGAGGAGAAAGAAGTAGTTAGAGGCGTTAAAAATTCTGGTTTTAATGGGAATCAGGCCATTATGGCCTACCTAAAAGACCTGTATGCTACTTATGATATTTACGACAATTACCTAAACTTTTTTGGAAAATCATTTACCTCTCCGCTCTCCAAAACAGGTATTGACACTTACAATTATGTTTTGGCAGACTCTACTTTTATTGGAGATAAATGGTGCTATAATATTATCTACTACCCTAGGAGAAAGAGTGAGTTGACCTTTAAAGGAGATTTTTGGGTCAATGATAGCACCTTTGCCATTGCTAAAATAAACATGGCCATGACCAAAAGCGCCAATTTAAACTGGGTCAAAGAGTTGTATGTGGAGCAAGATTTTGAAGTCTTAAGTGATTCAGTTTTTTTGTTAAAACGAGAGTCCATGTTGTCAGACTTTAGCTATAGCAATAAAGAAAAATCTAAGGGTGTTTACGGAAAACGCACAACTGTTTACGATGGTTTTGAGTTTGACGTTCCGAAATCAAGGCGCTTTTATACAGAAGATTATAACGCCTTAAGGCCAAAGTTGTTTGAACGCGATTCGAGTTTTTGGGCAACCAACAGATTAGAAACTCTCAATAAGGACGAGGCGGGTATTTACAAATTAATAGATACCCTTAAAACAGTGCCAAAGTTCAAGACATACTATAATTTGGTCTCTATTTTGGAGTCTGGGTATATTGAGTTAGACAGGCAAAATATAGATATTGGAGATGTCTATAGTATTTTTGGATACAACCAAGCAGAGGGAAATAGACTTAGAGCGGGCGCTAGAACTTTTAGGGGTCAAAATGACCTTTGGCGTTTAGAAGGCTATGTGGCTTATGGTTTTTCTGATAAAAAATTTAAACATGGCTTTTTTGCTCAAGCCATTCTAGACCCTAAAATCCGACTCCTTATTTCAGGAGGTCATAGAAGGGATATAGAGCAATTGGGCTTGAGCCTTACGGCTACCAATGATTTAATGGGCCGTAGCATTGCCTCTTCTTCTGTATTTACGGTCGGAAATAATGATAAGTTATCTCAGATAAACCTTACTGCTTTCACTTTGAGTGCTGAGCCAGTGAAAAATTTAACTATGTCACTGGGTGCATCCTATAGAAGGGTCCAGGCAGCTTTGCCTGAATTATTCCCATTAGATTTTGTCTATGAACCCACCATACTAGGAAGTAAAAACAGTTTGAACCAGCTAGATTTTACGGCTAGAATGCTATATACTCCAGGAAGAAAAGTGATTGGTTATGGGGTAGATCCAAAACCGGTGAATGAAGATTACCCAAGCTTAATGGTTCAGTATGTTCACGGTCAAAAAAACCTATTGGATTCGGACTTTAATTTCAATAGGGTACAACTGTCTTACATCAGACCCTGGCAAATAGGAGGCATAGGGACCCTTAGAACCAGTATAGAAGCGGGAAGGACTTTTGATCCGCTTCCTTTGGCGCTATTACATGTGGTGCCAGGAAACCAAACCTTATTTACTATTTATAACACCTTTCCCAATCTAGACTTTTATGAATTTGTGACTGACACTTATGTGTCTGGCTATTTAGAACATAATTTTAACGGCCGTCTCTTTTCAAGAATTCCTTTTTTAAGGGCTTTAAATCTCAGGGAAATCATAGGGGTTAGAGGCGTGTGGGGAACACTTTCTGAAGAAAACATTGCTTTAAACGCCCCGAGTAGACTTACTTTAAATGCCCCGAATAAAAACGCTTATTGGGAATACAGTGTGGGGATTGGTAATATATTTAAGGTCTTTAGAATAGACGCCAACTTTAGGGGAAATTACCTGGATGTACCTGGAGCTAGACCTTTTAGTATTACCGGGAGTTTTGGATTTGGATTTTAAGGGTTTTGGCAGAGGGCTTTTTAATGAGTCTTGCTTAAAGGAGTTTTTAAAAATGCTTTTCGAATTTGAGCCAGTATCTGTTTTTCAAGCACTGGAATAAAAAAAACAACCAAGTAGTTAGTATAAACCATGGATAGGCCGTATTTTTGCCCCCTGAAAAATAAATAGATTAAATAATATGAGCGAGAAAGACATTACCTCTTTTGATGTTTTAATTGAGATTCCAAAAGGAAGTAGAAATAAATATGAGTATGATTTTGAGTTGAAGAAAATCCGTTACGACCGAATGATTTTTTCTTCAATGATGTACCCAGCAGATTACGGATTTGTACCAGAAACATTGGCCTTAGACGGAGATCCATTAGATGTGTTGGTACTAGTTACTGAGCCTACTTTTCCAGGTTGTGTCATGGAAGTGAAACCCATTGGTGTGTTCCACATGGCAGATGAAAAAGGCCCAGATGAAAAAGTAGTTTGTGTGCCGGTTTCTGACCCGAATTGGAATAAAGCCAATGACTTATCTGACTTAAACCCTCACTTGATTAAAGAGATAGAGCACTTCTTTAAAGTGTATAAAGACTTAGAGAAGAAAAAAGTTGACGTTGGTGGATGGGGTGACGTTCATGAGGCTAAAGAAATTGTGGCCAAGTGTGTGAATCGTTTTAAAGATTCAGACGTTCCATTAGCAGAGGTAACTATTAAGTAATCGAAATGCAGAAATTTGTAAAAAGGCGCCCCGCAGGGGCGCCTTTTTTTTTAACGCATATTTTGCTACATTAGGGGGCTTATAACATAAACTAAACTTAAACTCAATTACTTATTTATGGAATCTAATATTATTTTTCTTCCTATAGCCTTAGCTGTTTTAGGATTATTATTCATGTTTGTTAAAATGGCATGGGTAAAAAAACAAGCCGCTGGCGATGAAAAAATGCAAGGCATTTCTAAAGCCATCAAGGAAGGAGCGCTCGCCTTTTTAGGAGCAGAATACAGGCTTTTAGCCATTTTTGTGGTTATTGCCTCTGTGGCATTATACGGAATATCCTTAGTGGTAGAAACCACCAGTTGGATGATTGTTCCCGCCTTTATTTTTGGAGCCATTCTTTCTGCTTTAGCGGGGAATATAGGGATGAGAATTGCCACAGACTCCAACGCAAGAACAGCAGAAGCAGCCAAGACCAGCTTACCACAAGCACTAAAGGTGTCTTTTAGTGGAGGTACTGTGATGGGTCTGGGAGTAGCTAGTTTAGCGGTGTTAGGCCTTAGTTTATTGTTCTTATTTTTCTTAGGCCAATTCATGGGGGCAGAAGGAAGTTTTTACGATAATATGACCGTGGTACTAGAAACGCTTGCTGGATTCTCTTTAGGGGCAGAATCTATTGCACTTTTCGCTCGTGTGGGTGGTGGTATTTATACCAAAGCAGCAGACGTTGGTGCAGACTTAGTAGGGAAAGTAGAAGCAGGAATTCCTGAAGACGACCCTAGAAACCCAGCCACTATTGCAGACAACGTAGGAGACAATGTAGGCGATGTAGCCGGTATGGGAGCAGATCTTTTTGGCTCTTATGTAGCCACCGTATTAGCTGCTATGGTATTAGGTAATTACTTGATTAAAGACATGTCTGCTGGAGGATCCTTCACAGATGTATTCAACAATATGGGCCCTATTTTATTACCTGTTGTAATAGCAGGTGTAGGAATTTTAGCCTCAATTGTAGGAACTTTCTTAGTGAGAATTTCCTCCAACGACGCTAAAGAATCTCAAGTGCAACGTGCATTAGACACAGGAAACTGGGTAGCCATTGCCCTGACCTTAGTAGCCTCTTGGTTCTTAATTGATTGGATGCTTCCTGCTACTCTACAGATGAATTTCTTTGGAGAGGGTATCAAAGACATTCCATCCATTAACGTTTTTTATTCAGCCTGTATTGGACTGGCAGTAGGTGCCTTAATTTCTTTTGTAACTGCATACTACACTTCTTTGGGTAAAAAGCCAGTAATGGATATTGTAGAAAACAGTTCTACTGGAGCTGCCACCAATATTATTGCAGGATTAGCGGTGGGAATGAAATCTACTTTTTCTTCGGTTATTTTGTTTGCAGCTGCCATATACGGATCTTATGAATTGGCAGGTTTTTATGGAGTAGCGCTTGCGGCATCGGCCATGATGGCCACCACAGCCATGCAATTAGCTATAGACGCCTTTGGACCCATCGCAGACAACGCCGGAGGGGTAGCAGAAATGAGTGAATTGGCCCCAGAAGTAAGGGAGCGTACAGATATTTTAGATTCGGTAGGGAACACCACCGCAGCAGTTGGTAAAGGTTTTGCTATTGCCTCTGCGGCATTAACTGCCTTGGCCTTATTTGCTGCCTACGTGACTTTCACTGGTATTGACGGAATCAATATATTTAAGGCAGACGTGTTGGCCATGTTATTTGTTGGAGGAATGATTCCAGTGGTCTTCTCCGCCTTAGCCATGCAATCTGTTGGAAAAGCAGCTATGGAAATGGTACAAGAAGTGAGAAGACAGTTCCGTGAAATTCCTGGAATCATGGAAGGAACCGGAACACCTGAATACGCTAAATGTGTTGACATTTCTACCAAAGCAGCTCTTAAGGAAATGATTCTACCTGGATTAATTACCATCATCACCCCTATATTAATAGGACTTATATTCGGTGCAGAACCTTTAGGAGGCTATATGGCTGGTGTTTGTGTGAGTGGAGTTATGTGGGCTATTTTCCAAAACAACGCTGGTGGTGCCTGGGACAACGCTAAAAAATCCTTTGAGGCTGGTGTCATGATTAACGGAGAAATGACCTACAAAGGCTCAGACGCGCACAAAGCTGCCGTGACTGGAGATACCGTGGGAGATCCATTCAAAGATACTTCAGGACCCTCTATGAATATTCTAATTAAGCTCACCTGTCTGGTAGGACTTGTGATTGCGCCTATTTTAGGAGAGGGTCACACTACAGAGGGATTGCATGAGTCTCATAAAGAAATTTCTGTTTCTGTAAATGCGAGCAGCAATGATCAGGATGAGGTTTCTGCAAGTGTAGTTTACACCATTACTGAAAATGGTGAAACCAAAACAGTAGAGCGTGTATTTGAAGGAACAGAAGCCAGTGTACAGGAAGAGTTGGCTGCCTTTCAGGCAGACATTGACAGCCAATCCGGTAGTGAGATTTCCATAGAAATTCAAAAAATGGACGTACGTAAATAACCATTCAAACATAAGGGGTTATCCCCATAAAAGCCCATAGTTCACCTACTATGGGCTTTTTTAAATCACCACTATATGGAAGCCCTTAAATCTGCAGTATTTACCCATTGTGAATCTTTTTTACGCCAAAAAGCCAATGACTATTTGGTACAAGACCAATCTTTATTGGAAGCATTGGACAGTGAAGGTAAGAGTTCTGCAGGAGACAAACACGAAACGGGTAGGGCCATGATTCAGTTAGAACGTGAAAAGCTCGCCCAGCAACGCGAACGCAATGACCAAGATCTAAAGACATTGGGCAGCTTAAAAAACAGGGCTACTACCCCTCAAATAGCCCCCGGTGCATTGGTACACACATCTTTGGCAAGCTATTTTCTGGCCGTCCCGGCCGATGCCTTTTCCCATCAGCAAAAAAACATCTATTGCATCTCTCCCCAAAGCCCCATAGGGCAATTACTACTAGGCAAGAAACCCGGAGATTCCTTTTCTTTTAGAGGTAACGAGATAAAAGTTTTGGAGGTGATTTAAGTTTAAAACAAACCATTAATCTCGGCATCTATTTTTTCAATGATAGATCCCAGGTCTTCTGGATTGGCTACAAAATCTAGAGGGTCTACGTCTATGACCAATAATTTACTATTGGTGTAGCCGTGTGCCCAGGCTTCGTAGCGTTCGTTTAGCCTGCTGAGGTAGTCTATGGAGATGGTATTTTCGTATTCACGGCCTCTTTTTTGGATTTGGCTCACTAGGTTAGGAACTGAACTCCTCAGGTAAATGACTAGTTCTGGTGGTTGCACTAATTTTTCCATGAGCTCAAACAACTGCTTGTAGTTGTTAAAATCTCTATTGGTCATAAGCCCCATGGCATGTAAGTTAGGTGCGAATATGAATGCGTCTTCGTAAATGGTTCTGTCTTGGATAATGTTCTTGCCGGATTCTCTAATCTCTAGAATTTGTCTGTATCTGCTATTGAGGAAGAAAATTTGGAGGTTAAAACTCCAACGTTCCATCTGATTGTAAAAATCATCTAAGTATGGATTATCTTCTACTTCTTCAAAGTGTGCATCCCATTTATAGTGTTTAGAGAGTAGTTTGGTGAGCGTGGTTTTTCCTGCGCCAATATTTCCAGCAATAGCTACATGCATACGTTTAGGTCTTTGTTAGGTCTTACTCCCTTTTTAAAGGGGGCAACAAGATACCTATTTTCTGCAATTTTATAAAATCTAAATGACTAAAAGTGTTTGCCATTTTAGGGTGAAGGGCTTTCTTCTATTTTGGATGTGTTTTTTTTGACTTTAGATTAAACTTATTATCAATCCTTTAGTCAAAGTCTAAACAATTAATCATTATGAACACATTTTTTAAGACGCTTTTTATAGTCATAATTGCACAAACAGTTGGAGTAGCCCAAGACTTTCAAGGGACGGCTACCTATATGTCTAAATCTACGGTAGACATGAATTTCGGAGGTAGACAGATGCCTGAAGCCCAAAAGAAGATGATTCAAGAGCGTATGAAATCTATGCTAGAAAAGACTTTTATATTGAATTTCAATAGAACAGCTTCTACTTATGAGGAAGAGCAAAAACTAGACCAACCAGGTACAGGAGGTAGAGTAGGAATGCGATTTATGGGTTTAGGTGGGGGTTCAGGCGTTTACTATAAGAACATTCAAGCTCAGACTTACACCAATGAAACAGATATTTTTGGAAAGCCTTTTTTGGTAGAAGATACCTTAAAGCCATTGGCTTGGACTCTAACAGCAGAAACCAAGCAAATAGGGCAGTATACTTGTTATAAAGCTACTGCTGTAAAACAATTAGACACTACTATGAGGTCTGTTTTTAGTAGAATGAGGCCTGGTCAAAGAGGTGAAAGGACAGGAGTTGTAGGCAAGGATTCAACAAAAACTATGGATGGAGTTGCCAGGGGTAGTAAGGATTCCTTGACCACAATAGCCAATGAAAAAAGTGATTCAGAAACAGATAATTCTCTGTCTTCTAGAATAGAAATTCCCAATGAAGTAACTGTTACAGCATGGTATACCTTGGATATTCCCATTAGTCAGGGCCCAGGAGAGTATTGGGGATTACCAGGTCTTATTTTAGAAGTATCAGAGGGAAGAACGGCTATTTTATGTTCTAAAATAACGATCAATCCTAAAGAGAAAATAGCCATTGAGGCACCTAAAAAGGGTAAGAAAGTTTCACAAAAAGAATACCAAGAGACCATGACTAAAAAGGCATTGGAAATGTCGGAACAATTTAGAGGTAGAGGAAGATCAGGAGGCACAAGAATTATGATTCGAAATTAATGAATAAAAATTTAAAATATGTCTTGGCTACACTCGTGTTTGGCCTAGTACAATTGGTTCAAGCACAAAAAGTAACTATTACAGGAGTCGTTAAAGATTCCTCAGGTGTTGGTTTAGATATGGCCAATGTGGTGGCCATTAATGAAGCTAATAAGTCACTAGATGGCTTTGGTATTACAGACCCAAATGGGCGCTATAAAATTATAGTGAACGCCAATACCACTTACAGGGTCAAGGTGAGTTATATTGGTTTTACTCCAAAAGAGTATTTGGTTACGACTACTTTGCAAGATTTTTTAAAAGACGTTGTTTTAGAGGCTCAAGCAGAGGCCTTAGATGAGGTGGAGCTTACCTATGAAATTCCGGTGACCATTCAAGGTGATACGATTGTTTATAACACAGACTCTTTTGTGAGTGGTACCGAAAAAAAGTTGGGAGATGTCATTAAAAAATTACCAGGTTTAGAAATCAATGACGACGGTGAAATAGAGGCTGAGGGAAAAAAAGTGGGAAAAATTATGGTGAACGGTAAAGATTTCTTTGACGGAGACACCAAATTAGCTACAAAGAATATTCCGGCCAATGCGGTTTCTAAGGTAGAGGTGCTCAGGAATTATTCTGAGGTAAGCCAGTTAAGTGGGGTGACCAACAACCAAGATAATGTGGCTATTAATATTAAGCTCAAAGAAGGGAAGGAACGCTTTTGGTTTGGAGAAATCACCGCAGGAAAAGGTTTGGACAATACCTTCTTGGCACACCCTAAAGTCTTTTTTTACAGTCCAAAGTTTTCTGTAAACCTCATCACAGATGTTAACAACATTGGTGAACTGCCTTTTACGCCCAGAGATTTCTTTAATTTCACGGGAGGCATGGCTAATTTTAGTAGGGCAGGGGGTACTCAGTTTAATGCCACTAATAATTCATTGGGCATATCATTGCTACAAAACAACAGGGCCAAAGCCATAGACACAAAATTTGGGGCGGCTAATTTTAATTACGCTGCCACACCCGCCTTGGATCTCAGTGGTTTTGCCATATATTCCTATACAGGAACCCTCTTGGAAACCATTACCGCTCGGCAGTTTATAGTGTCTAACCAAACAGAGCAATCTACCACCAATACGGACCAAAAAGCTACTTTAGGATTGGGTAAGTTTAGTGCTAGGTATAAGCCCTCTTCTCAATTGCAGTGGGACTATGATGTGCTATTGAAACAATCTTCCCAAGAGGAGCAAA
>Ga0194032_1000064_pt1 | contig 11409 bp, 14 predicted proteins | sample IW8Nov16_MG_FD_144486 | JGI IMG/M metagenome (GOLD analysis project Ga0194032, IMG submission 144486) | Freshwater microbial communities from the Broadkill River, Lewes, Delaware, United States - IW8Nov16_MG | ecosystem: Environmental > Aquatic > Freshwater > River | place: USA: Delaware...
TAGGATGTTCCCAGACCAGATGAAAAACCATACGAAGTATGACAGCGGAAGGTAGGGTATTATATGCTTTAGCATATGTTTCGGAATAGATGCTTGCCTACTGAGTTTGTTACTTCGTAACAGAATCGAGGTCTTTTGATTACCCTTTAGGGTAGCAAATGATTGAATAACATTTGATGCTGATCAAATTTCGTAGAAATTACATGCACTTGCGCTACGTCACGTCACATGATCATGCATTATGCGTCATGTTGCGCACATATGTGTGCAGATACAGGCACATATGCGGGGGCGGGCGAGCGCCATGGCGGGTGCGTACGTTACTATATACACGTAAATACAAAAATCAGGATTTTCAAACTGTAAACCACAGTACATGTACCTGTGCACACACTGTTACTATTTGTTATAAGAAACATATTAATAGAACTTTTTGTTCTATGCCCTACATAACCCTTGACAAGGTTTACTTTGTGGATATAACTGGTAATGTGGAACATTACGAAAGAAGAGAAATCATAATAATGAAAAGAAATTTTCTTGTAAAAGGCATTTAAACTGCTACATTATAAATGTAATGTTGACACAGTGAAGTATCTGTGCTAAAATCCAACAAACACTCCCCAGTGGTACACTCTCTTTGTACTACTAGAATTATTCCTTGACAATTATAAAGTTGTGACTATAACTATGCGTACTAGAGAAGGTCTAGTCGAAGCCGTATACGACTGCATCCGTAATAATATCTCGCTAGACACGATACATATTCCCCATTCAGATGTGTTCTTTGTAAGGGAGGCGCTAGAAGCTCGCTTTGACTGTGAGCTTTCTTTGCTTCAGGCAGAAGAATACATGAAAGAAGCAGGTTGGGTTGATGGCAATTCCAGAAAGAGTAAAGAACATAATGAAGGAGAATGGTCTTAGCGGCGTTAACAAGCCGAAGAAGACTCCTTCACATCCAACGAAGTCACATGTAGTGATGGCATCTGAGAATGGTAAGTACCAATTGATACGCTTTGGTCAACAGGGCGTTAAAGGTGCAGGTAAGAATCCTTCATCAGAAAAGGATAAAGCTCGTAAGCGTTCGTACTATGCTAGGCACGACGCTCAAGGTAAACCCACCAGTAAGCTATCTGCGAAGTACTGGTCTCATAAGGTGAAATGGTAATCATGGCTGAATCACAACACTCAAAGAATGTACGTAAGAAACCTTCTCCACAAGGCGAGTCTGCTAAAAAAGTTAAAGGTTATCTTGATCGTCTCTTTTCCGGGGATATTACTAAGAAGAAATTAGGCATCGGTGAATACAGCCGTGCCGCTAAAAATAAAGCCGCTAAAGATTCTAAGTCTATAGAAAAGGATGCGTCAGCTTCTCGTGCGAAGCGGGCGGCCATGGACAAGGTAAGCACTGAGCAAGGTAAGGTAGATCGTGCCAAGGCTCGTACTGAAGCGGCCAAGAAGAATCAAGCTCAGATCAAAGCTAAGGAAACAGCCAAGTCTAAAGAACCACGTACAATCGCTGAAGCGAAGCGTATGGGTAAGTCATACTACATCGGTAAGGATGGCAAGAAGAAAGCGGCAGTCACTGCTGAAGATCTGAAGAAGTCAGGTCACAAGACTCTCCGTGCTTATTTGAATGCTAAAGGCAAGAAGGCGACTAAGAAATGAAATCTGTACCTAAAGAGAATACTGGTTTGAAGAAGCTACCTACAGAAGTGCGTAACAAGATGGGGTACATGTCCAAAGGCGGTATGACTAAGAAAGCGTACAACAAAGGTGGCTACGCTAACTGCGGAGCTTCAGTTGCACCAAACGGAAAGAGTAGAGCATAATGGCAGAAGCAAAGACTGACGATGTACGTCTCGCTGAACTAGTCGCTAAGACTAAAACAGACAAAGGACTAAGCGAAGTCCGTGCAATGGCGAATGGCAAGGACCGTGATGCAATGTTGGCACGTGCGGCGTTACGCCAGAAAGGTGGTGCAGAGGGACAAGCCAACTTCCCATCTGGTAGCACTGAGATGATGGACGGTGGAATGGCTCGTGGTAAAGGTAACAGGATGTACCAACACAACTACGCAACTGGCGGTAAAGTTGTAGATCATCTTGGAGGTAAAAAGTAATCAATGGCAGTAAACGTTACCCGTCCCTCACGGTTCAAGAGCTATGGCTTACACGCTATACTTGATAATGTAGCGTACACTGCGTACACCTGCCCTCCAAACACTGTAGCGTACATGTCACTGGTGTTTGTGTCTAACGCAAGTTCTAGTGCGTCTGATGTCATTGTTCAGTGGGATGATGATGACAGGGGAACACCGATTACAATCATCGGCGGTAAGAATTTATCTCAGGCTGAGTTCATTCAGTTATCAGGTTCTTTTCTTGTGTTAGAAGAAAACGATACAATGAAGATAACTACAGCGAATACTTCCGGTGGTAATAACCCAGATGTCAGTATTATTGTTACTGTTGAGGAGGTATTCTTACCAAATGGCTAAAGGTGTAAAACATTACTTTAGAGATGGTACAGAGTACACTGGTGCTACTCACAAGGACCCTAAAGGCAAGCTGATGTCTGGCGCAAGACACACAAAAAATAGTAAGTATTTGTATCATTATAGTGAGCTATCCCAAACAGCACAGAAAAAAGCTAGGCCAGTAAAAATGGCTAAAGGCGGGAGCACAGTGAATGCATCAGGTAACTACACACAGCCCGGTATGCGCAAAGGACTTTTCAACACTATTAAAGCAGGCGGAAAGGGTGGTGCCCCCGGTCAATGGTCGGCTAGAAAAGCTCAAATGCTCGCAAAGCAATACAAAGCAAAAGGTGGTGGATACAAATCATGAAAGCACCCCAGAAGTCTTTAAACGCTTGGACAAAACAGAACTGGCGTACCAAAAGTGGGAAGCCCTCTACTCAAGGCCCCAAAGCTACAGGGGAGCGATATCTACCGGCGAAAGCAATTACAAGTCTTTCGGCCAGCGAGTATGCGGCTACTACGAAAGCCAAACGGAAAGCGAAGGCCGCAGGCAAACAATTCTCCGCACAGCCTAAGAAGGTAGCGCAGAAGACAAGACAATACAGGAAAGTATAATGGCTCGTAAGCTGACGGAAAAACAACAGAAGTTTTTAGATGTTTTATTTGAAGAGGCGAACGGTAGCCTCGTGGAAGCAAAGAAACTTGCAGGTTATTCAGAAACTCAGTACACTGGATCAATCGTAGAATCTCTTAAAGATGAGATACTAGAACGTACTAACCTGTATCTAGCGCAGTCTGCACCACGTGCGGCAATGGCAATGGTAGGAGCGTTATCTGATCCTACGGAGCTTGGCATCAAAGAAAAAATGCAAGCGGCTAAAGAAGTGATGGATCGTGTAGGCATTATCAAGTCTGAGAAGATACAAGTTGAATCAACAGGTGGTGTTATGGTTTTACCACCTAAGAAGACAGAGGATGACGACTAATAGATCTGCAGGCAAATGGATACTACCACAGCCAAAAGACGTTATCGCAGACGAAGACTTTTTATCTATACCTAGAATAGCACGTACTATTCCATTTGGTTATATAGAAGATCCTGACGATAACGATATGTTATTACCAGTGCCTAGAGAATTACGGGCACTAGAAAAAGCGAAGAAATACTTACAGCAGTATTCTTATAGGGAAGTTGCTAACTGGCTAACAAAACAAACAGGCAGAAGCATTTCTCATATGGGACTGAAGAAACGGATAGATAGTGAGCAATCCCACAAAAGACGAAGCGCAACTCTCCGTGAATGGGCCAGAAGGTACGAAGCGGCGATCTCCAAAGCGGAGAAGCTCGAAAGGTCGAGGCTCGGCGCAAGGCGGTCTAGAATCGAAGAGTCCGAAGACGCAGAGCCAACCGAACATAGAGGTCAAGCTTGATCCACAAGAACCGGATGAGTTTGAACCCATACGCCCAGAAGAAGAGCTTAATGTAATATTTAAACCTAACCCCGGACCGCAGACTGAGTTCTTGGCATCTGGAGAAAGGGAAGTTTTGTATGGGGGTGCCGCTGGTGGCGGTAAGTCATACGCAATGCTCGCAGATCCTCTCAGGTTCATGGGTCACCCCTCCTTTAGTGGGTTGCTATTGCGGCATACGAATGAGGAGCTTAGAGAGCTTGTATGGAAGTCTCAGGAGATGTATCCAAAAATCTGGCCGGGGATAAAGTGGTCAGAAAGAAAGATGCAGTGGACTGCCCCTTCAGGCGCAAGACTTTGGTTTTCGTACTTGGACAGAGACGAAGACGTTATGAGATACCAAGGTCAAGCATTCAGTTGGATTGGCTTTGACGAATTGACCCAGTGGCATACGCCATTCGCATGGGATTACATGCGTTCTCGTTTGCGTAGTACGGCAGGAGATCTGCCAACATACATGCGAGCAACAACAAACCCCGGTGGCCCCGGACATGCATGGGTGAAGAAAATGTTTATTGATCCTTCACCTCCGGGTAAAGCATTTCATGCGACAGATATTGAAAGTGGTAAGACCTTAGTGTATCCAAAAGGACACTCTAAAGATGGACAGCCATTGTTTAAACGTAGGTTTATTCCTGCGATGTTAACTGACAACCCTCATCTGTATGATCTAGGGGACTATGAAGCGATGCTCTTGTCTCTGCCTGAGCATCAACGGAAACAATTGTTAGAGGGTAATTGGGATGTTGCAGAAGGTGCGGCGTTTCCTGAGTTTAACAGGCAAGTACATGTCATTGAGCCATTTGATATACCTAATAATTGGGTTAAATTCCGTGCTTGCGATTATGGTTATGGCTCCTATTCTGCTGTTGTTTGGATTGCCTGTACTCCTGATGAACAGCTTATTGTGTATCGTGAGCTATATGTTAGTAAGGTTCTGGCGACTGATCTTGCTGATATGGTGCTTGATATGGAATCGTCCGATGGAAACATCAAGTACGGAGTTCTGGACAGTTCATGCTGGCATAAAAGAGGTGATACTGGGCCTTCGCTCGCTGAACAGATGATTCAGAAAGGATGTCGATGGAGACCATCAGATCGTTCTGCAGGCTCCCGTATCGCAGGCAAGAACGAGCTACATCGAAGACTACAAGTAGACGAATACACAGAAGAACCAAGATTACAGTTCTTTAATACTTGTACAAATTTAATTTCTCAATTACCGATCATTCCTTTGGACAAGAGAAACCCAGAGGACATTGATACTAAATCTGAGGATCACTTATATGACGCATTGCGTTATGGTGTAATGAGTAGACCTCGTTTCTCTATTTGGGATTACGATCCTGCTCATCAACGAACTGCTAGTTTTGTACCAGCAGATAGCACATTTGGGTATTGATACTTATGGCTGAATTTGACAACTATGATAACCCCGATCAAGAAGCGCAGATAGCGTTAGAAGATGCGCAGTCTTACAGCGAAGAACCCACAACCCTGTCCGCTTTAGTTTCTTTTGTATTGGAAAAGTATAAGAAGTCAGAAGATACTAGAAGACAAGACGAAGAAAGATGGCTACGTTCCTACCGGAACTACCGTGGCATATACGGACCGGATGTTCAGTTCACAGAAGCTGAGAAGTCAAGGGTTTTTATTAAAGTAACTAAGACTAAGACACTTGCGGCGTATGGTCAGATCATTGATGTTTTGTTTGCCAACAACACGTTTCCTATTTCCGTAGAGCCTACACAATTGCCTGAAGGTGTCAGTGAAGCTGTTCACTTTGATCCACAAAAGAATGAAGCTGAAAAGCAAATGGGTATTGAGGGTGGACTTTATGGATTCTCTGGCGATGGTAAAGACTTACCTCCGGGGACACGCCTAAGTGACTTATTAAAACTTGGCCCTCTTGAATCAAAGCTTGCAGAAATTGAAGGCTTGACCGCAGGTCCGGGTGTCACCCCGTCGGCAGTTACATTCTTCCCCGCCCTTGCCGCCGCAAAGAAGATGGAGAAGAAGATTAAGGATCAGTTAGAAGAATCTAACGCAACCAAGCAATTGCGGTCTACTGCATTTGAGATGGCTTTGTTTGGTACAGGTATCATGAAAGGTCCATTCGCTTTAGATAAAGAATATCCAAACTGGGATGAAGAAGGAGAATACTCTCCGGTTATCAAAACCGTTCCGTTAACTTCTCATGTATCTGTATGGAACTTCTATCCTGATCCAGATGCATCAAACATGGACGATGCGCAATACGTAGTTGAAAGACACAAGATGTCTCGCTCTCAGTTACGTTCTTTAAAAAAGCGGCCTTTATTCCGCTCACAAGTAATTGACGATGTGATTGATCTTGGTGAAGGGTACGTTAAGAAGTATTGGGAAGATGATCTTCGTGATTACCAAACAGACTACGACATTGATCGATTTGAAGTTCTTGAGTATTGGGGCATGGTTGACCGTGATGTTCTTGAACGTGCCGAAGTCGATATTCCAGAAGAGTTTAGTGACTCTGACGAAGTTCAAGCAAACATTTGGTATTGTAATGGCCGCATTTTACGTGCAGTTATCAATCCTTTTAAGCCTGCCAACATACCATACTATGCAGTTCCGTATGAGTTAAACCCATACTCATTCTTCGGGGTAGGTATCGCAGAAAACATGGACGATACACAAACCCTGATGAACGGTTTTATGCGTATGGCGGTGGACAACGCAGTCCTTTCTGGTAATCTTTTGATTGAGATCGACGAAACAAATCTCGTACCCGGACAGGATCTTTCAGTGTATCCCGGTAAAGTATTCCGCCGACAGGGTGGCGCTCCGGGGCAAGCTATCTTCGGCACCAAGTTTCCGAATGTTGCTGGAGAAAACCTGCAGTTGTTTGACAAGGCCCGTGTTTTAGCGGATGAGTCAACAGGCTTCCCTTCATTTGCTCATGGACAGACTGGTGTATCTGGCGTAGGCAGAACAGCATCTGGAATATCTATGTTGATGAATGCGGCATCTGGCGGCATCAAGACTGTGATTAAGAATGTTGACGATTACTTATTGTCACCTTTAGGTAAGTCAATGTTTTCTTTCAATATGCAGTTTGACTTCGATCCTGAGATCAAGGGCGATTTGGAGATTAAGTCCCGTGGAACAGAATCTCTGATGGCTAACGAAGTACGCTCACAACGTTTGATGCAGTTCTTACAGGTAGCATCTAATCCATCTCTTGCACCGTTTGCCAAGTTCCCATACATTGTACGTGAGATCGCCAAGTCCATGGATCTTGATCCAGACAAGGTAACTAACTCAATGGAAGAGGCGGCAGTTCAGGCACAGTTAATGAAACAGAATCAACCTGAACAGCCAGCCGCTCCCGCCACAGGTGGGCCGCCGTCCCCTCAAGATACAGCAGGAACAGGCGGAGGCAACATTGGTATAGGACAAGCCCCAGTACCGGGTGAACAAGGATTTACAGGAAATGCAAGTGGACCAGAACCGCAAGCAGGTGGTCAGCCGCCTCAAGCCCCTATGCAGTAATAAGCGCCAGTGGGACGCTTTTTGTGACTATTTAGACATTATGATATCTGAACAACATAAAAAACTAGAGCAGTCAGACAACATAGTATCCATTCATCAAGCGCAGGGAGGAATCTCTGCATTAAGGTATTTAAAATATTTAAGAGACGAGGCTTTGGCTGATGGCTGAAAAAGTCGGAGTACCAACGGGACAGATCAGTGGAGCGGGACGACCCGTGTTCAAAACGCCTGAAGGGGAATTAGTGTCAGAGAAATCTGTGACAATTCCAATGGGAACAAAGTTTATAAACATCCCATCTATTCACGATGGCGTTCAGTATTCTGAAGATGAAATCATAGATATGCTCAAGGACAATAAAATTGAAGCTACGAGTGTGCACGATTCCATGGAAGAGGCAATTGAAGCCGCAAAGGCACGTAGTTCAAAGTTATTAGATAGAGGCGGTAGTATGGAATCACAAATGGAAATGTTTGAAGAGGGTGGCCTTAAAGACGAAGGAGGAACAGTTGACCCCATATCTGGAAATGAAGTCCCCGCAGGATCTACTAAGAAAGAAGTCAGAGATGATATTCCTGCACAACTTAGCGAAGGTGAATTTGTTTTTCCTGCTGATGTTGTTCGTTATATCGGTCTAGAGAATTTAATGAAGTTACGCCAGAAAGCAAAGATGGGCTTATCAAAGATGGAAGCTATGGGGCAGATGGGTAACTCAGATGAGGCTACCATGGATGATGATGGTGAATATGAAGGTGACATCGATGACATGATCGATGATTTTGAAATGGAAGAAGCTACTCGTAGTTTTGCAGTAGGTGGCTACAACCCACCGGCTGGCGAGTACCAAGCGTCTTTCGCTGTGCCTAACTTCGATCCGATGAAGAATTTATTTGGTAATGCACAATCTAACACGAATTATGTTCCATCATTTAAAGAATTTATGGGCGGTCCTTCCATACCACAATACGAAACAAAGCAGTTTATTGGCCCTAACAACGAAATGATTTCTATTACTTTTGTTAATGGTGATCCTGTTCAACCGATCCCGCTCGGATATAAAGAGTACAAAGGTGGTCCAGTAGGAACGGTTGAAGAGACTACAGCAGATAATATGGCTGATATGAGTGATGATGGGGCTGGGAGCGACGACAGGGAAAGGGAAGAAGAAGACCGGAAACAGTACGAAAATTTCGTCAATAGCATGGAGCGTTTAGCTAGTTTCGATCCTGCATTTAAAGAGTATTGGGATAACAGTATTCAAGGTAAAGCGAACAAAACAAAAGGACTTGAAGGTCTTAAAGGTTTTAATGCAATCAAAGCCATAACAGAAGCTTTTGAGACAGGAACTAAAGCAACGGAAGCATATAAAAACATTGCTGAACAGTATGGTCTTGACATAGACAATTATAAAAACACGGGCATTAAAGGATTCTTCGATGCTTACGACGAAGCGAAGTTAATGAACGATGTTATCGCCATGGAAGATATGGGCATGGGGGATGTTGTAGTCGATGATGAAACTGCGGAGCAAAAACGGCAAACCAGACGGGGGCTAACACCTACTGAAGCTGAACAAAGATCGGATGCAACCGGCTTCTCCCGTGCGGCGACTGAAGCATTAGCTGATGCTGATGTAGATGTGCAAGCGGCCTTTGAAGATGAGATGAAGAAGCAACAGGAAAGAATAGAACAAGAGAAGAAAGCCCGTGACACTGGCGAAGATAAAGATGATGATGGAGGGCTTAGCAAAGGAGAAAGCCCTACAGGAGATGATGTTGCTGGCACACCATTTTCAATTGGTGGCTTGGGCACTAAAAAACGTGGACGTAGGTCTTCACGTAAAAAATGATCTGTGTTATACTGGCTACCTAACGCCCTCAAAAGCTACCGTTAGCCCCAGACAAAGGAAAAATTAATGTCAACAACTACAACCGAAATGACTGAAAAGGTCGAACAAGTCAAAGTTGCATCTGGCTTTGCTAAGCGCAATGCAAACAAGAAACGCATTGAAGACGAAGAGGCTGAACTTGAATCCTTACTAAAAGGCAATCAAGGAGAAGAGGAAACTGAAGAGTCAATTGACGACGGTCCTGAACCTACGAGCGCAGAGGAAAAGACCTTTAAGAAAAGGTACGGCGATTTGCGCAGACATTCGCAGAAGAAAGAGACTGAGTTACAACAACAGATTGATGAGCTACGCACTCAGCTAGAAGCATCAACTAAAAAAGAGATTAGTTATCCAAAATCAGAGTCGGAACTTGAGTCTTGGATCCAAAAATATCCAGACGTTGCAAAGATCGTAGAAACAATTGCGATGAAGAAAGCCCACGAACAGGCTTCTGAGTTTGAGAGCAAGTTTAAACAGATTGACGAGATGAAGCTTCAGGCGCAGAGAGAAAAGGCCGAAGCAGAATTGATGCAGTTGCATCCAGACTTTGAACAAATTCGTGACACAGATGATTTTCATAACTGGGTTGAACAGCAACCTAAGTGGGTAATGGATGCGCTGTACGATAACGATAGTGATGCAGTATCTGCCGCTCGTGCGATCGATCTGTATAAAGCTGATATGGGTATCACAGCAAAAGCTAAGTCATCTAGTAACAAGGATGCGGCTAAGGCGATTGGTACACGTTCTGAGCGTTCCTCTCCTGAGAGCGATGAAACTAAATCATACATTAAGGAGTCAGATGTTAACCGTATGACTGCTCAACAGTATGAAAAGAATGCTGATGCCATTGCAGAAGCTATGCGCTCAGGTAAGTTTATTTACGATTTATCTGGTTCAGCACGATAAAGTGTTGACAAATAATATTTTCTGGATATAACTATATGCAGAATCTAGTGGCCCCGTAAGGATACCCACACATAACCTGAAATAAGACAAACTGTTATGATAACTTCTGGCCGGTCGTTAAAGTAATAGGGAGTCTTATTTCACCTTCACAGAACACCCAAACTACGCAGGCCGTATGATCACTTTGGCCGGTGAACATACCACCCTGATGCTAGATGGCCTCTGGCGAAGTTACACATAACCTTAACCCTATGCTATATAAGGAGTGTCTCTCATGGCATTTACAAGCGCATCGGGCTATGGCAACCTTCCTAATGGTAACTTTAGCCCAATTATCTACTCAAAGCAGGTACAGCTTGCTTTCCGTAAGTCTTCTACTGTAGAAGATATTACTAACAACGATTACTTCGGTGAAATCGCTCAGATGGGTGATTCAGTGAAGATCATCAAAGAGCCTGAAATTTCAGTTCAAGCTTACACTCGTGGTTCACAAATCACAGCGCAAGATCTTGACGATGAAGATTTCTCTCTTGTAATCGACAAGTCGAACTACTTCGCATTCAAGATCGACGACATTGAAGAAGCGCACTCACACGTGAACTTCATGCAAATGGCTACAGATCGTGCGGCGTATCGTTTGCGTGACCAGTATGACCAAGAAGTTCTTGGCTACCTGTCTGGTTATGCTCAGTCTGCTTTGCATTCTGCTGGCGACACTGTCAACACAACTGTAAACGGAACTAAGGCAGTTACTTCTGCTGGCTCTGACGAGCTTCTCGCTTCTATGAAGCTTGACGCTACTGACTTCAACCTCAACGATGGCGGTGCCGCTGTTTCTGGTGAAGCAATTGTAGTTGTTCCACGTTTACCGGGCGTATCTTCTCTTCCAACAGCTAACGCTTCACCTCTTCAGGTGATTGCTCGTATGGCCCGTTTGCTTGATCAACAGTTTGTTGACACTAACGGTCGTTGGTTGGTTATTGACCCAGTCTTCGCTGAAACTTTGAAAGACGAAGATTCTCGTCTCTTCAACTCAGACTTCGGCGGTTCTGGCCTCCAGAATGGTCTTGTTATTAACAACCTGCACGGCTTCCGTGTATACGTTTCTAACAACATGCCTGCTGTTGGTAC
>Ga0194032_1000067_pt1 | contig 11252 bp, 12 predicted proteins | sample IW8Nov16_MG_FD_144486 | JGI IMG/M metagenome (GOLD analysis project Ga0194032, IMG submission 144486) | Freshwater microbial communities from the Broadkill River, Lewes, Delaware, United States - IW8Nov16_MG | ecosystem: Environmental > Aquatic > Freshwater > River | place: USA: Delaware...
GTGGGTTAGATGGGCACGTAACTTTGAGAGGTGCTTGCCGTTGACTATGTGGCAACACTTCGGTCAACCTTTAGGGCACGAAACATGGGAGCGCGACGGTAAAAAATCTACGGATGAGTTGATAAGTATTGCAAATGTCGTACGCCAAGGACGTGTCGTAGTATTTCCCGGAGATGAATACTCTCACGCACTCCTGCAAATCGGGAATACAACTCCGAAATTGCATGATAGAATTTCTCAATCGATACAGGGACTTGTCAACTTATGAGTAAACCACAACGGCACAAGTTTCGCTCAGACTACGAGCTCAGTGTTGCAAAATACCTTGCAGAACAAGGAGTTAAGTTTGAATACGAGTCCCATAAGATCTCGTACCAACCAAAGCCGAGAATATACACACCGGACTTTTATCTTCCGGAACAAGATATATACGTTGAAGCCAAAGGGTTTTTTAGCCCTGCGGATAGGCAGAAGATGCTGTTAGTAATTAAGCAGAACATGTTTCTTGACATACGTATGCTGTTCCTGAGAGCAACTAACAAGTTAAACCGGTCTAGTAAGACCACGTATGGATCTTGGTGTGACAAGCAAGGTATACTGTGGGCGGATGGGACAATACCACTGGAGTGGTTGGAGAAGAAAGCATGAGTGATTTAATTGTAGATGAAGAAAAGATTGCCGCCCTCGAGCAAGCCGGCTTACTGAAGGGGCGTTACTATATTGTCTTGGAGCCATTAGAAGATGAGAATGAAGACGAGGATGGCTTTGCTATCCGTGCATATGCAACTCGAGATACTCAGGTTGAGATTGATGGCGAAAAGACGTTTGATCCAACTTATGTTATCCTTCAAGGATTACTTGGGGCTGTCCACGAAAACTTCGATGACCTCTACGACATGGGACTGGAAAGGGTTACGTTGGAAGCACTCGGTGAAGTCGTCCCAGAAGAAGAGCTAAAGCCAGAACACCGGGAGCGTATCAAGAGCATGGAGGGGAATGTCATTACTGCCAAATTTGGAGAACTGCAATGACAGATTGGAAGAACCCTGACCACTACAAGAAGAAAGACTTTGAGGCAATTGAGATCATCAAGTCTGTACTCACGGAAGAACAATTCACTGGATATTTACTCGGAAACTCGCTAAAATATTTACTACGGGTTAACGATAAAGATACCCCCTTGATGAACGTGGGCAAGGCTGAGTGGTACGCGACCCGCGCAGAAAAAGAACTTTCGGAGAAATAATGGAACATATGTACTGTGGCAAGATTGCCATCGACTACGACCGTGATGAGAACTTTAGCGCACAAGCCTTGAAGCTCCTCACGGATTACTACATGTTGCCCGACGAGTCTAGCCCACAAGAGGCTTTTGCTCGGGCGGCCTTGGCATATTGTGAGGGTGACTATGGCTTCGCTCAACGTATTTATGATTACGCTAGTAAGCGTTGGTTTATGTTCGCTAGTCCTGTGCTTTCAAACGCACCGCTTGACGGAGTTGAGCCAAAAGGATTGCCGATCTCTTGCTTTCTCACTTATGTTGGCGACAATCTTGAGTCTCTCATCAGCCATAATGCTGAAGTTGCTTGGCTCTCCGTAAAGGGAGGCGGCGTCGGAGGACACTGGTCTGACGTACGTGGAATTTCAGATAAAGCACCCGGACCTATTCCATTCATGAAAGTCGTCGACTCAGGGATGACTGCGTGGAAACAGGGCCGCACTCGTAAGGGAAGTTACGCGGCTTACATAGATGTGTCTCACCCAGACATCATCGAATTTATTAACTTTAAAGTACCCACCGGCGATACCAACAGGAAATGTTTTAACCTGTTTAACGCCGTTAACATTACAGATGCTTTTATGGAGGCAGTAGAACATGGAACAGAATGGCAATTACGAGACCCTAATGACGGAGATGTCAGAGATTCGATCCCAGCTAGAGACTTGTGGGAAAGAATACTTGAAGCTCGCTTCAGAACTGGCTCACCTTACTTACACTTCATCGACGAGTCCAACCGAAGGTTACCAGATTCTCAGAAAGCACTTGGACTCGCAGTTAGAGGGTCTAACCTATGCTCTGAAATCACTCTCCCTACATCTGAAAAACGCACAGCAGTCTGTTGCCTTAGCTCGGTCAACCTCGAAAAGTACGACGAGTGGAAAGGATCAGGAATGGTTGGAGACTTGGTTCGATTCTTGGACAACGTCCTTGAATTCTTTATCAAAAATGCACCAAGAGAACTGGGAAAAGCTGTCTACTCAGCTAAAAGAGAAAGGTCTATCGGCCTAGGAGCGATGGGTTGGCATGGGTATTTACAGCAGAATGAGATCCCGTGGAACAGCATTAGCGCGAAGTTTGCGAACCAACGGATATTTGCCGACATACACGCACAGGCTCACGCGGAAAGTTTGCGTCTTGGCAAAGAGAAGGGGGAGGCTCCTGACATGGTGGGCACGGGACGTCGGAACGCTCACCTTCTCGCTATCGCTCCAAACGCTAACAGTTCTATTATCTGTGGGTGTAGTGCTAGCATTGAGCCTATTAAGTCTAATGCTTATACCCATCGTACTCGTGCGGGTGCTCATCTCGTCAAGAATCCAAACCTCGAGGAAGTCTTAGATGTTCTTGGACACAATGATCAAGAGACGTGGAAGTCAATCGTTAATGCTCAGGGGTCTGTTCAGCACTTGGAGTTCCTGTCGGACGAACAGAGGGATGTTTTTAAGACTGCGTATGAAATCGATCAAGGGGCCGTCGTTGACCATGCGGGGGATAGACAACCCTACATTTGCCAAGCGCAATCCGTCAATCTATTTTTCCCTGCGGGTTCGCCGGCATCTTATGTTAACTCGGTACACCTTCGAGCGTGGAAGTCTAAACTCAAATCCCTTTATTACCTCCGCACAGATGCGGGTATCGAGGCAGACAAAGTTGGAGTCGCAGTTGAAAGAGTGGCTCTACAAGATGCGGAGGAGTGCCTAAGTTGTCATGGGTGATCGTGTCTTAGAGTTCTACCACGACGTTTTCCCTGAGGATGCGTTGCAGGAGATACACGCCTTTAACGAGGCACCGACGTGGGGGTGGGATTACGACCACCTCTATTCGGATTTAAATGAGTATCCCTTTTTTACAGACAACTGCGTACAGTGGATTAGTAAGCTGACAGGCGTTAATCACACTTTACGTCGGTGCTACCGCACGGGTTATACACCGTATACTGTGAGCAAATATCACTTCGATACTCACGAACATTCTAATAGGACGTTTCTCTACTACGCGCACCCGTTCTGGGCTAATGCGTGGGGTGGGGAAACTACGTTTGGGGAGGAGGAAGAGACGTACGTAAAACCCAAACCTAACATGGGTGTGTACTTTAGCGCAGAGCACTGGGGGCACAACATCAGACCTGTATCCCCCTTAGCAGAAACAATGAGGATTGTGTACGTGTGGAAACTTCAAACAGCCTAAAGTGTAATATATGTTCCTGTGAGTTCGATATAGAGCTTGAGGGAGGAGTTCAAGGATACCTAGGTATCATACCCTTCTCCCTCTGCCCGATGTGCTTTAGTGGGATCATGGATATGTTTGAACAATTAAGTGGAGATGTCGAGTATGACAACGAAAGCGGACAAGAGATGGAGGACGATGACGAGGACTCACACGGGTAAAGGTGATGCTCGACGTCCATATGACACCAAAAAATATAACAACAACTGGGATAGGATATTTAACAATGCACAAGATCAAACAGAAAATGCTACGGACTTACCACAAGATCCTGAAAGCTTCGGTCAAGAGAAAATTTGATAAGGCGGATGATCTTAACTGGAAGCTACTGCAACTCGAACTTAAACTAAAACGACTGGACGAAACGGAAAAGTAATATGAAAATTAAACTTACGCAAAAAGAAATGCACGAGTGTCAAATCCTCGGACAAGACACTGTTAAAATTTGCAAGATGCAAAAACTACCACCCCGTTTAGACACGTCGGATGAGAACCGCGTTATATCAAATGTACAGGGGTTTCGTGCAGAGTATGCTGTTGCGAAAGTTTTCGGATGTGACCTACCCACGCTAAACGTCGTCACAGATGGTGGGGTGGATCTTTGGATTGACGACCTGTCTGTCGATGTCAAGTTAACAAAGAAGCCTGAAGGAGATCTCATCTTTGATGACTTCACAAAGTTTAATTCGGATATTTCGATCTTAGTCTCCACAACAAACGATGATAGTGTCTATGACATTATTGGTTGGATTGACCGGCATAGTTTTGAGGCTGGGGCAAAGGACATGGATTACGGTTACGGCCCGAGGAAAGTAGTCGAGAGTAAGAATCTAATGCCTATCGAAAATTTATGGAAAGAGGTGGTTGACTCTCGGTTTGGTCCAGACTAAGATAGGTAGTGGGACATAAGTTTTCTCCCCTAGCCGGATTGATCCCCGGCGTTTTGTGGGCCCTTCGGGGCCTTTTTTTTCCAACAAATAAAACAAGGACTTACGATGTCTTTATTAGAAGAGTCAAAAGTTTACAAACCATTTAAATACCCTTGGGCTGTGGAGTACGCAGTTTCTCATGAGAAGGTCCACTGGGGAGAATGGGAGGCAAAACTGCAAGAGGATGTGGCACAGTGGCAAGGGGGCAAGCTCTCTGCACAGGAGAAGCACCACATCACTCAGATCCTAAAGCTGTTCACGCAGTCTGATGTACAGGTTGGTACGAATTACCTCGAGTACTACATCCCGAAGCTCAAGAACAATGAAATCCGTGCGATGCTCACATCGTTTGCAAACCGAGAGTTTGTACACCAACGTAGCTACGCCCTACTCAACGACACCCTCGGGTTGCCAGAGTCAGAGTTCTCTGCGTTTCGTGAGTACAAGGCGATGGCAGACAAGGTGGACTTCATGGGCGAGATTGACATGCAGTCCCACGCCGGGATCGCCAAGTCGATTGCACGTAGCGTGATGAACGAGGGGATGGCTCTCTTCAGTGCCTTTGCGATGCTCTTGAACTACCAACGGTTTGGCAAGATGCGTGGCATGTGTGAGATTGTGGAGTGGAGCATACGAGATGAGAGTATGCACTGCGAAGGTATGGTTAAATTATTTAGGGAGTTTTGTGATGAACATCCAAGAATTGTTACAGACGATTTCAAAAAAGATATCTACGACATGTTCCGAGTTGGTGTCGCGCTCGAAGACAAGGTTATTGATAATGCGTTTGAAATGGGAAGAATTGAAGGCGTTAGTGCTGAAGAAATTAAGCAGTACATCCGATACCTAGCAGACCGCCGCCTAATCATGCTCGGGCTCAAGGGTAACTGGAAGGTCAAGGAGAACCCCCTAGAGTGGCTTGATTGGGTTGTTAATGGGGCGAGCCACAAGAACTTCTTTGAGGGCACTGTGACGGACTACAACGCGAATGGGATGGTAGGCGAGTGGGGTTGGCCGGAAGCACGGGAGGAACGTGTGGAGGTAGCCGCATGACAGATGCACGAGTACAGAGAATGCTAGACCGCCTACGGTTACAAGTAGAAGCCTGCGAATTAAATCCGATGCTCGGGAACAAGAAAGTTCTTGAAGATGCGCATAACATGATATATGATTTACGGAACAGGCTCAGACATAGGAAGCCATACGATTGGGACCGGGAGGGTGGCCGTTAGGTCACCCATGTAACAACCTTATGACTTGTGTAAAAACCTATGGCAGAACAAAAAGCAGAATTGCTAAATTTTAAAATAGAACTCAACCGGGACGGAAACGTCGAGTTTAACCTAGACTGTGTCGATACGATAGGTCTCGAGCGTACCCTACGTAACCTCGGAGACCCTGTCTACCCCCACAAGATTGGCAACATAGTGAGACACTACTTCCGTACTTTACAGGATAAGATCAAAGAAGAGCGCACATAAAAAAGGGCCCCGAAGGGCCCAATGGTGGTGTGTGTCTTTGTTATTGTTATTTTTTCTTGGCCTTTCCGCCGTACATCTTACCGGCTGGCTCTTGGTCACCCGAAGGCATCGCCGCTTTGTCGCCCTTGTCACGCAAAACCTTACGTGCGAGCATCGTGTCCGGATCACTCATTTTACCGCTGGCAATCTTACGGAGTGTTTCCATCGGCATACGGCTGAGTTCCTCAATTCGTTGAGTCTCCATCGCCGCCTTGTCTTTAGCGGTAGCTTGACCTGTGGCTACACGAGATTGTGTATCCGCATTTGCCGCCGCGTTAGCCATAGCCTTCTTGTCTGCATCTGAGACAGCGGTACCGCCGGACTCCATTTTCTTACGCGGCTTTGCCATTGCATAGCCACCGCCCATCATCGGCTTGCGGCTGGGGTTTGTGTACATTTTTTTCATTCTAGGGTTCTCCTAAGATTAAAGTTGGAATCCCAGCGCACGTAGCTGGTCTACAGTTTTAATGCCCGTAGGCTTTATACGTTTCTCATCATCGTCATCGATTGGGGTAGGTGGTTGCGGAGGTGCCTCAGAGACATCCCTTCCCACGACTGAAGTAAACTCATCGACTGGCTCCGCAGGGCCCGGTGCTCCTCGGAGTATCGTGTCACCGTAGAGGCTACGACGGTACTCGTTCTCTGCTTCCTGTCTGAGGATTTCTACAGTCATCATCCGAATGAAGTCGGGCGTTGTTTGCTCTGGTATCTCAAATGCACCCGTCTCGAGCTTGTCGAGAATACGACGCGCAAGGGCGGGGTTGTTGAGCATCGCCTGTAGAGCACGTGCACCTGACTCCCTGCTCTGACGGAGGATCAATTCTAGGGCGGTGTACTGTGGGCTGACGACGTTACGGTTGATGTTGTAACCACGTGATAGCAAACTGTCCATAGAAAGTGTAGGGATACGTCCTGTGATTCCCGGCACATTTTGTGTCGCGATACGGGCACCAACCTTGGTCACTGCCTCGAGAACTCCGTACCGGTCCACGCCGTCGAAGTTGATGATGGCTTTAATCTGAGATGCTTTATCAGGATCGCCGAATCCGAGGAGCTCTGCCATCTTTACGTGGTTAATGCCGATCTCTGGTGCAAGAATGTTTTGACCAAACTTCTCTGAATACACAGTGAGGGTTGCCCCTGTTGCTTCAGAGCTCTGCTTCACGATGTGCTCAAGAGTGTAACGAGCGACAAAGTCATCCGTTAATTCAATCACTTCTTTCTCGAGCATTCCGTTATTACTCTTCGAGATTGCCGCCTTGATTCTCTCTTTCAAACGGGGGAGGCCAGTGTCAGTTACACCGGGTAGTCCACCTACACCACCTGTTGCCACATTTTCGTAAACCAACTGCGCGACTCTTTCGTAGTTACCGAGATCATTGTCAACATCAAGACCTAAGTTTTTCGCGGTGGTCCGGTCTCGCTGGAGCCGGTCACGGGCCGCTTTAATTTCTACGGAGGCACTGCTCGCTACATCTTGCTTGTAATTTTTAAATTCCGCAGTGAACTGTTCTAGTTTTTGCTTCGCTTCCTTACTTAAACCCTCGAGGTTTTTCGTATCCTCAACCTGTCGCACCTCTGTTCCGTGCACAAACTTATTGGTTTGCCCCTGTGAAGGAATGCTACGGAAAGGTACAATAGACCCGTCAGCATTACGCTGGTATACCTGAATGTTTTCGAGACTATCCAGAAGTGTGTAGATTGTCTTCTTGTCGGTAAGCTCTCCAGACTTCAACAAGCTCTTCGCATCTTCCGAGAGGATATCTGCTTGTTGCTTGGTGTTGAGAATAGACCCTTGCAACCAGAGTCGTACTGCACGTTGCATCTCTCGTCCGTATGTTCCAAGCTTGGATTTGGGGTCCATGTCATCTTTTACGATGATACGCCACGTACCGTTTCTATCTCGGAAACCTCCGGATAACTTAGCGAGAGGCTCTTCGAGTAACTTCGTGAGCTCGACGCCAGTCAGTGGTTGGTTTACCCCGCCGGCACGTTTCTTGATTAAGCTAATTCCATCTGACAGAACCCTGTCGAGTAAGAATATAGGTTGGTCTTTTGTGTCGTACTTGTTAAATTGTGCGAGGACTGTGTTACGGTCTGCGCCTTCTTCAGTCATGCGACGTACACGCTCTTTAGTGAGCATGTTGGTGAACTTGTTGATTGAGGCAATACTATCGTAACGCTCTACGATGTTCTCTTCCCAAAAGCTCTGCGCGTTGCGGAACTTTTTAAGCACCTCCGGTCCAACAACCTGTGGCTCTTCACCGAGTCTCATCCAACCCGTACGGAATGCCGTATCACTTGTCGCTTCGCCCACAGTGTCCCAGTTTGCTTTTAAATCACGGAAGTACTGTTGTGTAGGGTTTTGACCGATCAATCTTGAGATGTGCTGGCGTACATCTTTCCACTCAGACGCAGTAATCAAGAGGGGCATACCACCGGGTAGTGCCGCTTTACCCACGTCTGTCTCCGCAAATCGGTATAACATACGAAACTCGTCGAGTGCCGTGAGTGCCACGTCTTCTTCGATGTCTTCCTTAATGCGGAGATTTGTGATTAACTCGTCATAGGCACCCGGTGATTGCTCATCGAGTAGGTTTTTCATACGGAGGACAGACCGCTCACTCGCGTCGAGAAGGAGTGCGTTGAAAGGAGTCTTCGATACACCAGTCAGCTTGCCCTCTTTGAGAGCCAAGGTACGACGCCCCCGTGTTTCCGGAATAACATCCTTGAACAAGTTAGGATTGTCGAGTATGTCATATCCCCACATGGAAATATCCGCAAAAGAACCCTCTGCTTCTACTTCAAAGTCGTTGTAAAGTTGGTTAGCTTTGTTGAACATGTAGTCATTGATGTGCACAGCATTGTGGGCGGCGTGTACGCTGGCTTCTCCTGTAGCCGCCGCTTCTGGTGTGATAGAGGTACCCGCCCTCTCAATCATGGTTGAGCGTACTACTGCGAGATCATCAAGTTCTTTTGCCCGCTCGATCAGACGCTGGGAGGGAGTCAGAGCATCTTCACCAACGGCTGGCATATCGATACCGAGCTTGAGTGCGCGAGACTCGTAGTCAAAGATCTGTGCAAGAGAGTTAGTGGAGTCTAGGCCACCTGTCAATGCGTCAGCACCGCCGTAGTGAATCGCTTCGATTTCTTTCGGTGTTACAGCCATCAATCGGGAAAGGGTTGTCTCTGCTTGATCGAGATCCGCTGAAGCCTGTGAGATATAGCGTCCGAGAAAGTTGTGTAGTTGGAAAGCAGTCTCATGGTTTGTTGCCGCATCTTTAGTTACGGTAAGAGCCTTGGTAAGTTGTTGCATGGCCTGCGACATTTGTGTGAGGATTAAACGCTGGTTGTTTATGTTCTGCTCTTTCTGTAGGAGCACAGGCATTGCACTCTGTAGGCCAGTTACCGTGATCTTCTCATCGAGGTTACGCGCTAAGGTGATCAAACCACCCATTGCACCGACGTCCCCTAAGTTATTGATAAACAAGTCTTCGTCAATCTTCACCCCAGAGATTTGGGATAGACGAATAAGCTCTGAGCGGATTGCCGCACTTTCTTGTGCTCCCGCGTAAAACAGACGCTGGAATTCAGGGGGAGAGTTTGCGATATCACGAAGGACTTTCTTCTCGAGCTTATCGAGAGTCTTCGAGTTGTTGATCATCCTTATCTTTTCAGCCGGAGACGCATCTTTAAATCCGGGGTTATCACTAGCCCATTTCTGAGAGTTAGTGTAGCCCTGCTTTGTTCTGTTCCAGCCTGTGAGTCCTGCATTGTAAAGACCCTGCCCAACTAAACTCAAGCTAATTGATAGAGACAGACCGAGTTCTACGAAAGGCGTTGCATCGGGATCATTACCGAAGAACTGCGTATAAGCTTCTGTGCCGCCTGCTACGATACCCGTTTGAATACCGAAGTCTTTTTTCATGTCCCTGAAAGTTTTTGGAATTAGTGCTTCTTCTGTGAGAATGCGACGGCGTTCCACAAGGCTGTCAATCTTTGCGTTTGTACGTAGGATTGCCGCTTGATTTCCGGCTTTTTGATATAGTTGGTTTTCTTTAACTAACCCGTCAATCTGGCGGCCAATCGAGCTAACTTCTTCTTTGACAATACCCATCGCTTCCCGCTCGCGGGGGTTAGCCATCCGCATAGCGAGTCCAGTATCAATACGTCTTTCGTACGAGTTTCGAGCCATGTTGCGACGTGTATCTGCTAAAAACCAATACCGCTTTTCCTTCACGAGCTCTTCGATGTAGTCCATCTTAATCTTGTGGTAATCGTCGCCCTGTTTTCTAGCGTTGTTGAGAGCTTGCCCAATGTCGTCCCCGCCGTACTTAGCGATGACTTTAGCTTCCATGTCTGCAAAGGACTTGAGGGATCTTGACGCCGTGTGCAAGGCAATACCAGTATAGAACCCAGCGTACTCAGGACCGAGCTTGTCAATACGCTCGTTAAGTCCTTGCGGCTGAAGTAGCTGTTGTGCGACACGTACGTCGAGGCCGTGCTGTTGCGCTACAACCTGTTGCATGTTAGGGACGTTGTATTCAAAAAATGACGATACGCCTTCGATAACTGATTGAACGTCCTTTTCGCTACGCTCCCCGTCCCCGAAGAGATAATCAAAAGCGTCAATCTGTAGCGTAAAACCCTTCGTGATGAGTTGTCGAGCTAAGTCCGGTGCTTCAAATACGAAACCGAGGAAGTTGGTAATTCCCTGTGCTCCACGCTCAGTGTCTAACGCACCGTTCTTTACAGCCTCAACCATGTAGGCGCGACCCGTCTGGTTAACACCGATACCTTTAAGACGATCATCGAGCTCACTTAGGTTACGAGGACCCTTGCCGCTAAGGACAGACTGACGTAAAAACTCGAGGAACTCAAAGCCGGGAGCCATTTCCTCTGGGGCGAGCATCTGCTCTACCCGCTGGGTACGCAAGAGTTTCTTTGTAGTGGGGTTTCCATTGGATAGCGCGAGTGTGCCATCCTCGTTTGTCATTACGTACTCTGCCGCGTTATTTGCGTCCATAATACGGTAGCGAGACGGCAGGTCAATGTCAGGGCCTTTCTTGGGCTTGTTCTTAAGAGGGTTACCTTGAGCATCGGTTTCGTACCCGTAGATTTCACCCTCAAATGAGTAGTACTCTCCGTTTTCATTAATGAAGCCCGGAGCGCGACGAATCTCGAGGGTCTGGCCTGTAGTCATTTCCTCGGCGTAACGACGAGTGTCTTCCCCCGCTTCACCAAGCATTCGACCGCCGGCTTTCTCCACAGCCATCCGTACTTCTTCTGCACGGT
>Ga0194032_1000070_pt1 | contig 11118 bp, 13 predicted proteins | sample IW8Nov16_MG_FD_144486 | JGI IMG/M metagenome (GOLD analysis project Ga0194032, IMG submission 144486) | Freshwater microbial communities from the Broadkill River, Lewes, Delaware, United States - IW8Nov16_MG | ecosystem: Environmental > Aquatic > Freshwater > River | place: USA: Delaware...
TACACTTTAAAAGAATGGAAAGAGGTGTTTCTTGATTTGCGTGATCCTTCAGAGTACCAGCCAGCTATGCACTTATTGGGAGACTGGGATCATTGGAATGAAGTACGTAATCATCCTCTAATCAAACCACACGTTGATAAGTGGCAAGAAGAGTTGTCAGTAAAGCTTCGTAGTGAAGCTATTGCTCAAATGAAATCTCATGCTAAACAACCGGGCGGTACTGCTGCAGCTAAATGGCTAGCAGATAAAGGATATGCCTCAGATGCCTCTAAAAAGCCCGTAGGACGTCCTAAACAAGAAAAGGTAGACCTACCTATACCTACAGGTAGAATTGCTGGAGATATGGCTCGATTAGGTATTGTAATCGGAGGTAAACATTAATGCCTTATATGACTAATGGTAAGCGTGATTATTCTAAGCAAAAAGTTAATGATGATAAGAACGCTAAAAACCGTGCTAAACGAAACAAAGCTCGTCGCCAACTAACTCGTGAGGGTGTAGTTAGTAAAGGTGATGGTAAGGATGTAGATCACAAACGAGCGTTGAGTAAAGGTGGCAGTACCAGCCGCAGTAATTTACGTGCAGTTAGTCGTAATACTAACCGCAGTTTTTCTCGTACTAAAGATGGAAAGATGAAGTAATGGCTAAAGACCCTAGACTAGAACGAGCAGGTGTAAGTGGTTTTAATAAACCAAAACGCACTCCTAGCCATCCTAAAAAAAGTCACGTTGTTGTAGCTAAAGAAGGCGATAAGGTTAAAACTATTCGTTTTGGTGAGCAAGGTGCTTCTACTGCAGGTAAACCTAAAGAGGGTGAGTCTGAGCGTATGAAGAACAAACGTGCGAGTTTTAAAGCTCGTCATGGTAAAAACATTGCTAAAGGAAAAATGTCAGCAGCATATTGGGCTGATAAAGTTAAATGGTAACTGAAAAAGAATTAGTTAAACAAGCTGCGGAAGCAGACCTATTAACCTTTATTAGGTTGATTGCTCCGCACCGTATGCTTGGTGCTGTACACGAAGAGTTGTGCTCTTGGTGGGGACGTGAAGACGCTAAAGATAACCAATTAGTGCTGCTTCCACGTGACCATCAAAAGAGTGCAATGATTGCTTACAGGGTTGCTTGGTGGATTACCAAATATCCTGAAACAACTGTGCTCTATGTATCTGCTACAGCTAACTTAGCTGAAAAACAACTTAAAGCTGTTAAAGATATTTTATTGTCTGACATTTATCGTTTTTACTGGCCTGAGATGGTTAATGACATGGAAGGTAAACGGGAGCGTTGGGCAGTAGATGAGATTAGCGTTGACCATCCTAAACGTAAAGCAGAGGGTGTTCGTGACGCAACAATTAAAGCTGCGGGTATTACTGCTAACGTAACAGGCTTACACTGTAATGTAGCCGTTCTGGATGATGTAGTCGTTCCTGATAACGCCTATTCTCAATTGGGACGTGACCAAGTACGAGCATTTTATTCGCAGCTTTCTTCTATTGAATCTACCGGTGCTAAAGAGTGGGCAGTCGGTACTCGCTACCATCCTGCAGACTTGTACCGAGATATGATGGAAATGACTGAATCATATTTTGAAGAAGATGGTGACGAAGAAATTGAAGTAGAAGTATACGAAACATTTGAACGTACAGTAGAAACTAATGGCGAGTTTCTATGGCCTAAGCAACGCCGTACAGATGGTAAAACGTTTGGGTTTGATGCTCGTGAATTAGCTCGTAAAAAAGCTAAATATTTGGATGTAACTCAATTTTATGCTCAATATTACAATAATCCAAATGCTGTCGAAACTCAACTTATTGATCGTAGTCGTTTTAGTTATTATGAACGAAGTAAAGTTGAGAATATTAGCGGGGCATGGTATATGGATGATAAATTGCTGCACGTATATGCCGCAATGGATTTTGCTTACACCATAAATGCTAATTCTGACTATACAGTAATTGCTGTAATTGGAGTAGATGAAGATAATAATTATTATGTTTTAGATATTGATAGATTTAAAACAAATAAAATTAGTGTTATGTACGAGAAAGCAGAAACTGTATATCGTAAATGGCGCTTTAAAAAAATGCGCTGTGAAGTAGTTGCAGCACAAAGACTTATTGTTGGTCAATTTAAAGACTATATGCGTAGTCAAAACATTGTATTTACAATTGACGAATACAATCCTCCACGTAATATGAGTAAGGCAGAACGTATTGCTACTATTCTAGAACCTAGGTATAATAATAACCAGATTTGGCATTATAAAGGTGGTAATTGCCAGATTTTAGAAGAAGAACTCATTATGAACAATCCTGAACATGATGACGTAAAAGATGCAGTAGCAGCCTGTGTAGAGATTTGTAAAGCCCCTGTAGGTAATCGTATGTGGGGTAAACGTACAAACGTAATTCAATTTAATTCTAAATTTGGAGGAGTGGCGTATTAACGCCTAAACATTATGAACGAAAACATTCAAACATCTTTTGATGATGATGCGTTGGCAGTTAAGATTTCTGATATGTGGACACGGTGGGATAGCGCACGTTCTTCTTGGAAATCAGATCAACAAGAACTACGTAACTACCTTTATGCAACAGATACACGCAAAACATCTAATAGTAAGTTGCCTTGGAAAAACTCTACTGTAACTCCTAAATTAACTCAGATTAGAGATAATTTGCATGCCAATTATATGGCTGCATTATTTCCGTCTGATAATTGGTTTAATTGGGAAGCTGATGATAAAGATAAAGAGTTAATGCAAAAGCGTTATGCTATTGTTAATTATATGAAACAAAAACTTAAAGCTTCTCGCTTTGAATTACTTGTTTCACAATTAGTATATGATTATATTGATTTTGGTAATGTATTAGTTACTTATGATTATGTCCGAGATATTATTAGTGATAGTGACGGTAATGTAGTTAATAAATACGTCGGTCCTCGTGCATATCGAATTAACCCTTCTGACATTGTATTTAACCCTCTATCAGAAACATTTGAACAAACTCCAGTAGTTCGTCGTATGTTAAAGTCATTAGGCGACCTATTAACTGATGTAGAAACTAAACCTGCTTTGAATTATAATAAAGGTGTAATTCAAAAGGTAATGGCATTTCGCCAAAGCTATCGTGATGACCCTGAATTTAAGAAAACACATAACCTTTCTATTGATGGTTTTGGCAGTGTTGAAGAGTATTTAGATAGCGACATGGTTGAATTGTTGGAATTTTGGGGTGACATTTATGATCCAGATACTAAGCAATTGTTACGTAACCAGTTGGTAACTATTGTAGATCGTAAGTGGGTTTTACGTAAACAAAACAATCCCTTATGGACAGGTTCTAAACCAATCTATCACTGTGGCTGGCGCTTGCGTTCAGACAATCTTTGGGCACAAGGGCCTCTAGATCAATTGGTTGGTATGCAATATCGCATTGACCATTTAGAAAACTTAAAGGCAGATGTATTTGACTTAATTGCATATCCCGTAATGATTATTAAAGGAAATACAGTTGAAGAATTTGAATATGCCCCCGGCGCTGAAATTTTTGTTGGTGATGAAGGTGGTGTAGAATTCTTACGTCCAGATGCATCAGCATTAAATGCAGATATGCAAATTCGGGAATTAATGTCTCGTATGGAAGAATTAGCTGGTGCTCCTAAACAAGCAATGGGTATTCGTACTCCCGGAGAAAAAACTAAATACGAAGTGCAAGCATTAGAAAATTCTGCAGGGCGTATCTTCCAAAGTAAAGTTAGCTGGTTTGAGCGTAACATTCTTGAACCTCTCCTTAATGGCATGCTTGCCGAATCTATGCGTAATTTTGAAGGGGTTGAACGTATTCGTACGGTTGATGAAAAATATGGTACAGAATCTTTTATTGAAGTTACAAAACAAGACCTATCAGCTTCTGGGAAGCTTTACCCAATTGGTGCTCGACACTTTGCGGAACAAGCTAGATTCATTCAAGAACTCGCCCAGACGGTGCAGACTGTGCAGGCTATTCCAACTGTGGCTGCTCACATCAGCGGTAAAGCTATTGCTAAAGCTCTTGAAGAGAACTTAGGCTGGCAAAACTACAAGATTGTACAAGATAATGCAGCAATTTTTGAACAAGCTGAGACACAGCGTTTGATGAACCAAGTTCAAGAAGATATTGCTGTAGAAAGCACGATTGATCCATCCTTAGATGCAGGGGTTGCACAACCTCCACAGATGTGATATAATTATATATTTATATAAGGATGTATTATGAATAAACTATTATTGAATAATAAACCTAAAGACACTAGTAACGAAGAGTTTGTTAAACTATGGAATAATAGCAGCTATATACTAGAAAGTTTGTACAAAACTTTAAAGGATATGGAGAAAGAATTAGACACAGTTAAGAAGGATGACTTTGACTGCCCTAATCATTATGCTAAACTGGCTTACAATGCAGGCCAGTGTCGCATGATTGACACAGTTATCAATTTACTACCGCAAGGTGTTAAATTATAACGTTTTTTAAAAACAAGACTCTAACACTTATTTAGGAGAGAGCATGACCGATGCTACCATTTTCAACGGTGAAAGTACCAACGACACCCCCACTCCAGAGGCGACAACCGAAGGACAACTGTTTCCGGCGTTAGTTGGAGATAGTCAAAAATATAAAACCCCAGAAGATTTGGCAAAAGCTTATGCTAGTGCTGACCAGTTTATCGAACAACTCAAAGAGGAAAATCGTAAACTGCGTGAGCAAGCTGCATCAGCTAAGACAATTGATGAGGTTTTAGAACGTATGTCAAAACAAAGCGAAGTACCAGAGTACGACAATTCTCCTGCTCAGGAATTCAATCCTGAAATTGTACAGCAGCTTGTAGAGAAGACGTTAGTAGGTAGAGAGCAATCTCAACGCAAAACAAATAACTTGTTGCAAGCCGATAAACTTATGAAAGAGAAGTTCGGTGACAAGGCTTTGGAAGTGTTTCAGCAAAAAGCTAGTACACCTGAAAAGGCAAAGATTTTGATGGAGTTAGCTGCTACCGATCCCGTTGAGTTTGCATCATTGTTTGCAGGGACACCTAGTGTTACTAATAACATGGATGTAGGATCAATGAACACAACTTCTGTACCTTCTACTGGAGGTAATAGGGCTAACATTGAGGGAACTAAAGAATGGGCTGCTAAAGTCCGTGCTGAAAATCCTTCTAAATATTGGTCACAAGAATTCCAGTATAAGTTACAACAAACTGTTACAAAAAACCCGACCCTATATTTTGGTCAATAAGGAGATTTAAATGGCTGGAACCGATTACGCAAAAGTCAGCGAACATTTAGTTCGCACAGAACTCTGGTCTTCAGAGTTGAAAGACATTCTACAAGAACAATTGATGGGCACTAAATATGTCCGTATGTTGAATGGCTTCCCCGATGGTAACCAATTTACCATTCCTTCCATTGGTGAATTGCCAATGCGTGAAGTTGCTGAGAACACCCCAGTAACCTATGACGCAATGGACACTGGTGAGTTCACGTTCAGCATCGACCGTTACGTTGAAGCTGCTACCTACATTACTGACAAAGCTAAACAAGATAGTTTTTATGCACAGCAGTTGATTGGCATGTTCCCTGCCAAGATGCGTCGTGCATTGGACGAGAACTTGGAAGGCTCAGTAATGGGTTTGATTAATACCCAAACTGCTAACGATACCAACACCATTAACGGTGCTGACCATCGTTTTGTTGCTTCTGGTAACACCAACACCACTTTGACTTTGGACGACTTTGCTAAAGCTAAATACGCTTTGGACAAAGCACAAGCAGGTGGCTCACGTGTTGCAATTATCGATCCTTCACAAGAGTATGTGTTTAACAACTTGGTTGGCGCACAAGCTTTCACTAACAACCCTTCATTTGAAGGTATTGTTAACGGTGGCTTTGTGAACAGCGTCACTGGCATGCGTTTTATCCGTAACATCTTCGGTTTTGACGTGTATGTTTCTAACTTCTTGACTGCACCTACTGATTCTTCTGTTGACTCAGTTAGCGTTCCAGCTTCACCAGTTACAAACATCTTCATGTCTGTCGGCGGTGATTTGACTCCTTTCGTTGGTGCTTATCGTCAGATGCCTAACGTTGAGTATGAGCGCAACAAAGACATGCGTCGTGACGAATACGTGATGAACGCACGTTTTGGTTTGAAGTTGTACCGTCCTGAATGTGTGGTTGGTGTGATTTCTAAGAGCACTATCTAATAATTGAAAGGATAATATAACATGACTCGTCAATCTACTTGGACTAACGCTGATGGTTTGGTTGTGGGCTTCGGTCCTAACTTTCCTGAGCGTAATGTCGCTGGTGTCATCGAAACCGATGGCGTTGTTAAAGAAGCTCGTCTAGCTATCACCTATGAAAGTTCTGGCGCTACTGTTGCCCTGCCTGCAGGCTCAGTGGTGTTGGATGTGGTGGTGAAAGTTGGTACGGCTTGGGTTGGTGGTACTAAAGTTGAAATTGGTGATGGCTCTGATGCTGATGGCTGGGTTTCAGCTACGCAAGGCGCTACTGCTAACTTGACTGCAGGTGCATCAATTGTTGCTGGTGGTGCTTATGCCATTGGTGACGCAGCCACTAACAAGGGCTTGGGCAAAGTGTATGCTTCTGCCGATACCTTGGACGTCGCTATTACCGGTGCTTATACCGCTGGTTCTGCTGACGTTTTTGTTCGCTACATTTAATGTAGTATAAAGGAGGAGGGCTTAGGCTCTCTTCCTTTTCCTATTGGAGAAATATTTTGGCTAATGTACAACATAATGCTTTAACTGATCCTAATATCCACGAACCAAAAAACATTACCTCTGCAACTGAAGGTCAAGTGTATATGGCTAACGGTAGTGGTAGTGGTACTTGGAAACTTCCTTCAGGGCATGCTTATGGTGAGCTATACATTACCGCAGGAACCACAGCACACACACTAGCTGCTGCTAGTGGTACATCAATTCTAAACCCTACTGATGAGTGGGCAAGTGGGTACAACCATCATATTACACAAACACCTGCAAACGGTACATTAACTATTACAGAAGCAGGTTTGTATCAAATTAATTTTTACGCAATTTTTACTACGGCTTCTTTAGCTACTGGTACACAGTATAATTTTTATTACGCAATTGATGGCACTCCTAGTACACGTAAATTGCTTGCACGTAAAACAACAAATGGCGTAGATACATTACATGTTAACGGTATTGGTTTAGCTGAATTAGCTGAAAATGATATATTGTCTATGTATGTAGGTGGTGATGCTACTTCTTCTAGTACAAACATTATAGTATTAGAAGCAGGTTTAATCACTACACTAGTTAATCCTACGTAAGGTAAGTTATGGCTAAAATGACCCTACTAGATATGACGCAGAATATTTTGTCTGCGTTAGATAGTGATAATGCAAACTCTATTGACGATACAGTAGAGGCTATTCAAGTAGCAGAGATTATTAAAGAAACATTTTTTGAAATTATTAGCCAGCGTGACTGGCCTTTTTTGTTTCAACTTGGTGAATTAACTGCATACGGTGATACCAATAATCCTACTAAAATGAAAATTCCAGATACATGGAATAAAATTAAATGGGTTAAATATAATAAACAAGAAATAGAATACCTTACTCCGTATGAATTTACGGAAGTAATTCATTCTCGCTCAGAAGTAGCTGGTGTTACTAATAGCGCAGGATATGGAATCAACAAAGACCCACAGTATTGGACAAGCTACAATGACACTGACATTATTTTTGATAGCATCAACCTTACTGTTGAAAGCACACTACAAGCCTCTAAAACGGTTGTCTACGGTGTTGTAGCAGCAAGTTGGACCCATAGTGACACCTTTGTTCCAAACTTGCCTGAAAAGTTTTTCCCAACGTTGTTAGCTGACGCTAAAAGCCAAGCCTTCATTAACTTAAAACAACAAGCTAATGCACGTGAAGAACGTAAAGCGCAACGAGGCAAAATGACTATGCGTAATGAAGCATGGCGTAATGAAAATGGTGAAATTGCATATAACCGGAAAGTGAATTATGGCAGAAAATAATCTTGACAAAATAATGCAAAAAGCTGCTGAAAAAAAGCAAGCAGCTAAAGAACGTAAAGAAGAACGTGAGGAAACAGGCATTGTAAATAAATTGTGCATTGATCGCACACCTGATGGCTTGTATTCTGTACGTTACAGTATGCGAGGACAAGTGCCTATTGAACTAAAAGGTTTGTTTACTCGTAAAGATAAAATTCTTGAGATTGCACAGCGTCGTAACATTCAAATTGAAAGTGCTTAATCATGGCTGTAAAAGGTAGTATTAAAGATAGCTTTACATTTGTAGGTGGATTAAACACTGAAGGTGGCTATTTTGTTACGCCTGAAAACTCATGGACAGAAGGTGTTAACGTTGTTCCAACTACTGACGGAAGTATTCGTCGTCGTAATGGAATTGATTATGAAGACTTCTATGAGTTATTTGCAGCTAACATTACTGCTGACCAAAAAGCATTATGGGCATTTGGTGTAGGCACGTGGTCTACAGTTGCTGGTAACGGCAACTTAGATTTCTTTGTAGTGCAAGCAGGCTTTACTCTTCATTTTTATGAAGGTATTTCTGGAGCAATTAGCCCCACTAAGAAAAGCTTTACGGTAAATTTGCGTACATACAAAGCATATAACAACACTGAAACAGACGGTACTGCTATTGCTAGTTTTGCTTCTACATATGGTAAGTTGATTGTAACTACCAGAGATACTGATCCAATTTTAATTGATTATGATCCAACTACAGACACCATTAGTGTAGCAAAAATTACTTTAGAGATTCGTGACTTTGAAGGGTTTGAAAGCCCGTATGACATTGATGTTGAAAAAACAGAAGCTCAATGGACTAGTGCTGGGTTTTTAACACAAGCTAAATATAACTTATACAATCAAGGTTGGACAGATAGTTTACTAACTACTTACAAAAATGCTAATAGCAGTAGGTTGCCTTCTAATACAAAGCAATGGATTTTTGGCAAAGACAGCAACGATGATTTTAGTGCTACGGCATTAAACAAAAATGATTTTGGTAGTAGTCCTGCACCTAAAGGACGTTTCATTCTTGAAGCATTTAAACAAAACAGAAGCGGTATTATAACTGCTACACCCTATCGCCCAACAGTGTGCTCATTCTTTGCTGGACGAGTGTGGTATGGTGGTGTTGCTTTTGATAAAGAACTAGGCACTGTATATTTTAGTCAGGTACTTACGACAATTGATAAAGTAGGACGTTGTTATCAAACTAACGATCCCACTTCAGAAGTAATTAGTGACTTAGTAGATGCTGATGGTGGTGTCATTAAAATACCTGAAGCAGGTGAAATTGTCGCTTTGCAACCGCTTGGTCGAGGCATTGTAGTTATTGCAACTAATGGCGTATGGAACATTAGCGGTTTAGACACGGGATTTAGTGCTTCTAACTATGCTGTAGAGCGTATTACAAGTGTTGGTTGTACTGCCAGTAAGAGTGTTGTGTCAGTAGAAGACACACTTGTTTATTGGTCTAGTAATGGTGTTTATGCTTTACGAGTGGGAGCTTCCGGCATAGACATTACAGCCGCTAACTTTAGTGACCAAAATATTAAAACATTTTATAATGACATTCCTGTTATTAACAAACTTTATGCAGAAGGTGCGTATAGTGCTACAGATAAAGTAATTTATTGGCTATATTCAAGCACGTTAATTACAGATAATAGTGGTGGTAAGTTTAACAAAAATGCTGTATTAGCTTTTGATATACGGTTAAATAGTTGGTATTGGTTCCAATTTGATGATAGTTTAGGCGTAGTGCCTGTATCATTAGAAACTACAAAAGAAACTAATAATGCTCAATTAGAGTATAACATTGTAGCTGGGGCAGATAACGTTATTGATAGTAGTAGTAATGATATTATTGCAACACTAGACGTTATTAACGGAACACGTAAGTTGTTTAAGTTTTTGCTACTGCATCCTGTTACTAGTAATAATTTTTCATTGACTTTTGCTGATTTAGAAAACCAACGAACATCTGAAACAAAATTTAATGACTGGTATTCCTATGATGATGCCGGTGTAGAACAAGGTGCTTATTTGCTTACAGGTTATCAAATGGCTGATGTCGGACCTGCTCGTATGAAGACAGGACAATACCTTACTACGTTTATGAAGCGTACAGAAACATCTTTTGATGAACTAGGTATACCTCTAAATGAAAGTGGCTGTATTATGCAGAGTCGTTGGGACTTTACTGATAATAACTATGCAAATAAATGGTCTACAGAACAACAAATTTATAAACAACAACGAGTGTTCTTAGCTGCTCCGGGCGCTGACTTTGATGACGGCTATCCCTTAGTCATTGCTAAAAGTAAATTGCGTGGACGAGGAAAGTCTGTGCAATTTAAGTTTACCAGCGAAGAAGGTAAGGACATGCAACTTGTAGGATGGTCAGGTACTTTTGTTGGGAATACTAATGTTTAATTTTCATTATGATGTTAAAGCAGAACAGTTTTTAAAAGAAGCTGAACAATTATTGCAACAACATTGGGAAGAGTTGGCTCTTAATAAAGATAGAGTTAAACTTAATCCAGATGTAGCTAAGTATAGTATGTTGCAAGAATTAGGTATGCTGCATAACATTGTTGTTTATAACAAAGAAGATGAGATTGTAGGGTATAGCGTAATATTGGCACAGCCACACGTACACTATAAAGATAGTGTGTATGCTAGTGTAGATGTTATTTATGTAGACCCAAAACATCGTAACAGTAGTTTAGGTGCTAGGTTATTGTTAGAAACAGAAAAAGTAGCAAAAGAAAAAGGGGCACATGTGTTAATTCATCATGCAAAGCCGTATGTCCCTATGATAATTAAGCCCCTAGAAAAACTAGGATATAGTTTGTATGAACATATTTATGGCAAGTACATAGGAGAAAAATAATGGGTGTAACAGCAGCTATTGCAGCAGTAACGTCAGTTTATTCAACCATGCAGCAGGCTAAAGCACAAGACCGTGCAGCAGCAGCTTCTGAACGACAGTTTAAAGCTAGTGAGCAAAAAGCAGAG
>Ga0194032_1000072_pt1 | contig 10754 bp, 14 predicted proteins | sample IW8Nov16_MG_FD_144486 | JGI IMG/M metagenome (GOLD analysis project Ga0194032, IMG submission 144486) | Freshwater microbial communities from the Broadkill River, Lewes, Delaware, United States - IW8Nov16_MG | ecosystem: Environmental > Aquatic > Freshwater > River | place: USA: Delaware...
AATAGTATAATAACCAGCAAACAACAACATAACAAAAACAGTCCACCCACCCCACCAACAGCTAATTGTTTCTTAGAGTCGTTTTTGATATCACCGAGGGATCGGGGGATATAATCTCCAATACCACCCGAAGGAGTATCCCCCGAGGGTGTTTCCGAAGGTGTTTCCGAAGGTGTTGCCGAAGGAGTACTCCCAGCAGATGGTGGAGTTCCTGTTGAAGCACTCAAGTTACATTGTGCTTCAATTGAAGATTCTGAAATCTGACTCAAGTCAAAAGATTGTGCGCAAATCTGCACAGGTGCATTACAGTTCTGATTCGCATTTTGTGGCACATACTTATCACCTTGGCACACACCACCAAAGCATGCAGCTCTACCCGACCACACATGTCTAAATCCTTCAGGGGTTGCCTCGACTAGTTTGTCAAATTGTTGTCTCTTCTTATCACAACCCGCTGCGGCTGAGTCTGTATCACAGACATTATTCGTAACATTGTAACAAGCACACCACACATCAGCTTTACCTGTAGCGGTTTTACAATAAGTTTCAGCTAACTCGGCATAAAAGTTACCCAAATTGTCTTTTGTACAATTACCATCAGAACGTATACGATCACCAACCTTACAATATTCTTTAGCAATATTTTTACCCTCACCGTGTTCAAGACACATGCCACCCCCAGGATTTTTAAAGATATTATCTGGAATATTACAAAATATATCTTTAAGATCAGCGTGCATTGAAGCGCGGGGATCATTTGATATTCCATTTTTATTTGTATACAGTGTTCTCATTGCGGCATCATCGGTTTTACTATATAAACAACGCACCTTTGTGGCTCCTTGCATAAATTGTCCCGTGCCACCTGGACAAGGACGAGTAGCTCTATTACCGTCTTTAGCCGTTCCCAGTATTACATCGTCGCGATCGGCGCCAATACCTATTTTAGGAAGAGCGTTTTCACCAGATCCACCCACATTTATCCCTTTTGTCACAATTTCATACTTCATCTGGTTTTCATTCGGTTCGGCAACAGTGTGAAAGCTAATACCGTACATATTATCGTTCCACCCTCCTGGGAATGCCGGTACATCTCCCTGTAATGCCAATGAATGACCGAGCGGTCCGCTTGCACCCATTGGATATGAATATCCATTTCCTTGGTAATGACCCACCGGTACCACATTGTCGGGACAATCTAAAACTTTAAGACTTGACCACCCCCCTACTGGAAGACATATACCACAAGCCTTTCTACATATTGTGTTGTCAGTAGGATGTTCTTTATCAGACGTTTCAGCGATACCCCAATTAGCGCCACCGAAATTATTATGTTGAAATACACGTACGCGGCATCCTTGTGTCGTATTTTTACATAACGGTTCTGGTGGAGGAGATCCACCGCCGCCGCCCATTATACGAGTCCTATCTTTACCTCAGAAAAAAAGTGTTCCCGAGGGAGAGGTAAGTTTAAAATTATCTACGGAATCTAGTCGGTCCACCACCACCACCACCCGAAGACATTAGTATAATAATCAACAAACAACAACATGACAAAAACAGTCCACCCACCCCACCAACAGCTAATTGTTTCTTAGAGTCGTTTTTGATGTCGTCGAGGGATCGGGGAATATAATCACCAAAACCACCCGAAGGTGTTCCAGAAGGTGTTCCGGAAGGTGTTCCGGAAGGTGTTGCCGAAGGTGTTGCCGAAGGTGTTGCCGAAGGTGTTGCCGAAGGTGTTGCCGAAGGTGTTGCCGAAGGTGTTGCCGAAGGTGTTGCCGAAGGAGTACCCCCCGCGGATGATGGAGTTCCCACATTTGCCGTTAAATCACACCGCGCTTCAATCGTTGATTCAGAAATCTGACTCAGGTCAAAGGATTGTGCACAGATTTGTACAGGTGCATTGCAGTTTTGATTCGCATTTTGGGGTACATACTTAGCACCTTGACACACACCCCCAAAACAGGCTGCCTTACCTGACCACACATTTCTAAATCCTTCGGGGGTTGCCTCAACTAATTTGTCAAATTGCTGTCTTTTTATATCACATCCCGCAGCGGCTGAGTCTGTGTCACAGACGTTGTTGGTAACATTGTAACAAGAACACCATGGGTCCGCTTTACCCGCGGTAGTTTTACAATATGCTTCGGCGAGATCAGAATAGAATGTACTACCTAAATTATCTACTGTACAATTACCATCTTTGACTATACGGTCACCGACCTTACAATATTCTTTGGCAATTCTTTTACCCTCACCGTGATCAAGACATATGCCACCCCCAGGATTTTTAAAGATATTATCTGAAATAGCACAAAATTGATCCTTAAGGTTGGCATGCATCGTGGCTCGTGGATCATTCGTTACACCATTTTTATTTGTAAACAATGTTCTCAGTGAGGCCTCATCGGTTTTGTTGTATATACATCGAACCTTTTGTCCACCTTGAAAAAACCACCCCTTACCACCTGGACATGGACGCCCAGTGCGGTTATTACTCCAATCATTTCTATCTGATGTTAAACGTACGTTATCTTGATTGGCTGTATTATCTTTAGGTCCTATTCCTATCCCAGCAAATCCGGGTTGATACACACCATTTACAGCGTAATCATACTTAATTTGATTGTTATTTGGGTCTGGTACAGTGTGAAATGAAATACCCCATAAATTATCATTCCAACCCTGGTGGTTTGTTTGACCTAAATTCTGGATACCTTTCAATGGTATTGAAAGAATTGCATTTGATGCTGAACTCATTGGCGTCTGAGCCGCTTGTCCTCTATAGTGGCCGAGAGGTACAACTGTTTCTGGACAGTCGGTGACTGCATATCTCGAAGGTCCTCCAACTAATCCAAGTGCCCAATTTCTACAAGCCTGAGTTTGTCCAGCGTTAACATTCATACTTGGACCACCACCATAATGTTGGGAGACCCGTACTCTACACCCCGATTCTGGTTGCTGGGCGCAAGCCATCTTATCTTTACCTCAGAAAATATACGAGTTCCTGAGGGAGAGGTAAGTTTATAGGTACTTACAAAGTCTTCAAAAATTCCAAGAGTTCCGCCTTCTTCTTTTCATTCGCCAAGGTGAGAGCCTTCTTTTGCTTTTCTTCGTCATCGGTCTGCTTTTTCACCATACCGTAGACAATGAATGGATTGGGTTCTTCAGAGTTCTCAACATAGAGAATAGCTTCAGACTTCTTGTCTTCCAATTTTTCCCGTCTGACACGCATGATGTTCCAACTTACGACCACAAGGATGGCGATGATGAGGACCACCTGGTTCAATGACATCTTCCTGATGTTGAGTTTCATTTGTATTAATGGGACATTTTTTTCTCAGACCAATATAATATAATCATGGGTGGAGGTGGATCCCAAACGATCAACCAAACTTTCAACCTATCTGCTATAAACAAAAGTGTATTTGAAAAAATCACAACAAATAAAGCTGAAAGTCTCGCCAGTCAGGCGAATATTCAAAACCTTGAAGTAATTATGAGAAATGTGAGAGGGTGTTCGGCAAGTTTTGGTCAGACAATAGACGCAACCACACAATCATCCTCTGAACTCACACAAACACAAACCGATGAGATCAAAAATGCAATCACGAATGATATGAAAGCGTCAGCTTCTGCGGCGGTGGAAAAGGCTACACAAATGGGTAATATGCAGTTTGGTGACAAACAAAATGTAAACCAAGATGTGACATTGGCGATAGAAAATATCATAGAAAATAAGATCACCACTGAAAATCTCAACAAAGCTGTTGCCGAACAAGTTTCTATTCAAAATGGTAAACTTGTTATCGATGGTTATGATTGCAGCGAAGGGGGTGATATTAGTTGGGATCAGGATGTTACAGCCAAAGTCATGGCTGAAGCTGTCACAAAATCTTTGAGTGATGCCATTGCTTCATCTGAAGTACTTAATTCTTTGCATGCCGCCGCGTCTGGTAACGCCAAGACTGAAAATACAGGTTTTGCTGATGTTATTGGAACATTCTTCGAAGGTATCACTGGTCCAGCGAAGTATGCCATCATTGCCTGCGTTATTTGCTGCTGCCTCCTCGTGATTGCGATGGTAGCTATCGGTCTCTCCCCAGCTGGACAGTCGGCTACTGCCAATTTAGGTAAAGCGGGTGCGTCTCGCTTGGGTGGTGCGCGTCGTTTCTAATTTAAAGATATAAAGAGCCTTTAACTTAATGATTCTGAGTATCGACGTCGGTATTCGGAACTTAGCCATGTGCTTACTCAATGAAACCTCTAACCTTGTGGAACAATGGGATGTTTCCGGTGTCCCACCTGAACACAAAGATGGTATATATGTCTCCTTGAGAAAGCATCTCGATGAAAGACCTTGGGTTCTTACTGCCCAAACAATCCTCATAGAAAAGCAACCAGATCGTAACAAGAAAATGGTATCCGTCATGCATTTCCTCCACGCATACTTTATCATTAAATGTCCTAATGCGGAGACAATCCTCTACGATGCGCGTCACAAAATTCCAGATGTGGCCGGACCAGGGAAAACACAGTATAACCGACGGAAGAAGGTCTCCATTGAGAGATGTGAAGAATTCATTCGTAGCGGCCCCGTGAACGCTCATTGGTTGGACACTTTCCTCAAGTCCAAGAAGAAGGATGATTTGGCTGACACCGTCATGCAGGCTCTCAGTTTTGTGAATCGCGTGGAAGTCGCGACGGTCAAGAAACCCAAAAAGTCCACCAACTTGGTGGCTCGCAAACCCAATGACAATCAAAAGAGGACAAAATATTCAAAATCAAACCTAGCTTGGATTTATCTCAATAAACCTGAGTGTGAAGTTCTCGAGAATAACAAGAGGTTTATGAAGGATCTCAAAAGGTACTATCGCGATATTGATGACTTGATTAAAGATTTGGGGGGAACTAAGAATTAGAACATTATGCAAAAAGATGTCTTGGACCAAGGATTTGTACGATTGGTTGATCACATGCCGCAACAAGATTTGGACACCTCAATCGTCCAAGCTGCCAGAGTATCATATGGAGACGGAACAAAGACTTCCCGAGGAGACCGAGGACTCCTCAGGTACTTGCTTCGACATTGGCACACAACGCCTTTCGAAATGGTGGAATTCAAGTTCCACATCAAGATGCCCCTCTACATCGCCCGTCAACATTTTCGACATCGAACAGCCTCCGTCAATGAACTCTCCGCCCGCTACTCCGTCGTACCGAAACAGTACTACAACCCAGGGGTTCTACGAGGTCAGTCTCAGGTAAATAACCAGGGATCTGAGGGTGTTGTGGAGGTCAATGAAGAAAAGACGAACCAAATTAACGAACACTTAGAACATTCTTTTGATTTATATGAAAGCCTCTTAGAGCAAGGGGTGTGTCGGGAACAGGCGCGTGGTAACCTCCCACAGTGTACATATACCGAATTCTATTGGAAGATTAACCTCCACAACTTGATGCATTATCTCCATCTTCGTATGGATGATCACGCTCAAAAGGAGATCAGGGACTATGCGAATGCTATTTATGACTTGGTTGAACCTCTCGCACCCATCACGATGGAGGCATTCAGGGATTTCAGGGTAAACGCAATGCACCTCACAGGACCAGAGATTGAGGCTCTCACGACGGGCAAACAGATAGAATCGCCAGGGGAGAGGCGTGAGTTTGAAGAAAAGTTGAAGCGCTTAAAAATTAAATGTCCTTAGAATGTAACAAACAAAGATGTTTTCACTTACAACCTCCACTACTTTCATGGCGAAGACTAACCGTTTCAAGAAGTTTGGTAAGAAGATGAAGAAACAAAACGACGCGGACGTGGGTAAGATCCGAGAAAAGTTGTCGGATATTAGCCGCGATGAACAACGACGCGTCAAGGAAATCTTCAGAGAACACCAAGAGTTCTTCAAGGGTTCTCAGAAAAAGGAAGAAGTCGCTATCGATTTTTACGAGAACTAAACGCAAACCACAAAGTACACAGAACAAACGCCATCGCTAATGGTGTATCATCAAACTGATGCGCCATGAGGGCACTCACTATACTATACTGAACCATGCGTATATCTTGCCTTGTTTTAGACATAGACCTTTTCATGGCCGCTTTGGATTTCTCCAAACCCAAAACAGCCGTACTTATATTTCGTATCTTCGCGGGCATTTCTGCCGTCTTCATGATAGCATCTTGTATGTCAACTGATTCCACAAATTGTTGTTTGATCATGGGTTCTAGGTAGGTGAAGTAATTGAACTCTGGATCTAATTGGATACATATACCTTCTATGAGAGAGAAGGATTTTGCTAAATATACAAAACTTGTCGGTACCATGAATGGCTTTTCAGCCGCGAGTTGTGCCGCTATATCGTCGTTTATTATATTTGAACCATCGAGGGTTTCAAGGTAACCCAAGACCGTTTCAAAAAAGAGTTCAATATCAGAAAGATCAGAACTCATGGGGATAATGACACCGAGGTTTACAAGGATTTGAACAATCCCTTTTGTGTCTTTGTTTATTATACAACCGAAGAGTTGTTTGAACCCATCGCGAAGTTCTTCAGATATATTTACAATGAGACCAAAGTCGTAGAAGACTAATTTTCCCTTAGGTGAAAACCCTAAATTACCAGGGTGGGGGTCTGCATGAAAAAAGCCTTTGTCCATCGTTTGGATCACATAGGAATTGATGAGAGCTTCACAGATCTTCTTTCTATTTACATTTGGATCTGTGAGTTCCGTGAGTTTTTCAGATTCAACATATTCCATGACGATGGTGTCATCCGTACAAAATTCCTTATAGACTTTTGGCACTTTTATCCACTTTACATCTTTCATGTTCTTTCGAAAACGCACGGCGTTCTCAATTTCTTGATGATAATCTGATTCACCCAAAAGGTACTCGATGGATTCGTTGAGCACAAACTCCGAGCTATTCCCAGTGTCAACCCCAACTTTTTCCAAAAAACGCACAATCTCACGGACATTATCTGTATCCACCTTCATAGTCTCGTATATATTAGGTCGTTTGACTTTGACGATGACATCTTTCCCATTTTTCAGTTTTGCGCGATGTACCTGTCCAATACTCGCAGACTTGAATGGTATTGGTTCAAACTCTTCAAAGTATTCTAAATTTACAACATCTTGTACAACATCATATGCCACTGGAGGAACATTGTCTTGTAAAGACTCCAACTGTTTTGTGAATTCGGGGGGATACAGATCGGCTCTCGTAGATGCGATTTGACCCAATTTCACAAAAGTCGGTCCAAGTTCCAAAAGTTGATCCCTCGTCCAAGACCCAAGTTCTGCCTTATCTTTTACAAAATTATTTTTCCATACAAATTTGGCGGCAAACTTCCAGGTCTTCATCTTCTGTGACGGAGGGGGTTTCAGTGGTCTATGGGTTGCGACGCATAGCATCCTACTCTGTGAAGATATTTTATTTTTTAACTTTTTAAAAAATATCTTAGGTTATTTAAAATGCAAAAGCTCTCCAACTTTCTTGGTCCAGTTAGTCGTCCAACTGAAGCCGTTATTAAGGCGCAACCAATATTATTTACCCTCATCATCTTGTATCAAGGTTTGTTCTCGGGTAACGCGATTAAAATTCCAAAGAACCTTAAGACTCTTTTCAATAGCAAGACTTTCCGATTCTTGTCGATCATGTTGATTGCTTTCAGTGCCACACAGGACATTGAATACGCACTCATCTCCACTGTGATCTTTCTTAGTGTCATGTATGCCATCAAGACTCCAGAGGAGAGAAAAGAATCTGGGTTAATATAAATGTTAAAAGTTCTCACATTAAACCTTGTGACTATATTGATATTTGCCATGTTTTATTATTTTTTGGCGTTGACGGGTGGTGACCATTTCAATGGTATTGATTCAAATGTATCATTGATGGATGCTTTCTATTTCTCATCTACAATTCAATCAACTGTGGGCTTTGGTGATATATACCCAAAAAGCTCAACGGCGAGAACTTTGGTTATGCTCCAACAAGCCATGCTCATTGTAGGTGTTGTTGATCTTCTTAGTACGAGTGCCACGAACGCTGCGAATGTCGCAGTCGCTAAAATAAATATGGGTTAAAAGTAGAATGAAGATTCATATTGTTGGCGCTGGACCAACAGGTATGTCCCTTGCTTGGGAAATACTCAGGTCAGGGGAACATGATATTACAATTTATGATAGAAAGACATCTGTGGGTGGTTCTTGGTGGGAACCTGATACAGACATGAGAGATCTTCACGCACACAGAATAGTTTTTGACAAGGCTTTTGTAAATACCCACAGTCTCTTTGAGGAGATGGGGCTACGATGGAATGACATATTTGAGCCAGCAGAGAAAGACCTCTATAGTTTTATAGGTCGTTCTCTCGGTATCAAAGATTATGGCGCACTCACATCTCTCGCGATGAGAGTGCTCGCTCAACCTCAAAAGTATAGGGGTGTCTCACTCAAAGATGCCCTCGGTGAGTTAACAGAAAGTGGTCAAACTTTACTTGAACACCTTCCACTCATTATGGATGGTGTGACATGGGAGACTATGTCTGCCTATGAATTTGTCAAAAGTTTTGATCATGTGGGACTCTCCAAACAGTACACCCAAAAGGTTTCTGGTAAAGTGATGTGTGACGCAATGCAAGAAGCACTTGAGAAGGTGGGTGTTGAGTTTCAATTTGAGAAAGAGCTCAAGGGAGTTGAATACCTTGAGGATGGTTACAAAGCAGAGTTTGTGGATGAAACAGTGATTGACGATGGAATGCTTTTCCTTTGTTTGGATAACAGTCCAGCTCTAAAGTTTCTCGGTGAGAACTGGGGTTCAGAAGCAGAAAAAAAGGTGAGAGAGAGTACATATGGATGTATAAATGTTCTTTTTGATTTTGATGAACCCGTTAAACTTGGTGACGACCTTGAAATTGCGGCTACAACGAAGTGGAATCTCCAACCCGTTGTTCTCGCAGATGGTCATACAATTTCATGTGTTATCTGTGATCTCACAGAAGATATACTCACAACACCACCAGAAGAGTTGAGAGTTCGGGTTCTCGAAGAATTGGATGTCCCCCTCCCCAAACAAATACGCTTTGGTTGGGGTGCCGAGTGGGATGGTGAGCGTTGGCAATTTACACAATCATCAGGGGTTCTCAGCCTCCATGGTCAACTTCCATTCTTTGGTGAGTGCCCCCATGTGGCGATGTGTGGTATGATGTCACCCCGCAATACACCATATTCAAGCATCGAAGCAGCTGTGGAAGTTTCGCGCAGTCTCAGCCACAAATGTTTTGGAACGAGGGAACCATTGAGTCCCCTCCTTCTCACACAAGTTTTATCATTGACACTTTTAGTGCTTATAGTTTTAATTCTAATTTATCGTAATAGAAATCTATGAAGTTTCTAGCCAAAGTACATACACCCATGTATGACCATAACGACAAAAAGTATATTCGTCTGGTCATTCCTGAAAATTGCGCCAATATAATGCAAAAAATGCAATTGAATAAGTCTGGACTTATTCAAAATTCCCACATAGATGATCCACTTGATGGTCTTATTCTTACTGTAAAAGTTCCATTCCGTTATAGGAGAGTGATGTGTGAAGTCCGAGGACAACCCATTCAATCTCTTACAAAGGGGTGTGAAGTTGAAGTTAATGTAGACTTCATGGGTGTATGGAACACCGGAAATTATAGTGGTTATTCTTGGAAATTAAATCAAATATCATTTATTAGATGAATCTGGGAAATCCTTTCTATTTGTCATAACCTGTGCGCCCATACTTTGGGCAACTTCCTGCATTTTTTTAACGATTTCATCCGGAGGGGCATCTACATCGGTATTGGTATTGGATTTGGGTGGTATTTCAATAGTTTGAATACCAAGTTTCTTTAAATTGGTAAAGACGTCTAACGAACCTTCTGCTAGAATTATAGCTCTTTGTAACGCTCCAATTTCTTTGTCGACATCAATGTGCTTTGATTTCTCACTCATATAAAATCAGTTCTTATTAAATCTTTAAATATCATCATCATCTAATATTTTTTGTAAACTCTCTTTCTCTTTTTCCGAGATTGGAATTTGAATTGTCAAAATGTTTTGTTTGATGAGATTAGCATAATAACTTTCAGCTCCTTCCATTGAGAGAATTTGTTCTCTCGCGAATTCCTTTCCTTTTTGTATACCCTCAATTTCTTTCCTAATATCTATAGTACGGAACATATAGTTTTGTGTGTTACTTAATCTTTAAATATACATAATGTTACTTATTTTTGCTATCTATAGATTTCTGTGTATCTTGCGAAGAAAGTTCTGTAATACCCATATCAAACATTCCCTGTAACATTTGAATTACACTCTTATCGCGTGTATTTTGGTCCAAACGTTCTTTTATATTCTTTTCGTACTTTTGTATTTCAGATTTCACATCAATTTTAGTTGACATATTATATGTTATATAAAGTTACTAGCCTTTAATATATTAAATGTTGACGCGGACGGGCTACCTCATCACCGAGGGTCCACTCCAAGATATTAAAAAGGAACTCACAGTAAGACCACAGGTCAACAGCGACTATGGATTTCCTCCCCCACCTTTCAAGGTTTTTAGAACAGCTAAGAATGGAGTGTGCGTTCCAAGATTCTACGGAGTTGGTAAGGTGGGAAAGCCCAAGGAGGATCGTCGCCCCGAGCCAGCGAGATCCAGCGCCAAGTTTGTCGGTCAGTTACGAGACGCAACCCACCAGAA
>Ga0194032_1000076_pt1 | contig 10468 bp, 11 predicted proteins | sample IW8Nov16_MG_FD_144486 | JGI IMG/M metagenome (GOLD analysis project Ga0194032, IMG submission 144486) | Freshwater microbial communities from the Broadkill River, Lewes, Delaware, United States - IW8Nov16_MG | ecosystem: Environmental > Aquatic > Freshwater > River | place: USA: Delaware...
GTAACACCTTGGCAGGGGGACTTTTTACCGGTTTGACTCTGAAGTTGTTGGAGTTGGAGGCGGAGATCGGCAACTTCAGCAATTAGGGCGTCCATGCTTAATTGGGAAATTGAGAATTGGAGAGGGGACTTAGGACGATTAACGACGCTTAAGGGTAATTGTTGGGGTGTCATCACCATAACAATAATATTTTATAGAAACACCGTAATTGTCTTTCATGTGTTTGTTAAGTTCTGTACTTATTGTGTATCTCCATTCGGTTATCGTCGATTCAAAATATTCGTAACCATCTATGGATCTAAATCTAGATGTCATGAATGGCAATTTTCGTATACCCTCCATCGCTTCATTAATTATCTTGGCATTTGGAAGACCTCTTTCCGCAGCTTCAATTATATCAATCACATAGTATCCATACGCGTCGGCGATTATGTTCGCTTGCATACCTGGATACAATCTAACATACGCTTCAAAGTCCATTCCACTTGGTAATGTAAATAACTTCTTTCTTGTGTTGTTATTACAATTGTGGTTACTTATCTGCGTCTGTGCCGCTGGGTGGGTGTGATATGTAATGTAATAGTTCCGGATGAGATTTGTAATTTCACCCGAAATGCGTGCCCTCTCTTGAGAAGTGTAACGGTTTGGGACATTAAACTTAACCTGTGGGTCATTGGTTACGCTCGTTCTAAAGTTGATTTTACCGGCATATTCAACTCTTTCTGCGGATGAGGTAGCGTTCATTCGTTTGAGATCTTTAATGATCGCTCGTGGCAATCTAATTGTAACTTTGTCCAATGTTATCCGTTCAACATCAGCTACCATGCTAAGGTCTCCTCGTTTTTTCGCCCTATTATATGAAGAAACACCACCCTTTCTTTTTCCCAAAACTCGCTTGTTGTTGGGGATGTTTAAATATTTGGGTTTAGTGTTATCGGTGTTCATTGGAACTGGTCCGCTGTTATTTCGCCTGTTGGACATCTTACTTTAGATCAACATTTTTAGTGACGCGTAAATCAACAACTTCAAAGGGTTTCTTTATGAGTGTGACAACAATGAGTACACCCATGAGAAATGTATTCAAAAAAGTTCCCGTAGATCCATCGTGTATTAAGTTTCTTAATTGGTGCAAGTCATACAATATTAGTAAGTTTGTTGCAATAATTAAGAGACTGAGAATTCTTTGCATGTTCGTACTTAATTTTTTACATGTCTAAGCGCTACTTAGGAGGCTGTGAAAGTGTTCACAGAAGTTTTGGAGTTTGGGAAGGATCTCATCCTTCCATTTGGGATAGTCCCTCTGAATGAGATATGACTTGGATTCACCCTCATAGGTCTCAACGAGGCGACAGTATTCAATGTCTTCAAGCATCTGGAGGTATGTTTGACACTGCACCTCTTCGTAATCCCTCACCCGATTGAAGAGACCCCTCGTTCGGTTCTTGATTTCCACGAGCATTCTAGAACCATCTTCGTTAAGTTGAATACGGTCAAGACGCCCAACAATTTGATAGAGCGTGCCCTCGATTACACATACGTCGTATTTGTAAAAGGTGTCATCCTCAACGAGGTTCGCAGCCATCTTGTCATTCTGTGCCGTCTTCTTTTCGTTCCGAGTACCATGGTTCGTCGCAAGGGTCTTTCGGATATGCTCCTTAGCCTGAACCATCTGTTGTGGGAGCAAACCCGAATGCTCAATTTGGTGGAAAAGCTTACGCGTTTCTTGTTGAACATCTGTTGAAGTCTCACTCTTGAAGCTTTCAGCTTCACTGAGAATTTTCTTTGTGGTCTCAAGGGAATTGAGAACAACGAGGGCTTCTTCCTCTTTAGTTTGCCCCTTGAAAGTTTGGGGACTGTACTTCTTCCAGAGCTCTTCTACAAGTTCTTGGGGTTTCTTGTATTGGTTGATACCAATAGCTGATGCCACAGAAGACGCCCCAATGATCACCTTCTTGATGGGAAGGGGTTTGAGAGTACGCTCAGTCTGTCCCAAGAGGTAGGGGTACACCCTGCCACACGCGATTGAATCGGCGAGGGAGTTGTGAGCGTTATCAAACTCTTCACCAAAGATATCCGCATAGAGTTTCGTAAGTTTGATAGGTCCCATGAATCTATCCCTGTACATCTCAAGGGTACAACGAATAACGAGATCGTCAATTTGTTCAAGTGGTATTCCATGACGAAGCATCTCTGATTGAAGGACGCTTGTATCAAACTGCGCGTTGTGAGCAACTAGGGTCTTGGTTCTCGGACCAATGAATTCCATGAAGTCACGATACACCTCCGGAAAAGGACGCCCCTCACTGAGAGCCTTCTCGTTACTGATACCGTGGATTGCGATAGATTCCTCTCCAATTTGGAAACCATCGGGACGGATGATCGCGTCAAATATCTTAATGAGACGCCCCCGTTGGGAAAAGCGAGCAGCACTAAGGCTGACCGCGCGACAACCGTCAAAGTTTGAGAGTGTTTCGTGTGTTACTTTAGTATTTCTTCGACCCCTTGGTAGGCCTGATGTTTCAAAGTCAAAGGCGATGTAGTTCATACAACACGCCATTTTAGATTATTTATATAGAAACCCTTGTCTTTATCTTACTTAGGGCTATATCTATTCTCTTAATCATCTCATCTTTGTCAGTTTGGCTATATGAATCATGTTTTGATAGATTATCAACCGCTAATAACCACTGAGAGTTCAGATAGTGCCAGCAGTACTTGTTATCATCGGGGATATTCCACGCCGAGCATGGGATTATTTCGTCTATATGAACATCGTCGCTTTCATTTCTTGGTCGCCCGTAGCGATCTTCAAATGTTTTTGAGAGATATGCATACCATTCTTTAGAAGTCATACCAAGGTCATCTAATGTGTGGGTAGAATTTGCGGATCTCGTAGCGTTACCTCTTCTAGTTCTTCTTAAGGATGCTATATGACCCTGTGGATTACAGATTTTACATGTTCGTTTTAGCTTATTATGTAGACAAATATTACTACCATTGCAATCTTTACAATTAGAACGTTCTCTACTGTGTTCGCATACACTTCCGCCTTTACATTCTTTGCATCTTGAACGACGTTTATTGTGTGTACATATTGAACCACCTTTACACAGTTTACATACCGAACGCTGTCTATTGTGTTCACAGATTTGGCTTCCATTACACTGTACACAAATAGAACGCCTTTTATTGTGTGTACATACTTCTCCACCTTTACACTGTTTACATGTTGAACGCTGTCTATTATGTTCGCAAATACTTACACCAACCTTTAAACCAAGTCGTAATCCTATAGCTTTACATCCAGGGTTTGAACATCTTTCTGTCCTTTTATCACAAGGACAATACCATGTACCACTTTTTATGTAAAATCCACGAGATACACGAGACCATTTCTTTACCAAAAGCTTACCAAGAGGTTCGCAAGGTTGGCAGAGGGTGGTCATTTACTATTCCCGAATATTTTATTTACCCAGGAGAAAACTCTCCTGAAGAAAATGTTGGATCAAAATAAGTATGGGTGACTACGAACCAACAATTTTTTTCATTCTTGAGAATGAGGAGCTTGGTACCTGGTGGGTTAGTCAAACCAAAATGAGACTGGACAATGATGGATTTCAGACTTGTCGTCCAGTTACACAAAATGAATTGATAGCAAAACTTGAAGCAAAATATGAGACCCATCATGAATATACATATCCATCACTTGATCTTCGCCTATTAAATAAACAAGGAACTGCTTGTTACGGTGTAGAACGATGGCTTTCGCAACTGGAATATGAGATTAAAAGAGAACCCAAGAAGTACAAGGACTTGAAGAAGCTTCTTACTGCTGGGTGGAGTGACGAAGACTACATCACAAATTCAACCCTTCATGTTCTTCATATCTATAATAGACCAGATCCACTTGGTCGTCCAAAGAAGCTCATAAATGTTAGGGAGATGTATGCAGACCTAAAAAAGAACTGGGGAACACCCGGTGAATGTTTGAGGAGTTTTTATAATTTGAAAAGGTGTTTGAACGAACGAGTGGGCAAGTCAAAAGATGTTTATCTTTATGAAAAGGGGAGAGCCAAAGTCATAAGACAAATGAAAATGAATAAACGAAGTCCCAAACAATCAACTATAGACAAATATAATTTAACACATGAAGAGATGAAATTTTAGTTTCATATTACCAAATATGACATAGTAGTTGGTAATATTAAAATGATTACATTTCCCGAACGAGTTTTGCAATTTCAGCGTCACTTAAACCCTTTGCTACCGCATCCTTCAATATCGCTTTTGTTATAACTTTTCTTTCTTTTGCATATTTTTCTCGTTTTTTACGATTTATGTCCTCCTTGTTTTTTGCTTCATAAGCACGCTGATACTCACGCCGCTTTCTCAGTTCTTCCTGGCGCTTCGCATCTTGGTCTTCCTTATCATCAGACATCTTACCTTTACTGGATAAAATATTTTTAACCCCTTTCACACAAATATACAATAAAAGGTTCCCAGATAGCCGACGACTTCATATAAACTTTTATTTTTTCATAGGAGACAAATAGTTGTAATATACTTTAGTTTGTTTGAAATTTATAATTAAATATTTTTAGTACTCGTAGATTATGTTGGAACCTTTTTAGGATATACAATAAAAGGTTCCCAGATAGCCGACTACCTCTTCTCAACTTTTATTTTTCCGTAGAGAACAACTAGTTGTAATGTTAGTTTACTTTGTTTGAAAATTATAATTAAATATTTTTAGTACTCGTAGATTATGTTGGAACCTTTTCACTTTTCATGTACCATGGCAATCCATGATCCAACGCCGATACCAGCGCCCGCGAGGGACGTAAGAGAAATTACAGAGAGAGTAACAAGTGTGTGCCGCATATACTTTACATATTATTAATAATATGGTAATGAATCTCACTTACTGTCCAGATAATACCGGAGATTGTGAAAGCACTTTGAAGGGATTCAAGGAGGGTATTCATATCTATTTAGTTTTGTTATTACAAGGGGTTACTTAGGCTACAAAAATCTTTGTTCCATTTCCATGTATTCAGGTGGTTCATATGGGTCGTTAATTTGTTCGCGGATAGTTATTTCTCTGGATTCTTGTGCGAGTGCCACCCACCAACAGCAAGTTGTTTTGAAACATGTTTCGGCAGAGTCTCTTTCACTTGTAATACCATACTTTCTCATCAAAGCATCACGCTCTGATGCATGAAGTGCCGCTGCACCAAACGAGACATCGTTGGCCATATATACACCATCATCACCGATGAGCGCCACGAGACCCGTAGACAAAAGTCCAAACATACAATATCCCAAACAATTCCAATTCTGACAATATATAGATTTTGGCTCTAAATTAAGCCTTCGTGTATTTTCTTCTAAGACAATACACGGACATATAAAAGCCTTGAGACTTTCTAACCGACTGAACTTAACAACACGCCCATTATTGAGAGTGTACTCAGATTTACAGCAGTCAAATAGTCCGGTATGAAAGTCGCTCATTTTTACTTAATTTTTCTAAAAGTTGTCTCTAACTTAGGCAAGCACCAATCTCTTCCGCGAATGCTGTCATTCTCTCTTTATCGCATGTACAATCTACATAATCACTTTCACTACGAACGAGATCGCAGTGTTCGCACACAACTGTTTCATCATCTTCATCGGGAACCAAGTAGTCTTCCCGCAATTCCTCGGCAACAAAGACCCTCATAACTTCGTCCATCTCTTCCACAATTTTTTTCGCCTTCTTCTGGAAATCTTCGTAGATCTTGAACTTGGTCTTGGTAAGTTTCTCGGAAAGGGCAATGAGAGCCTTCGCATCCGTGGCATCTTCAACCTTTTTCAAGGATTTCACACGCTCTTTGAGAGCCTGTTCGTATTCTTCAAAAAAGTCGGTTTCTTCGTTACTATCATGGCGATTACTTCGCGCCATTTGGGTTATTGGGGGAGTTAGTTTTTAAGCGTTGTGGTTGTCCAAAAAGAGTACCAGCTCTGGTCACCCGTTTTGTATTTCTGTTGTTATTTAGTGTGGCGTTATTTGCACGGGGTCTCTTGTTAGTAGTGATGCTGCTTGTGCGAGGTCTCTTGTTAGTAGTGGTGGTGTTGTTTGTACGGGGTCTCTTGACAGGAGTTCCACCATTTGGTGTAACTGCGTTAAACTGTCCTATGAGTTGTGACGCCCTCACTTTATTGGCGTTTGTTATTCCCTGTCCATTTCGCATTTTATTGAGAACGGTTTTGATCTTACCGATATCACTATCATCCCAAAAGTTCTTAAATTTATCTATAGTATTGAGTACAGTGGTTGCTGTATTCCTATTAATATCTTGATTAAGCCATAATTTGATAAGACGCTTTCCACCCGGTACTCGGGGCTTTGCAGCGACAATTGCATTTGCACCACTCTTTTGATTTTGTGGAATTGATTGTATAATCTGTGTTGCAACACTTTGAGGTTTCACATTTGTAGCATTTTTCATGAGACATGTACCGGCGTTTGCGTTTCTAAGATTACCACAACCACTCTTTGTAGTAAAATCAATATTTTGCACACCCGTATAAACTATAAATCCGGTGATAGCATCTTCCATCATACACTTGACAGTTCTCCCATTTTTAGCATTAATATACAAACCTGCACCCAAACCCATTTTATCACCACTGGCTACAATACTCCCATATCTTGAAGCATACATAAATTGTGAAAGATCACCAAGGGTTTTAAAAATAGCTGGGAATTGTCTTATTTCAACATTACGATAACCATCTTTTCTTTTTACTTTCTTTGTCTTAACTTCACGAGTGGGTTCCAATACAGTCTTATAAGATTTCCATGAATTTTCAGCTGTTGTAGCTCCAATCCATTCTTTGAAACTTACAATACCATTACCAAATCCCTTGAAGTTTTTGAATTCGTTAATGAATTTCTTTTTAAAAGTACTAAACTTGTAAGTCTTTGTAATAACACCATCATGGATCAAATCATAAAACATGACACGCATGACATCATCTGTGAGATTTATAGTTTGAATATCAGTTTTTCTATTCAACAATCCAGTCTCACCGACAAATTTCACTCTGTCATATTCTTGTATAAACTTCTTAAACATTCTCATAAAATTTGACATATTCATACCACTGTTGTTTGCTGGTCCAAGGTAATATGATTGATTGGAGATACTTTTCTTGTTTTTACCATACTCTTCACCAACAATTACAAACTTTACCATGTCTTCAAATATTTGTTCTGTACCCGAAACCTTTGGTTTAATTTGAAATTTACTAATCGCCATGTGAGGGGTAAATGCCGCCTTTTTTGTAAATTCATCAACCGTAATGTACTCTGTTACAAAAAGAGGGGTTTCAGAACCGGGTAGAGCCAATTTGTACTGAAATGGTCTGAAATCAAAAATGTTTGTTGGATAGCATGTAGCGTTTTGAGTTGGTTTGAAATTACGACCGTAATCATACACAAACTTAAACATGTATAATCTGGTTTCAATGTAGTTCCGAAGACTCCAGTTTTTACTCACACTGATACCAGGATCGCACAATCTTGGTGTGTTGTAAAGGATTGGAATTCCAGATCTTTCAATTGTGTGAGCAAGTGAAATTCTATTTTCCTGATCAATTGAAGTAATCCACTGTTTCCAGTTTTGAGCATTAACCACCGGGTATTGTGATTTACACTGCTGTTTAACAAACAAACATCCTTCCGACATTTCACTTATAACATTTCCAAGAAACACGGCTTCAAAAGGACCCTTTGTGACAACATTTTCTGGTATAGTCTCAAGGTTGTAATAAATGGTAGAACCATCAACACATTTCCTCTGGTTGTTGTTCATATCTACTATACCCTCCCAAAATAATTTGGTTAAAGACACAGTGAGCCCATATATAAATGGAGACAAAAGCTGCCATCGTGACAGGTGCGTCGGGTCAAGATGGGTCTTATTTGTGCGAACTCCTATTGGAAAAGGGGTATGATCTCAAGTGTCTCGTGAGACGCGTGGGCAACACAAATCCCTCTGTCCAACTCTACGAGGGTGATGTTCTTGACCAATCAATCATTCACAAAATGATCCGTGACTGTGAAGATTATGACAGAGTTGAGATTTATAACCTGGCAGCTCAAAGCCGTGTCCATACATCTTTCACATGCCCAAACTATACATTTGAGACAAATACAACTGGTATTCTCAATATTCTTGAGGGTGTGAGACAGAGTAGGTATCCCTCAAAGTACCGCATCTATCAAGCCTCTTCCTCAGAGATGTTTGGTAAGGTTAAGGAGTCACCACAAAACGAAGAGACACCCTTCTACCCACGCTCGGTCTACGGAGTCTCAAAGGTTGCGGCACATTGGCTTGTCAAAAATTACCGCGAGTCTTACGGACTGTTTGCGTGCTCCGGAATCCTCTTCAACCATGAATCGCCTCGGCGTGGCTCAGACTTTGTGACCATGAAGATTACCGAGGGTATCAAACAAATCATGAAGGGTGAAAAGGAGTTCATTGAATTGGGTAACATAAACGCAGAGAGAGATTGGGGTCACGCGAAGGACTATGTTGAAGCCATGTGGCTCATGCTTCAACAAGAGGAAGCCGACGAATATGTAGTAGCAACGGGTGAGACCCATTCGGTGAGGCGGTTCATTGAGTTGTGTCTCAAAGAAGTCGGTAAAGAGATTAGGTGGGAGGGTAAAGCTGAAAATGAAGTCGGTATAGTTGATGACAAAGTAATCATTAAGGTGTCCCCAAAGTTTTATCGTCCATGCGAAGTAGATACAGTTATCGGCGACGCATCAAAGATTAGGAATATTGGTTGGCAACAAAAGAATACCATTCACGATTTGATTAGAGACATGATGAGTTCTTGAGTCTTCTCATAGTCAACTTCCCACCAAGTTCCATAGAACACCTTCTTTAGAAACTCGGGAACATGAGTATAGTCAATGGGAACTTCTTGGGAAGGGAGGGTAATCCACGACTCATTCTTAATGTGTGGGAAGACCCCTTGGTCATGGGCAATGACAGGCTTTTTGAAGTACTGCGCTTCCAACATGGGGAGACCCACACCTTCACCCCTCGTGAAGGACACCATATAGTCACAGATATTGTACAAACCCGCCAACTCATCTAGGCTAATCTTATCTGTGACATATTTTATGTTCGGCGAATCTAAAAGATTCTTCCTGTTATCTGTTTTCATAATAAGTAAATGATTCGTACCTTCAAGAACCTTCGCAAAAGTATTCACCAAGTTTATGGTATTTTTACGAATGTCGTTTGTACCCACATAGAGGAATACAACCTTTTCTGGATTCCTTCTTTTAGTCACAACAAGTGGTTTCTTTGAAACCAATGGAGATGTATACCAATTAACCGCTTCACAATTGACACCGTGCTTCACAAGAATGTCCTTTAGGTAGTCAAATGGCACTATAACCTTTTCAAAAAGTTTCATCTCTTCAATAATATCTGGATGAACATCCGAAGTCTCAAACATAGTGTAGAGCTGAACCCTCTTTTCTGGGACATGATGAATCCATTCTGACCACATGGGATATGTCTCAATGAGTTCAGAAATCGTACACAAGTCTGGGGTATCATCGTCTGGTTGGTCAAGATGCTGCTTCAAGAAGAAGCGACCATAAATCTTACCAAACTTCATTTATGAATATATCACATCTCATTTTTAAGCATGATCAATGCTATCCAAATCACCACGCACATGGCGAGGCTTTGAGTGAAACATTTCATAGACCCACTCCCCATCAACAATTTCTTCCTCTATGAGCTTATCCTTGAGTTCTTCTAATTGTCTCTTGTGTACAGAAAGAATAGCCAAAGCCTCTTTGTAACACAGATCCACGAGTTGATCAATTTCCATGTCAACGAGGCGCGTTGCTTCCTCAGACATTTTACGGTAGTCAAAATTGTAATTACTGAAACCATAAGTTGTCATCATTTCCCGAGCAATCATGTAGACTTGTGCGTAATCACCCGAAGCACCCGTGGTAATGCGATCTTTGCCATAAATAATTTCTTCCGCGGCGCGTCCACCGAGAGCCACAATAATTTGAGATGTGAGGTACTCCTTTGTGTACATCGCACTCTCGGCATTTTCATCGGAGGGTTGGAAAAATGTGACACCACCAGCGTCGCCGCGTGGGATGATAGAAACCTTACGGACAGTGTCATAATTTGGAAGGATTGCACCTATGATGGCGTGACCAGCTTCATGATAAGCGACGAGTTCCTTCTTTTGTTTGGAGAACTTTGTATCACCCTTAGCACCCACAACAATGCGTTGATACACATTTTCCACAATATCATTTGTAATCACACCATCACCATCGCGGACCGCACGAATCGCACACTCATTAAGGAGATTTGCGAGTTCAGCGCCAGAGAACCCCGTCGTTTGCTTAGCGATACTCCCCAACTTGACA
>Ga0194032_1000078_pt1 | contig 10451 bp, 6 predicted proteins | sample IW8Nov16_MG_FD_144486 | JGI IMG/M metagenome (GOLD analysis project Ga0194032, IMG submission 144486) | Freshwater microbial communities from the Broadkill River, Lewes, Delaware, United States - IW8Nov16_MG | ecosystem: Environmental > Aquatic > Freshwater > River | place: USA: Delaware...
TACAACTGACGTAACAGGTACTATTAACTTGCCTGATGGAGTTGAAATGGTAATGCCAGGAGACAACTTGACAATTACTGTAGATTTACTTTCTCCAATTGCATTAAGCGTTGGTTTACGTTTCGCAATCCGTGAGGGTGGTAGAACAGTAGGTGCAGGTCAGGTAACTGAGATCCTAGACTAATCTTTAATGGATAAATTACTGTAAGGTGTCTGCCCTCAAAGGCAGATACCTTTACATGTAAAATATAAGGACATTTTTTTGTCCTTTATACGGGTGTAGCTCAGTTGGTAGAGCACTGGTCTCCAAAACCAGGTGTCGGGAGTTCGAGTCTCTCCTCCCGTGCGTAATGAAATTTAAAAGGTACCGCATGTTAACATATATTAAAGAATCCTTTGAAGAGTTAAAGAACAACGTAACACTTCCTTCTAGATCAGAATCTTCTAATCTAATGGTAGTAGTTGCTGTTTTCTCTATCCTATTTGCCTTGGCAACATGGGGTGTAGACAGTGTTTTTAATGAAGCAATACAGTTGTACTTTAATAACATCCTTAACTAATAGCATCCATGGGGGAGATTTTAGAAAAGAAATGGTATGTAGTTAGGGCTGTCAGTGGTCAAGAACATAAAATTAAAGGGTATATTGAAACTGAAGTCTCTAGGCTTGGTTTTGGTGACTATCTGGAAGATGTTTTGGTGCCTACTGAAAAAGTAATTCAAATCAGAAACGGAAAAAAACTTAATAAAGAAAAAGTTTATTTCCCTGGTTACATCATGATTAAAGCCAATTTAGGTGGAGAGATGGTGCATATTATACGTTCTATAACTAATGTAATTGGATTTCTTGGTGAAACTAAAGGAGGAGATCCTGTTCCACTTAGGAAAACAGAGGTCAATAGAATGTTAGGGAAAGTAGATGAATTGACTGTTAATACAGACATGGCTGCTATTCCTTATACTACTGGTGAAACCATTAAAGTGATCGATGGTCCTTTTAATGGGTTTAATGGTACGGTAGAAAAAGTGAATGAAGAAAAGCGTAAGCTAGAGGTTATGGTGAAAATTTTCGGAAGAAAAACACCTTTGGAACTCAGCTATATGCAAGTAGAAAAAGTTTAATTATAACTGTTACATATATAAAGGGTGTTGCTTCCAATAGCACCTTTAATTTAATTTAAAACAATGGCAAAAGAAGTAAGTAAAGTAGTTAAACTACAAGTTAGGGGAGGTGCAGCGAATCCGTCGCCACCGGTTGGACCCGCTTTAGGTGCTGCCGGTGTTAACATCATGGAGTTCTGTAAGCAATTTAATGCACGTACGCAGGACAAACAGGGCAAAGTTTTGCCTGTTGCTATCACGGTATACAAGGACAAGTCATTTGACTTCGTTGTAAAGACACCGCCGGCGGCAGTTCAGTTGATGGAAGCAGCTAAGATTAAGAAAGGATCTGGCGAACCTAACAGAAATAAAGTAGCAAGTGTATCTTGGGATCAAGTTAAAACTATTGCAGAAGACAAAATGGTAGACTTAAATGCGTTTACAATTGGATCTGCAATGAGCATGGTTGCTGGTACGGCTAGATCTATGGGTTTAAAAGTATCTGGTACAAAACCTTTCTAAAATCTTAATAAGCAAATCAAATGGCAAAATTAACAAAAAAGCAGAAGGAAGCGCTTTCTAAGATAGACAAGAATAAAGTTTATTCTTTATCAGAAGGTTCTGCATTAGTAAAAGAAATCACCAATACTAAATTCGATGCCTCTGTGGACATCGCAGTTAGATTAGGTGTAGATCCAAGAAAAGCAAATCAAATGGTTCGTGGGGTGGTAACACTTCCTCATGGTACTGGTAAGGACGTTAAAGTACTTGCTTTAGTGACTCCAGATAAAGAAGCAGAAGCTACAGCAGCTGGTGCTGATTATGTTGGTTTGGATGAGTATTTGGATAAGATCAAAAGCGGTTGGACAGATGTAGATGTGATCATCACAATGCCAAGTGTTATGGGTAAATTAGGTCCTTTAGGACGTGTATTAGGGCCAAGAGGTCTTATGCCAAACCCAAAGACAGGAACAGTAACTATGGATGTAGCTAAAGCGGTTACAGAAGTAAAAGCTGGTAAGATAGATTTTAAAGTAGATAAAACGGGTATTGTTCACGCAGCAATTGGAAAGGTATCTTTCTCTGCAGATAAGATTGCAGAAAATGCTAAAGAACTTATTGACACCCTTAACAAATTAAAACCTACTGCGGCTAAAGGGGTATATGTAAAGAGTATTTACATGTCCAGTACCATGAGTCCTAGTGTTCAATTAGACACTAAAGCATAAGGGTTCTTTAAAATTTATATTATGACAAGAGAAGACAAATTAACCGTTATACAGGATTTAACTTCACAACTTTCAGAGAATGCTACTATTTATTTAGCAGATATTTCTGGATTGGATGCAGAAACAACTTCTAACCTACGTAGAGCTTGTTTTAAAGCCAATATTAGATTGTCTGTTGTGAAGAACACATTGCTTGCTAAAGCAATGGAGGCTTCTGAAAAAGATTTTGGAGAGTTGCCAGAAGTATTAAAAGGGAATACCTCTTTAATGTTTTCTGAAGTAAGTAATGCACCAGCAAAGCTTATTAAGACTTTTAGAAAAAGTTCAGATAAACCTATTTTAAAAGGCGCTTTCATTGAAGAAGCAATCTATGTTGGAGACAATCAGTTAGATTCATTAGTGAACATTAAGTCTAAAGAAGAAGTTATTGGCGATATTATTGGATTGTTACAATCTCCAGCCAAAAACGTTATTTCTGGCTTAAAGTCTGGTGGTGGTAAACTGGCAGGGATTATTAAGACCCTCTCTGAAAGATAAACAGAACGCACTTAAACAATTATATTTTTAAAATTTATTAAAACGATAGAAAAATGGCAGATTTAAAAGATTTCGCAGAACAATTAGTTAACCTTACAGTAAAAGAAGTAAATGAGTTAGCTACTATTTTAAAAGATGAGTATGGTATTGAGCCTGCTGCTGCTGCAGTTGCAGTTGCTGCTGCTGGTGGTGGAGACGCTGCTGCTGCTGAAGAAAAATCAGAATTCGACGTTGTATTAACTGACGCTGGTGCTTCTAAATTAGCAGTTGTAAAATTAGTTAAGGAATTAACTGGTTTAGGTTTAAAAGAAGCTAAAGACATTGTAGATAGTGCTCCAAGCCCAATTAAAGAAGGTGTTTCTAAAGATGAAGCAGAAGGAATTCAGAAGTCATTAGAAGAAGCAGGAGCGAAAGTTGAGCTTAAGTAATAGCATACAACAATAGCACTTTTGGTTTAGGTCTTTTCACTTTTTGTGGTTAGACCTAAGCCTTTTTATATAAGGTATATGAAGTTTTATACCACTACGCATAGTATTCACATTCAAAAATTTGTCTATTGATGTTCACAAATCAGACTGAGAGAATAAATTTTGCATCCACTAAGAATATTCCGGCTTATCCAGATTTCTTAGATATTCAGATTAAATCGTTTCAGGATTTTTTCCAATTAGAAACAAAATCTGACGAAAGGGGCAATGAAGGATTGTACAACACCTTCATGGAAAACTTTCCAATCACAGACACCAGAAACCAATTCGTTCTAGAATTTCTTGATTATTTTATTGATCCTCCAAGATATTCTATACAAGAGTGTATTGAGAGAGGCTTAACTTATAGTGTTCCCTTAAAGGCAAGACTTAAGTTGTATTGTACAGATCCTGAACATGAAGATTTTGAGACCATCGTTCAAGACGTATATTTGGGAACTATCCCATATATGACTCCAAGTGGTACATTTGTTATTAATGGAGCAGAGCGTGTGGTTGTTTCTCAGTTACACCGTTCACCGGGTGTATTCTTTGGACAATCTTTCCACGCAAACGGTACTAAGTTATATTCTGCAAGAGTTATTCCTTTTAAAGGATCTTGGATTGAATTTGCTACCGATATTAATGGGGTAATGTATGCCTACATTGATAGAAAGAAAAAATTACCAGTAACTACACTATTTAGAGCTATAGGTTTTGAAAGTGATAAGGATATACTTGAGATCTTTGATTTATCTGAAGAGATTAAAGTATCTAATGCTGGACTTAAAAAAGTATTAGGAAGAAAGTTAGCTGCAAGAGTTTTAAATACTTGGCATGAAGACTTTGTAGATGAAGACACTGGGGAAGTGGTTTCAATTGAGCGTAATGAGATTATTTTAGACAGAGATACTGTTTTAGAAAAGGACCATATCGCAGAGATTATGGAAGCAGATGTGAAGACCATACTTTTGCACAAAGAAAGTACTGGTGCGTCTGACTATTCTATTATCCACAACACCTTACAAAAAGATCCAACCAACTCAGAAAAAGAAGCGGTTGAACATATTTATAGACAATTGCGTAATGCTGAGCCGCCGGATGAAGAAACGGCTAGAGGCATTATAGATAAGTTATTCTTTTCAGACCAACGTTACAATTTAGGTGACGTAGGACGTTATAGAATGAATAAAAAGTTAGGTCTTGACATTGGAATGGACAAACAAGTCCTTACTAAAGAAGACATTATCACAATCATCAAATACTTAATAGAGCTTATTAACTCTAAAGAAGAAATTGATGATATTGACCACCTTTCCAATAGACGTGTTCGTACCGTTGGAGAACAATTATCTCAGCAATTTGGTGTAGGTCTTGCTCGTATGGCAAGAACCATTAGAGAGCGTATGAATGTAAGAGATAATGAAGTGTTTACACCTATTGACTTAATTAATGCAAAGACCTTGTCTTCTGTGATTAATTCTTTCTTTGGAACCAACCAACTGTCTCAGTTTATGGATCAAACAAATCCATTGGCAGAAATTACGCACAAGAGAAGATTGTCGGCCCTTGGGCCAGGAGGTCTTTCTAGAGAGCGCGCCGGGTTTGAGGTGCGTGATGTACATTATACACACTACGGAAGATTATGTCCTATTGAAACCCCAGAGGGACCAAACATTGGTCTAATTTCTTCTTTAGCAGTTTATGCTAAAGTGAACCAGATGGGATTCTTGGAGACGCCATATAGAAAGGTTACTAAAGGTAAAGTTAATACGGAAGAGTATGCCTACCTAAGTGCTGAAGAGGAAGAGGGAATGAAGATTGCACAAGCCAACATTCCTCAGAAGAAAGACGGTGTAATAGATACAGATAAAGTCATTGCAAGAGAAGAAGGAGATTTCCCAGTGGTAGATCCATCTGAGGTTCACTATACTGATGTTGCTCCTAATCAAATTGCTTCTATTTCTGCGTCTTTAATCCCATTCTTAGAGCATGATGATGCGAACAGAGCCTTGATGGGATCTAACATGATGCGCCAGGCAGTGCCTTTGCTTAGACCTGAAGCACCCATTGTTGGAACTGGTTTAGAGAAACAAGTAGCTGCGGATTCAAGAGTATTAATCAATGCAGAGGGAGATGGTGTAATTGAGTATGTAGACGCTCAAAAAATTACTATTAAATATTCAAGAACTGACGAAGAACGTTTGGTAAGTTTTGAAGAAGACTCTAAAACGTACAACTTGGTGAAGTTTAGAAAAACCAACCAAGGAACGTCTATTAATCTTAAGCCAATTGTTCGCAAGGGAGATAAGGTTAAAAAAGGGCAGGTGCTTTGTGAGGGATATGCGACTCAAAATGGTGAATTAGCACTTGGTAGAAACCTTAAAGTGGCCTTTATGCCATGGAAAGGGTACAACTTTGAAGATGCGATTGTAATTTCTGAAAAAGTAGTTAGAGAAGACATCTTTACTTCTATTCACGTAGATGAGTATTCTTTAGAAGTAAGAGATACCAAACTCGGAGCTGAAGAATTGACCAATGATATTCCAAACGTTTCGGAGGAGGCTACTAAAGACCTTGATGAAAACGGAATGATTAGAATTGGGGCAGAAGTGAAGCCTGGAGATATTCTAATCGGTAAGATTACCCCTAAAGGAGAATCTGATCCAACACCAGAAGAAAAATTATTACGCGCCATTTTTGGAGACAAAGCCGGTGACGTAAAAGATGCTTCTTTAAAAGCGTCTCCTTCTTTGAGAGGAGTTGTAATTGAAAAGAAATTGTTTTCTAGATCTGTAAAAGATAAGCGTAAACGTTCTGAAGATAAAGAGGCTATTACAAAATTAGAGTTGGAATACGAAGTGAAATTCCAACAACTAAAAGATGTATTGGTAGAGAAATTATTCTCTCTTGTCAATGGGAAAACCTCCCAAGGAGTATTAAACGACTTAGAAGAAGAGGTATTGCCAAAAGGGAAGAAGTACAGCCTTAAAATGTTAAACTCTGTAGATGATTTCGCTCACTTGGTTGGTGGAAGCTGGACTACAGATAAAGCGACCAACGCTTCTATTGCAGACTTGTTACACAATTACAAGATTAAATTAAACGACCTTCAAGGAAACTTGAGAAGGGATAAGTTTACTATTTCTGTGGGAGATGAGTTGCCAGCTGGTATTATGAAGCTTGCTAAAGTTTACGTGGCTAAGAAACGTAAATTAAAAGTGGGTGATAAAATGGCGGGACGTCACGGAAATAAAGGTATTGTTTCTAGAATTGTGCGTCATGAAGACATGCCATTCTTGGAAGACGGAACACCTGTAGATATTGTATTGAACCCATTAGGTGTACCTTCTCGTATGAACATTGGACAGATCTATGAAACTGTTTTAGGATGGGCAGGTCTTAAGTTAGACAAGAAGTATGCCACCCCTATTTTTGACGGAGCTACTATTGATCAGATCAATAGTTTCACAGAAGAGGCGGGTATACCACAGTTCGGTCATACTTATTTATATGACGGAGGTACCGGTCAGCGTTTTGATCAGCCTGCAACAGTAGGGGTGATCTATATGTTGAAACTTGGACATATGGTAGACGACAAAATGCATGCACGTTCCATTGGGCCTTATTCTCTTATCACGCAACAGCCATTAGGAGGTAAAGCACAATTTGGAGGTCAGCGTTTTGGAGAAATGGAAGTTTGGGCATTAGAGGCTTACGGAGCTTCTGCTACCCTTAGAGAAATTTTGACTGTTAAATCTGACGACGTAATTGGTAGGGCTAAGACTTACGAAGCTATCGTTAAAGGAGAAACCATGCCAGAACCAGGTTTACCTGAATCTTTCAACGTATTAATGCATGAACTTAAAGGTTTAGGTTTAGACATTAGATTGGAAGAGTAACAAGATTCGGTCTTGAGGATTATAGATAATATACATTTTAATTAGTAGCACCATATTGTTATGGCTAGACAAAAAGATAATAACACGGTTAAAAGGTTTAATAAAATTTCCATTGGATTGGCATCTCCAGAATCAATTCTGGGTGCCTCTAGAGGAGAAGTTCTAAAACCAGAAACAATTAACTATAGAACCCACAAACCAGAGAGAGACGGTCTTTTCTGTGAGCGAATTTTTGGCCCAGTAAAAGATTACGAATGTGCTTGTGGTAAATACAAAAGAATCCGTTATCGCGGAATTGTTTGTGATCGTTGTGGGGTAGAAGTAACAGAGAAGAAGGTTCGTAGAGACCGCGTAGGACACATTAATTTAGTGGTTCCTGTGGCTCATATCTGGTACTTCCGTTCTTTACCTAACAAAATCGGATACCTTTTAGGCCTACCTTCTAAGAAATTAGATATGATTATTTACTACGAGCGTTACGTAGTGATTCAGCCAGGTATTGCCAAAGGAGCAGAAGGAGAAGAACTTCAAAAAATGGATTTCTTAACAGAAGAAGAATACTTGAATATTTTAGAATCTATTCCTGTTGAGAACCAATACTTAGAAGACACAGATCCTAATAAATTTATCGCTAAGATGGGTGCAGAGTGTCTGATTGACATTCTTTCTAGAATTGACCTAGATACCCTGTCTTATGAACTGAGACACAAAGCCAATACAGAGACCTCCAAACAACGTAAGACTGAAGCACTTAAGCGTTTACAAGTGGTAGAGTCTTTGAGAGAGTCTCAAGAAAATAGAGAAAACAGACCTGAGTGGATGATCATGAAAGTGATCCCAGTTATTCCACCAGAATTAAGACCATTGGTACCTTTAGATGGAGGGCGTTTTGCTACCTCTGATTTAAATGACTTATACCGTAGGGTAATTATCAGAAACAACCGTTTAAAGCGTTTGGTGGAGATTAAAGCCCCTGAGGTTATTTTGAGAAACGAGAAGCGTATGCTTCAAGAATCTGTAGATTCATTGTTCGACAACACGCGAAAAGCCTCTGCTGTAAAAACAGAATCTAACAGACCGCTCAAGTCACTTTCAGATTCATTAAAAGGGAAACAAGGTCGTTTCCGTCAGAACTTATTAGGGAAACGTGTAGATTATTCTGCCCGTTCTGTAATTGTTGTTGGACCAGAAATGAAATTGTTTGAATGTGGTCTTCCAAAAGATATGGCAGCAGAATTGTACAAGCCATTCGTAATTCGCAAGCTTATTGAGCGCGGAATTGTGAAAACGGTTAAATCTGCTAAGAAAATCATAGACAAGAAAGAACCAGTTGTTTGGGACATTTTAGAAAATGTTTTAAAAGGCCATCCTGTGTTATTAAACAGGGCCCCAACCCTTCACCGATTAGGAATCCAAGCATTCCAGCCTAAGTTAATAGAAGGAAAAGCGATTCGTTTGCACCCATTAGTGTGTACTGCCTTTAATGCAGATTTCGATGGGGATCAGATGGCGGTTCACTTACCGTTAGGACCTGAAGCTATTTTAGAAGCGCAATTATTAATGTTGGCTTCTCACAACATACTTAATCCAGCCAATGGGTCTCCAATTACTGTACCTTCTCAGGATATGGTCTTGGGTCTGTATTATATGACCAAAGAGCGTGTTTCTACTAAAGAAGTGCCTGTTCAAGGAGAAGGCCTTACTTTTTATTCTTCTGAAGAGGTAGTGATTGCTTTTAACGAAGGAAGGGTTGCCCTAAATGCAGGAATTAAGGTAAGAGCTAAAGACTTTAACGAAGCAGGTGAATTGGTGTACCAAATTATAAAAACTACTGTTGGTAGGGTTTTATTTAATATGGTAGTACCTGAAGAAGCAGGTTACGTGAACCAAGTCTTAAATAAAAAATCATTAAGAGATATTATTGGAGATATTTTAAGTGTAACCTCTGTACCGGTAACGGCAGACTTCTTGGATAAGATCAAAACTATGGGGTATGAATTTGCCTTTAAAGGAGGTCTATCATTTAGTTTAGGAGATATTATTATCCCACCAGAGAAACACGAAATGATTGCAGATGCCAATGGTCAAGTAGAGGGTATTATGGCCAACTACAACATGGGTCTGATCACTAATAATGAAAGATACAATCAAGTTATTGACGTTTGGACTTCTACTAACGCCATGCTTACTGAATTGGCTATGAAACGTATTAGAGAAGACCAGCAAGGGTTTAACTCTGTGTATATGATGCTAGATTCTGGTGCGAGGGGTTCTAAAGAACAGATCCGTCAGTTAACAGGTATGCGTGGATTAATGGCTAAGCCTAAAAAATCTACCGCAGGTGGTGGAGAAATTATTGAAAATCCAATTCTTTCTAACTTTAAGGAAGGTCTTTCGATTCTTGAATACTTTATCTCTACCCACGGTGCTCGTAAAGGACTCGCCGATACCGCTCTTAAAACAGCAGATGCCGGTTACTTAACTAGAAGATTGGTAGACGTATCACAAGATGTGATCATTAACACAGAAGATTGTGGTACCCTTCGAGGAATTGAAGTTCAATCTTTAAAGAAAAACGAAGAAATTGTAGAGAGTCTTGGAGAGAGAATTCTAGGACGTGTTTCTTTACATGATGTTTATAACCCACTTACTGAGGAATTATTATTGGCAGCAGGTCAAGAAATATCTGAAGCAGATGTAAAACGTATTGAAGCTTCTCCAGTGGAGAAAGTAGAAGTGCGTTCTCCATTGACTTGTGAGGCAGATAAAGGTATTTGTGGAAAATGTTACGGTAGAAATTTATCTACTAATAAAATGGTTCAAAGAGGTGAAGCAGTTGGTGTAGTTGCCGCTCAATCTATTGGAGAGCCTGGAACTCAGCTTACATTGAGAACTTTCCACGTAGGGGGTATTGCAGGTAACATTTCTGAAGACAACAAATTAGCAGCTAAGTTTGACGGAATTGCAGAAATTGAAGATCTTAGAACCGTTAAAGGTCAAAATGCAGAAGGTGAGGCAACTGAAATTGTTATTTCTAGGACCTCTGAAATTAAGTTAACCGATGCTAAAACTGGAATCGTATTAAGCACAAATAATATTCCTTACGGATCTGTTCTTTCTATTAAGAATGGCGCTAAGATTAAAAAAGGAGATGTTATTTGCTCTTGGGATCCATATAACGGGGTAATTGTTTCTGAATTTACAGGAAAAATTGCTT
>Ga0194032_1000080_pt1 | contig 10391 bp, 17 predicted proteins | sample IW8Nov16_MG_FD_144486 | JGI IMG/M metagenome (GOLD analysis project Ga0194032, IMG submission 144486) | Freshwater microbial communities from the Broadkill River, Lewes, Delaware, United States - IW8Nov16_MG | ecosystem: Environmental > Aquatic > Freshwater > River | place: USA: Delaware...
GTCCTAAAATTACTCGCTTTCCACTACCATCTAAATATTTACTCATCGTCTTCTCCATACAACGTTTCTACACGTCTTATCATACCTCTAGGAATTTGTGACCTAACACCGTATTGGTGACCAGTAGTGGCGTTAGTTAGAATCATTCCTTCTGGACCGTCGTAAACAACATATCCAACTTGTGTTACTAGTAATGGTGTGTAATCTACATCTTCAATGTTGTTCCAAGGAGCGGTATCCAAGTCACAAGCATCTTCCCATTCAACTAGAACGGCTTTCATTTTTTCTTTTTATCTTTATTCTTTTTAGCCCGACTATTACGCTCTGGTAGTGGTCTACCGGCTGTTCGCAATGCAATTGCTACAGCTTGTTTTTGAGGTTTACCGTGTTTCATTTCAGTTTTAATATTCTCTGAAATATCTTTTTTGCTTTTACCTTTTTTAAGTGGCATATTAAAATCCTGTAGAATAATGGGTTTTACCGTTTACTTTATCTGCTCGTAACACTTGTTTCTTCAAATCTTTGGGATCAAAGCTAACATGTACCCAACCACTGTCAGGTACGCCATCTTTATAAAATTCTAAAATAAGTTGTGTAAACAACATGTTGTCACGTATGTATTCTGCAACAAACTTGTTGTCCATACCCAACACTTCAAGGTCTGCTGCCATACCTAAACAATGATCTGATGTTTTACTACCACCAATAGCTGTGTTTAGTTCAGGACTACGGTAACCGCTACTAATAACAACAGGACCCATCCGATCCCGAATAGGTTGTAAAACATTGTCTACAAGTTCTTGCAAGTTATTAATAACATCTTCTGATGGAACGTTACTAATACCTCGACGAATAGCAGTGTCGCTCTTTGTCAATTCTTCTAAACTAAAATTTTTACTTAGACGCACTTATTTCACCTTTTAATTTTACTTCAATACATGTAGTATCAAATGCTTTAACATCTTTATCTTCTTGCATTTTTACTCTAGCTTGCTTATTAATTAATTCACAAGACATTAAATCACGTTGTGCGTATGTTTGATGAAAAGTACACTCATTAGACATGAGGCATATAAAAGCAACTGGTATCCATAGCATAGTTATTCCTTGGTTGAACTACCAAAATAAAAACTTAAAATGACCATTAGTGCGCCATCAAGTGTACCAAGTACACGTGCTACTAGTTCACGCATTTCTTGGGGCACAGTTGTGTTTAGTAGTGTAAATTGAATTCCTACCCAAGCAACGACAATTACTAATGCTAATGTAGGACTAATAAGCTTATTAATAAGCGGTACTTTATCACTTGTAACAATAGCTACTTCACGATTACGTGCAGAATCTTTGTCTGCTAAAATAGCCTTAAATTTTTCTACTTCTAGTTGTTGTAGTTTTAATGCAGCTTCAGGATCAGCTTTAATTGCTTTTGTTACAGCTTCTACTTCATCTTTGACGCCAAAACGTTCAGCAAGCGCACTGACTGCCATACCACCCAAAGGACCACCCAACGCAGTGCCAATCGCAGGAGCGAATTTTGATACCATTGAAATAAGTTCATTCATTAATTTACTCCGTTAACTTTCCACTCAATAGCAGTAGCTACCATACCCCAAATAGCCCAACCACCTAAGACAATCACAATAGCAACTAGTGCATATCCAATCATGTCACGACGACGTTGTTGTTGAAATATCTTTTCACGCTCACGTTTCAACTTAATTTGACGCTGCATGTGCATCAGGTCGTCAAAGGCTTGTGGACCATAAGCAAGTTTCACCATAGACATAAGCTCAAGGTGTTGTTTACGCATAGCCTCACGGCGTTGGAGTTGTTCCATTGCCTCTTGCTCGACAGACTTACCGCTGCCAATACGCTGGAATAAGCCCGGCTTTTTGTTGTCGAGTTCAGAAAGCTCTGCAGCCTTCCCCATCCACGCACCGATCTGTCCAAGAACATCTTCGACTTCTCTGCCCGCTTCAACCAGTTTTTTAACTGTGTTAAAAGCAGCCGTAGCTGCCATGAAGATGCTAATTGGGTCCATTATCTATTCCATGTTGTTACAAACCAAGCAACAAAACCAGATACTGCTGAAGCTATAGCCATACCCATCCAGAAGCCGCCCTTGCTTTTGTTAGCAAGTGCTAGCAGCTCTTTGATGTCGCTGTCCATACTCTCAACTTTAGTTGTTAGGTTGTCCACCTGAGCAATAAGCTTTCCGTATTGGATGGGGTCAATATTTTCCATTGGTTACATTTCGTCCGCAGGCTCGGGTGTATTACCCTCGTCCAGCCACTTCAAATACTCTTGGTAGTCTGTGTTGGCGGGGTCGAATGGGATAAAGGCGTTGTCGGACAGGCGTTTGATGCACTGTGCTTCTAAGCCTGTCATAAAATCATTTGAAAGTTTTTGGTACATGATTAAAGCTCCGCAGAAACATCAAATGCAGTAAGTCTTGGGTCTGCGTTACTCTGCGTTATTTGAAAAGTAACCGCCCGAAAAAAGTCAGGTGATGTAATCACCGAAGCGCCATTAAGCGCCACCCCAGTACCGTCATCGCTATAGGTGTATGTTGCAGTTGGAGATGCCCGCATGGTTTGCTTCAGCGGAATAAGGAATAGCCGAATACCATCAGGACGAAACAAGGTACTTGGATACACTGCTGGAACTGAGGCTTTCCAGTAATACCGCTGACACCTGCGAAGCATCTCGCCGTAATCAACGTGTTCAAAAGGCGTGGCTACACTGCCTGCTTCGAGTTGGACTCCGGTGATATATATAGCATTTGAGGTATTGCTTAATATGTTGCCCACATCTGAAACATACTGGTAACGGGTTGTCTCCCATGCTGTTGAATCAGTTGCCCTGTCAAAAGTAGTGTTGGCTGTATCTCCAGACAGAACAAACTCAACTTGTAACCCTGCTCCATTATCATTGTTAATAGTAGCAGTAGTAGAGGCGGGAACTGTTATTGAATATCTAGTCCAAGATGAAGTGGGAGTAACGCTTTTTACAAAATACTCACTTGTACCGTCTATAGTTTGAAAACCAACAGAGATAGGTCCAGAATATGTTTCAACTTTCATATACCAAGAAAGTGTAATTTCTTTAGCGTCTGAAGTTCCATATCCAAACTGTTGTAAATTTTGTGCCTCAAGAGTAGTTCTAAAACTTAAGTACTCCCCAAAAGCCGCAGGTGTATGAGTTGAAGCGCACTGTATTTTTGCGGAGTTTGCAAATCCCGAGGGTGCATCAGAAGATTGTGAGTATGTAATACTTCCTCCGATTGAACCGTTAAACTGTATATACCAACGATCTAGTGTTGAGTAACCTTCATTACTGTTATCGCTTACACTAGCACTCGTCCCACGCTGTGCCACCTGCATTGCCCCGTTGATAACTAGATTCCTGCCAGCCATGTTAGACATCGTGGGGGTGTACCCGTTGATGCTTGCTGTGTTACCACCACTGGCGTCTGTGATGGCGTTTGTTGCTAATGTACTCATTAAATTGCTCCTATGATAAACGCCAACAACTCAGGGTAACGAACACCCAAGCGAGTACGCTCTGTTGCACCTTCTGGCGCTTCTTCTGCTGACTGATAGCTGTCAACAACTGTGTGTTCAGCAACAGCCTCTGTTACCACGTTGCCTTCATCATTCAGCACTTCTTCCACCGCTGGTACAACACGTTCAGCTTCCCACCATGTCGATGAGATAAACATGGCGTAGCGTCCAGCGTCTAAGCCTTCAGCGGCAAATGCGTCTTGTAAGTCCTGTGCAATGATGCCAAAGTGGATGCGGGCTTCATCACCCTTTTCAGTCACAGAATCTTTCCAGCGGAACTTACGCAACAATCCTTTACAAGCAACAGCAACTCGTGCCTCTGCTTCTGACAAAACTTCAATGTCTTGCTTCTCGTTGCGGTCAGAGGTTTGGATTGTGCCGTTGGTTGCGTAAATGTCGTCAAAGCGTGCTGATAAGGCCCCTATATCTATCGCATTATCTGTTGCTGCATTTGTTGATACATTCCAAGGCACAAGACCTGCGCCAGTATCAAAACGAATACCAACATCAGCATCACCGATTGTTAAATCACCAACAAAACTACCAATACTCCCCACCGTAGTGCCGTCTTTTCGGAAGATTGCAATACTACCATCTGAGGTTAATCTGTTTAAATCAAGTGGTTGTTTCCCATCAGCCGAGAACAACGCCATTCCGTCATTGGAAATTTGCCCGTGAGTAACAGTACAGCCTGATAAATTTGATCTGCCAACTGTCGTCCCCACCAGAAAGTTGCCACTGGAGTTGATGCGGGAACGTTCTAAGTTGTTAGTGTAAAACTGTAAATCATCTCCAGTAGCACCAATGCGATTATATAAATCACCGCTTGTGTTGTTATCTTTGAATGAGATGTAAACTGCTGAATCACCTGATTCAAATAACGCCATTCCATTATCAGTTGCGTGATAAACATGAAGCGGTCTACCTGTACTACTCGTGCCGATACCTACGTTGCCTGACGCATCTGCTGTAACAATAGACCCATCAACGTCTGGAATTGTTAGCGTTCTATCTGTATTGGTCGCTGGTGACTCAAGGGTGAAAACCCCTGTGCCTGTGTCCGCGCCTTTGATTGCTACCTTAGACATTAGATGCCTCCAACTTGTGCCGCCTCAATAGCCGCCTGATAAGCCGCAATAACTTCAGCGGTATGTGTTGCCGCACAGATAGCCTGCACCCGTGCGTCTTCGCCTGAGTAGTCATCGCCGGGGGCAACAACGTGACGATGGTAGCTTTGTGATAGCTGAACACCATCCTCTACGATGCGGGTAGCGGTGCGTACTTGTACACAGCCGTTTTCCAGCACTTCAATTTTATCTACTACTGTTTGTTTTTCTAAAGACATTTTGATTTCCTTTCAGTTAAAAGTCCGTCTGCATCATCCTAGGCAGATAATTAAACTTCGTATGTCATGTTAACGTATATATCTGTCGTTCCGCTCGTTAACCAACCAACTTCTACAATATCAATCGTTGTGGATTCAGCTTGTACTTGAAGCCTACATCTTGAGTAGCTAGCTGGAACATAAGCGTATGGATTTGTTCTCCCGTTATAACTTGTGTTGTTTAGTACAGCTTGCCCAACAGAAGAAATAGAGTTTGTCGCAAATGGCAGGGATATGAACATATAATTCCCAGCACTCATACCTGTTGTATCAATGTTTGTTAATTGAAGCCACATTCGTACTATATTGCCAATTTTTGTATAAGAACCCGTTGTAGTTGTCGCTGCAGCAGTGCCCCCAGAGGCTGCATCATAGGCATATACAGTCCAAGTCCCCTCCTCATAGTCATCCAGCAGATTAGCCGCCGCTGTGCCGCCTACATATACACCGCCTGAGAGGGTTGCATTAACAGCTTCAATGTTTCCGCTGGTAACAATGTCGCTACTTTGCGCCGTTACACTAACATCTGGCGTTGTAATCCCTGTCGTCCCATCTAAAACTATACTCATGTCTACCCCTTAAATGACAACGTAGCGTGAGCCGCTACTGATAGTTACAGTCACGCCAGAATTAATTGTCACTGGACCTGTACTCATTGCGTTCTTGCCACTGGGGATTGTGTAGTTAGCGGTGACAATCTGGTCATTCTCAACGAACACAGCGTCATTACCACCGCCAGTTGCGCCGCCACCAACGCTTCCCCAGCTAGAACCATTGTAGCCCTCAAACGAACTGGCGTCACTATTAAAGCGGAAGTAGCCTGCAGCAGGAGAGCCGTCACGTTCTGCTTCTGTACCTGTAGGAAGTTTTAAACTACCTGAACCACTGGTAATACCTGCCACCGTTGTATCAACAGCAGCTTCTTTAAGCAGCGGATGACCGCCTGCTGTGCTACTATCATGGACAACTACTGTGTCCTTATCCGTATCGACTGTTACTTCACCAACAGCACCTGTGAAAGATGCATGCTGTGCTGTAGAGCCTCTACGTAGTTGTACTGCTGTACTCATGCGATACTCCCATAATCAAGTGTTGCTGCTAACTTATCCACTGTAACAGCGTTATTAGTAATTTCTGTTGTGCCTACTGTGCTTAGTGTAGCCAGTGCACCTGCACTAGCAGATTGAAAAGCTGTATCTGCTAAAGCACCTTGTGCTGCCGTAGCATAATCTGTAGCAGCAGTGGTAGCTGCTGTTCCCAATCCCAAATTAGTTCGGGCTGTAGCTGTGTTGTTTAAATCTGACAAGTTGTTGGCTTTAGCCAAATATGTACCGCCGGGCACATACGCAAATTCCCAACTACTGCCTGTCCACACTTTCATTCCAGCACCTGTCTGGAAATACAATGCCCCACCTACTAGCGGGTCACCGTCATTGTCTGTTGTTGGGTCACTAGCTTTAGCACCCAAATACCTATCATCAAAACTGTCGTATGCTGACAACGTTGAGGCAAGAGCAGCTTCTGCCGCAAGTTGTGCGGTAATTGCGTCATCTTTCGCCGCACCTGCTGTTGTAGCATACCCACTAGCTGCGCTAGCACTTCCTGAAGCAGCCGAAGCCGAGCTAGAAGCAGCATCAGCAAATCCGCTAGCATCATCAGCATATCCAGACGCTTCTAAAGCTGAAGCGGCTGCATTAGCAGCTTCTGTATCTGCTGCCAATATCTCATCAATATTATCTGCCACTGTAGAAACATCTACAATGTTGCTGGCTACAATGCCAACATCAGCAATGTTCGTAGCTACAAGACCAATGTCTGTAGCGTCAGTTGCTACAGCCGTAACATCCGCCGCAATATCTGCAACATCCGTAACATCACCAGCAATACCTGCTACTGTGTTTACATTATCGATATTAGTAGCGGTGATGATGATGGCAGAAGTGGTTTCCTCAATGCTTCCTACTGGATCTTCCGTAATAGAACCAAAGTCATAAATAACGCCTTGCTGGAAAGCGCCATTTAAATCCAAACCCACCAACTCTACACTACCAATGTTGTCGGCTACACCAATAATCTCGTCAATATGTGAAGCTACATCGTTAAAATCATCTGCAACAGAATTGATGAGGGGGAGGTTGTCAACTAGCGTCACCACATCTGTCATGTTGTTTGCAACCAACGCTATTTCATCGACGTAGCCATTTAACAACGCTGTTATGCCGTCCACATATCCCTTGGTTACAGCGTCGCTGTTGTCCACAGGGGCTGGGAGGTTGATGATGCGGTTGCTATCCATGTCCAGATTAGCATCCATGTTGTTTGGAACCGTACCGTCCAAAAACAACACATTGTCAAACGCAGCTTCAATAGCATCAAAGTTGGCATTGAGGGCATCAATGCTGCCAAATCTGCTTCCTATCGATGTTAATGTTACTCGTGCCATGTCTTTCCTTTACAAGATGTGTGTTAGAGGTGAGTAGGAGCAAAAACGTTATAATTTTGTCAAACCGTTTTAAACGCTCTCTAAGCGATTTTTACCCTTAACCCTACCTACCCCCTATGCTAACCCATTAAAACGCCGTCTACCCCCCTTAAAATCAATTTAAAGCAGTGTGGTGGGAGGGTGGGAGATGTCAAACATTCTAATTCTTAAACTATTATTACTAATATCACTGGAGGAGATAATTTTTATGAGATAATTTTACCGTGTATTGCAATGTAATACACAGTGGCGTACCCCCCTTATAGGGTTGTCCTGAATAAAACTAGGCTGAAGTGAGGTCTGTCATCAGTATATGCATATATAGTTATATACTTATATATATAGTAGCTTATATACATATATCAGTAGGTAGTTATATAAGCAATTACAGATATACTTATATTCATATAGGGGGCTGTATATATATTAGTAGGTGCTTATATATGTTATTAGTAATATAATCAATAGCTTATATAAGTGTACATGCATACATGTATATAAGTAGTTGATTATATTAGTATATGCTTATACACTGATACGTGCTAGGGTACGGAGAAGGGCTGTTGTGGTATGAAAACAACACATACTAGGCTACGTGCTAGAAGGGCCGTCACGGGCTTTTCAGGATTTTGAAGGGTAGGGGCAGGGTAAAATTTTTAATCGATTGTAGGCGGTTCTGATCGATTCTAGAGGCATGTGGATAACTTCGTTTGCAGTGTGTATAACTGACTTATCCACAGTGGTCGCCGACTTATCCACAATGTCATTTGTGGTGAAAATACAACGAATTATTTTTGATTTATTAGGGTTTTCCCTATAGGCAAACGGCTAGAATCGGTTACATTAGAGGCATGGATCGGTGATCGGGCTGGTCCTAGTGGTTCTTTAACAAGTAGCTGGTAAGTGTGGTAAGTTTACAACATTAGGGTTTCCCCTAGTTTACAACCCCATGCAAACCCGCTACATTAGGACCCATGCACTGATCGTGGTGTGTGAGTAGGTCATTAAAAATTCAATGCGTTACTAGTAGCAAAAACGGCATAGCAAACCGTTACTAGTAATGCGCCGGTGAAGGTTGCATATATACAACAAAGCTAGACTAGGTAAGGTCGCTGTACGTCCTAGTAATCACGGCTCGAAGAGTGCGTGACACAAGTGTCCCTTGGTGTGCTAAGTGTTGTTCCTATATGTTCTGGGGAAAACCGTTGGTTTTCTACAACACATTACTAGTAATAGTGTGTTGTAATCAAGCCAACTTTGTAAATCAAATCAAACTGTAAAAGGAACTATTATGTCTATCTATACAAAACAACTCCGCACTGCATTATCAACATCCAAGGATGCCAAGGATGCATCACGTGAGGCCGGTCAAGGCGTGTGGGCTAACTACGTCCGATCAATCTGCTACGGCAACACGTTGCACAATGCCGAAGACGTATCCACACTGCATAAGGCACTGGTCGAAGAGCTGGACCAATTGCGGGAGCTGACAAAAGAAGAGAAAAATTCTCTGCGCTCTGCCAAGTCGGTGGTTTCCAAGGCCGTTACTAATAACGTGGACGTGTGGCAACGCACTGATTCCGGTGATATTGTGCACGAGGACGGCATCCCAATGCCCAAGGGTAAGAGTGAACTGTCGGAAGCCAAGACGGATTTCCAACGTATGGTAGGGTTTATCGATCAGGCACAGGCTAAGTACGACAGCGATACACGTGACGTGTTTACACGTGACGAACTCAAAGCCCTTGCTGACAAATACGCATCACTTGCTCAGTCTATGATCGAGGAACTGAACGCACAGTAAGGTTGATGTAAGGTAGGGGGTGTAATATCCCCTTACCGATTCATTACTAGTAACACTTTTTGGAGTATTAAAATGAACATTCATACATACCGTTTTTTCGCTGACTCTGGTCATGGCTGGTTAGAAGTATTGATCGACGAGATCGAGACACTAGGACTAACTGACACTATTAGTGGGTATAGTTATCGTAGTGGTCCCAAAGTATACTTAGAAGAGGATTGCGACGCCGCATTGTTTATCAATGCTAAAGAAAATCTAGGCATCAAAGTACAACTTCAAGAGCACGTAGTAGACGGTGACTCATTCGTACGTACACTGCCAAGGTATTACTAGTAACACGCACTGGTCTGTCATCATCTGACGCTATCGTGCAACAACTGGAGCTATCATGCAACAACCCAACGCTACTGATTTACGAGTGGTCACACTTGAAACCGAGGAAGAGCTAGCAAAATTCATCGATCTAATCGAAAGTCACGTTACTAGTAACGACTTAGAAGAACTAGAATCATGGCTAGATTCAGAATTCCATCGCATCTATGTGACTTATGCATACCCTGACGTAACCAAGGTGAACTAATGAACTATCTAGACGTAGCACAATTCGAGAGTTACGTTAGTGCATGTGCCAAAAATTCTGGTGTGAAAGTACAGTGGGACAAACCAGAATCAACGCCACGCACTGACGGCATGAATATGTGGATACCAAGCATTACTAGTAAGACTAGTGACGAGTGGTTAACACGTATCCGTTACTTTGTAAAACATGAGACAAGCCACATTGTACATAGTGACTTTGTGTTTTTAAACAAAGCTAAACCTAGTGGTTTGCTTGCACTAATCAATAACCTTATTGAAGACCACAGGATTGACTACCTAAACGACAGTCAATACGAGGGCGACAAGGCTATTAGCAGTGCGTTTTGGACACACTATGCACAGGATGTACAGGACCGCATCAACGCCGCTGACGAGGAACTAAGCGAGCAACAGTTACTAGTAACGCCGTTGTTTGTGTGGGATGCACTTAATCGTAACTGGATTGATAGTGCGACTGAGTGTATGCATCTCATGTACAACATGCTAGACGAGAAGGGTTTGGAACGCCTAGAGAAGCTAATGCAACCCACGTACACTGATGCATTACTTAGCCTACGT
>Ga0194032_1000081_pt1 | contig 10369 bp, 17 predicted proteins | sample IW8Nov16_MG_FD_144486 | JGI IMG/M metagenome (GOLD analysis project Ga0194032, IMG submission 144486) | Freshwater microbial communities from the Broadkill River, Lewes, Delaware, United States - IW8Nov16_MG | ecosystem: Environmental > Aquatic > Freshwater > River | place: USA: Delaware...
CCCAATCTATAAACTCACTATGCTTCTTCATTCCATCAGTTCCATTATAGAAAGATAACTCTCTAATCTCTGATTTGGTGAAGAATCGTTTTAGCCACTTCATTTCTCTTTGGTTTAAAGGTTGGGTACTGCAAACCAAAAATGGACGGGGTAAATACCAAATTCATTCTCTCGTACTTCCCATTGCTTTGTTGGTATATCGTAAATACCAATTCCCGTCACCCAAGTATCATTAAATTGATTCCACATTTTTACAACGCACTCAAAGGTGTTTGTCGGTAGTTCATTTTTTACATCTTTCCACATAATTTATTTCTCTTTTGTTTTAAAGGTTAATAATGCCAATAATCTGTTATACTGGCAAAAGTTAGTTTTATATGCTTAAACGCTCATTATTGGTGCAAATAAGCACCATTCAATCTGTTTAAATAAACATTATTGCATATCGCAATACACGATATTGCCCTTATTTTGTACATCAAGGTGTACAATCTGGATAGGTGCAGTTGTTGTTTAGTCTGCAACTCTCCCCTTCTCTTTTGATGTGCTTACACTTTTCTAATTTCTCAAGCGTGTCCTTCAGTATCACATTCCAAGTCCACTTGTCCTTGTCAGCGTTCCAAAGTTTCTCGTACATCTCCAAAAGTATTTCCCGTGTCATTCTTCTTTCGTTCTATGTTCATCAATCGCCATTTTCAGCATGGCCAATTCTTCCAATGACAACCCCAATATCATTTCAACTTTGAATTGAATGGTCGTCATCAATTCTTCATCGGCGGCATCCAATGCCGACAATGGGCCGCGGATCGCACGTTCGATTTCGCGTTCCAACGATCGCATCATCTTTTTGATGTTCTGGCGATACAATCGTGTTCCTTTCATCGTGTCCATTTGTTCCAATGTCGCTTGGTACAATGCCACCAACTTGGTCGCCTCTTTGAATGTGTTGAATTTGTCCATCATCAAAAGTTTATCCAGCGACGGCGGCGTTCATATTTACGGATCAATCGTGCATTGTTGTCCAATAAGGCAACAACATCATCGTTCCATTGGGTGGACGATGCCACCAACATCACGTTCAATGATTCCCAACGCAATGCGTTGATGTACGATTCAACGAATCGTTTGTGCTTAATCTTGCGAAATACTTTTTTCATTCTGCTCAACTTTTGTTTTCAATTCATCATATTGTTGTTGCAATCGTTTCAACTGCTCGAACACATCCATGAAATCTTTTCGTGCTTGTTCATCGAACTGGCGACGGATCGATTGCAATTCGTGAAACAATTCCCGATACCAATCGATGACCATCAACGCATCGTGATTGCGCCAATGGTGCAAAATGGTTGCGTGGTTCATCCCGAAATACCTTGACAACGTTGACGCGGTAACGTAACCGCGACAAACGTTGAACAAAGCGGCGCGGGACACAACGATGGGTTCTTCACGACGGCGATTCATTAAATCGACGTTGTGGTTTTGCTCAACATACGAAACCATCTCGGAAATCATTTGGATTTTCTTTGTGTCTTTTCCCATGCCGAATCAATTAGAAGGGGAGGTCTCCGGAATCATCACTATCAAACGCTTCCGTTGCCGTGGCCACTTGTGGTTTGTGATCCGTTGGGACGGCTGATTGTTCGGGCGTTGGGTCGCCTAAATCTTCCAAGCCTTCAAACAATGCATCGGCATCGTTTGATTTGTATTCCACCAATTTGGTCAGCACATACGCCGACAACCAAATGGACAAACCTTTCTTGCCTTTGTGTTCCCATTTCTTTATCCATACGTTCGCACGGATTTCACTTCCGTCCCCAATCAAATCGTCGAACACTTGACGATTGGGTAGGAAACCTTTGGGCACATTGATGGATTTCACTTTCACGACGGGCACGTCGTGTTTGAAATTGCCTTGTGGGTCCTTGGCACGAACGTGGTCCAATATTCCCATTTCGGTCAACGACTTGATGGATGCATCATCCAAGTACAAATCGCAACCGTATTTTTCCGACATTCCGTCGGGGCCGCTTTCGTTTGTTAGACGTGCGTACTTTACGGAACCACTCAAGATGGTTCCCACTCCTTTTGCAAAATCATGTTTTGCCATAATAAATAAATGTATTTGACGCCAATCATTGTTGTGTTTGATTCGGGGCGTCGTTCCGAATCTTTTCTTTTATGCAAATATGTATTCTACCAATGCGAATGTCAACATCAATGTTGTGATGCCAATCGCAACGATTGTCGACGTGACAATCCAATAGAATGCATTTTCTATGGGTGTGTATTGCTTTTTCATTTTGGTTGGATTACGCGATTTTGAAATATTCTTCTCCACGGAAATCGTGTGAAACAATTTTTCCATCAAATATCATTTGACCAAGAATGTCCTCAACTTCATCGATTGATGTTCTGAATCCAATCATGTGGCAAAGTTTTGCAAGGTGACTGGCACCAACTGAACATTGTGCTTTTGACTTTTCGTTGATGATGTCAAAAATTTGTTCTTCGATTGTGTTGAATTTGTTCGCTTTCATCTTGTTTTCGTTTTTGATTGATATTCAAATCTACAATAAAAAAATGAATCCACAATACGTTGATTGAAAAAATGTGAATTATTTCAAAATAACGATCTCTATCAATTCATTGACTTGTTCAAAATGATTCGTTAACTTCGTCTCGTGACTTTGTCGCGTTTTGCCTCGCCTAAAGGCAAGACAAATCACGAACAAAAGACGAAGTTAAAATTTTTTAAATAGACCTAAAAACAACAAACGATACAATCCTCAATCATTCTTTCTGCTCTCTTACATTTGATTGTTGTGTGAAAAACCCCGGTAACGAATGCGATCCACCGGGGTTTTTTTACGTCCAATAAAAAGGCCCCATCAATCAAGATGAGGCCCCACAACAACAAAACAACGGTCGCCCGTTGCACGTTTTATTTCATTAATCGACCAATGATCGACGCAACGACAATGGCAAACAACAACGCCATCACCGCTTTGATCTGGAACCACACGCCCTTTTCCGCGGGTGCTTCTTTATAGATGATGCGTTCAACTGGTATTTCAGCCGTCACCCGAATGGTATCGGGCGGACACACAACATCCACATGAATGGTGTCATGTATTCGTTGTAGACGCACCCGTGCGCCATTATATTCGATTTCCCGCACGATTGTATCGGTGATGACCAATGTGTCCACCACACGGCGTTCGTTCGTTACAATGGTTGTATCAACGCGAACGATTGTGTCCCGCATGATCTCGGGATCTTTTGCAATCGCACGTTTTAGGTGAAATGATGCAGTACAACCGCTTTGCGTTAATAGTATAACGACGGCCCCTAACTTCCACACGAATCGCATTCTTCCGGGTTATCAATTGAACATTGGGGTTGCGGGGCTTCCTCCAATTCGGAAACCCAATCGTTGAAATCGTCGGTCATATAATTAGGATTTGATTTTAGGGTCTTTGGTAAAAAACAACGCGAATGCCACGCCGATGAATGCGCCGAATTCCGTCAATGATGCTTTTTCGAATCCAACCAGTACGGCCCCGGTCAAAAAAATGATAAGGCCAACAATGGTTGTTTTGGCGTTTGAAAATATACGGTCAATCATTTATCGTCTTTTTAGTATGTCAATCTCACGATGCAAGTATCGGTTTTCGGTTTCCAATTCGGCGACCTTTTGTGTCAATGCTAAAATCTTGGCGTTGGCATCTTCCAACGCAAGGGACATTTTTTCCACGCGTTCTTTCAAATCTTCTCGGTATTGCACGCCGTCATTGTTTTGAATGTCGTCTTTGCGTTGTTCTGCTTTCAATTTCAATCGCGCTTCGAAGAATTTCCATAATCCAGCGGAACCCGCGATTGTTCCAAGTGTAATCAATATTTGTTCCGTGCTACCCATGACGATGCAATTGTTCCGTTTTTAATCTTTTAAGGGACCCGAATGATGAAAACACCAACACCAGCCATCCCCAATGCGATGGTGTCGGCAAACCGATGGTGATGACGTACATCATCAATGTGGCGGCGAATGCCCCAAATGTAAACATGGACGCACGAACGCGGCAATTCAAATCCCCTTTGGCGACACACATCAATTGGTAAATGCCAACCCCCACCAAAATGATCTGGTAATAAACGAGCGGCCCCAATTCAATCCGTGTGGCCAATGGTGCCAACAAGATGTTGACCAATGCCAACGTGATTTCCGTCGGTTGTGAATCGGAATGACGCCAGACGTCAACCAAATTTTTCAATCGGATCGTTGCCGTTTTTTTAATGCGCTGAATCATTGGCGTTCAATCTTTTCTTTAAACACACGGATCGTGTTCCATATGGCGAACAACCCGATGATGATCCAACCCGTTCGTGATCCGGACATCAACCCCGATGCACACAAATTGACGATGGTCATCACGGCAATCAATGTCGCGATTTGCACGGCGATCAATCGCATCTTCAATGTGCCGTTGAACAATACGGCCCACATTTGGAATGCCCCGGCACCAATCGCCCCAATGATTAGGGCGGCCGATGGGTTGTCGTATTCCGCGAACAACGATGCGGGCAATGCAATGATGTGGCAAAATGCAATCAATATTTCATTGGGTTCACTATCGGAATACCAAAACAACGATTTCGCCTTTTCCAATGCCTTGTTCATCACTTGAATTTTTTATATCGTGTTCGACCGTTTTCCCGGTACGCCGTTAATATTTCACCGCGGTTGGATCCGTCACCAACGAATGACACGTGGACCCAATCGGGATTCGCATTCGTGTCGTGCGGTTCGTTTCCGAATTCCCAAATCAATTGATCGAAATCAAGGTTGGATTTGATGTAGTGGAAAATTTCACCGTTCGTGATCCGACCGAACACATCGGCATCGATGTCTAATGCTTGGCCGTGGCAATGTTGTGAACGACGTGATCCGCGAATGGCATCGTTCAATGCCTTGGAACGATACCCCGATGTTACCGCAATGGGAACACCAAAATGATTCCGAATCGGTTCGAATATGTTTTTGGCCACCGAACGCAACGATTCCAAATGGGCGATGGTTGGGGAATTATCGATCCCCAACCGCGTCGCCGTTTGTGATTTCGTGGCCTCGGCCAATGTCAAATGTTCGGACAATTGCATTGGTCGTGGCGGTTATATTTCCTCCGGTGCTGGAGGGTTACAATACTCCGCCTCTGGGTTAGCGATGCAGTACGCCTTCGCATACTCCGCCGCGTGTTTAGAACCAAAGGTGTGGATACCTACGGGTACTGGCCATACTATTGCAGAATCCCAAGCCTCTAAAGGTTCGTTAGTCCAAAGGACATCAACGCTATATAATGGGCTTTGTACCTCACATATTGGGTTGCCTTCTTCATCCGTTCCCCAAGTCTCGCAAAGGTTGCCTAATTCCACGACCATTACCACCGCATCGGTGTACACCTCTTTCTCCCCCGTTGGGGTTTCAATAGTTTCGGTGATTAACGCTTTAGCGGTATTCCAAGCCTCAAGCGAGGAAAAACCATATTTTCTAAATACTTCCATTGATTATGCAGTTAGTGCCGCCAATTCGGCATTAGTTAAACGAGTCTTGAATAGAATCACTTGTTTCTTGTTTCCATTTCTTGCGACATTATCCTTGTATTGACCGATGTATAAATCGTTCAACGCTGGTAATGTACCGCTTGAATCCGTTCCAATTTGCACACCATCTACATACATAGCAAAATCATTTTCTTTGTACGCTATTGCAAGTTTATGCGTTCCGCTACTTAATGGTGTTGTCCCTTGAATAGATACTTGAGCAGTGTTATTATTTACTACAAATACGGGAATGTTTCCGCTTGAAATATAACCGCCTACTAAATATCCGTAATTGCTACCAGAGCCGTCATTCATAAACACGCCAAGACTCTCAATGCCTTGAATGTGGTTTATTTCAACATAAGCAGTCCCTTCGGTTTGTCCCATTAGGGATGGTTCGTTAATTATATCGCAATCATCAGCCGCACGACTCGCAGATGTTCCATAGGTTGGGATGTAGGATGAAACATAGGAAGCCGAAGATTCTAATTGTGCGCCATAGGCAAGGATATCAGCCGTTTCAGTTGTTCCGCTTACTGAATCAGCCACCGCAATGATGCAACTTGTGGTACCACCACTTGCATTACCAATAATAGTAAAGCGTTGCCACTCGCTTGTCAATTCAATGGCGGTGCCGATATTTGGCCCCGATTGGATATAAACAAAGGGTGAGCCGCTATTGGCTTTCAAATAAACACTAAAGACACAAGATACTCCGCTACTCGTTCCAGTTGCTGAAATAGAAATGCGGGAATAAGTACCGCCCGTTTTATCTAATTGAATGCGGGTGGCGTTTGCTACTCCTTCGGGACTTGTTGCGTAATTTGTTGTAATTGATTGCCCAGCACCATCGCCCGATAAAGTCCAAGCACCAAAGTATTCGCTATGCACTATCAAGTTAGTACGACTTGGTTCAAGCAAAAGAGACGGGCAAGAAGCACCCCCCGAATAATCCAATCTTGGGAGGTTGTCCGTGATGCCTTCGTAGACGGCTGCCGTTGTTGTTTCTATATAGTCCGTTGCTACGAGGCCTTGTTCAAGTTGTGCGTCTTGGATGTAGATGGTGCCGCTTGTGCCCGTTGCGGTATCTGCGCCAACATCTCCCGCAATAATTCTCCAAGTACTTGTAGCGGCAACATTACACGAAATAGAACAACGATACCATCCGCCACCAACACTTTCAACACTTGGGGAAATAACACCCGCACCAGTTTTAACTACTATTCCATCATCTAATGAAAATCCAGCATAGCCATAACTTGAATTCGTTAATTCAAAATAATCAGCCGTACCGCTTTTTACATAAACTGAAAAGGTTAAAATACCCGTGTACGACAAAGATTGTTCTACACGACCATATGTACCGCTTTTACTTAAAAGCCACGCATCGCTTGAACCATCGTAACCCGATTGTCCGCCAGTAACTGAAGCGGTTACTAAAGCCCAAGTAGTATCAAATTGGTTTGACTGAAGCGCAAGATTCCCTCTCTCCTTCTCAATCAATCCCGAAGCATTCACACGGGTTGCCGTGTCCGTTCCTCTGCTAAAGGTGAAATCTCCATCGCCGTTGGTCGGCTTGATGGAGTATAACTTGCTCTCTTTTACCCCCGATGGGATTAGGGCGAGGCTTGCCGAATCAAATAATGTTGCCATATTATAAAAGTGAATTTATTGCGTTGATGGTACACGTTCGGCCTTCGGTGATGCCAGAATCGGCAATCACACGGGTATTGAACGCATCGAATGTAACCCGACCGAAATCCGATCCGGGTGAATTGGTAATACTTCGCTGAACGCAACTGATAGATTCAATGGTGCCACCATCGGCCAACACTCGGGTTCTAAAGTCCCGAACGAATGGATTCAAGCCACCTCCGCCAATCACACCTCTACGAAGTAGGTAATAAAAAGTTGATTGTTTCATGTGGTATTTATGTGTTATAAAATTACAATATCATTTGCAACGCTTGGACGTTCGCTTTGACGTTTGTTTGGGCGTTTGTTTGGTCGTTTGTGTTGGTCATCATTTCGCCTTTCGTTGAATGATGAACCAATTGTCGTTGTGGGCCAACAACATTATTCCATCGTAATCCCTATCAAAGGCAAATTCACCATTCCCATCAACCGATTCACCCGATTGCGGAACAACATTGATGGAAGTATTCGCACTGATGGTGCCATCCGATTTGAAGCGCAACAAACGCCCTTCATTATCGGCGGCATAAGGCAAATTGATGGTGGCCGTACCATTGCCGCCCGTCCAAGTGTTGAACATCATATATTCGGTATCTTGGATGTTGTACGTTGATCCGGATGAATGGGTGATGTCGGTGATGTTTTCAATCAAAAAACCTTCGTGCGTCAATCCCGCTTGCAATGTGGTGTCACCCGTAACCAATGCGGACCCGGTGATTTTTCCACCCGATGCCGTTTCGCTGAATGGACCAATGGCATCGTTGTCGGAATCGATTGCCATATTTGAAATCACGCCCGATCCGAAATTGGCGTATTGCCCATTGAAATCCGCAACGGCAAAAACGGCGGTTTCGTCGCCAATGTCAATTGGTTCGTTTGAAATGTCAACCGTTTCAATGACGCGCGCGATTTTGAATGCCTCGATTTCCAATTCGTCATTGTTCGCATTCAATGTTGAACGCAACGGCAACCAATATGCAGAATCAAAACGCAAACGATTTTTGAATCCACCACCTCCATTGATGATGGTCCCTTCGAATCGATTCACAACCTTCGATTGCAATCCCAACGTTTCGCGCGTGGTTAATTTGGCGACATCAATATATGTGCCCGAATTACCGACGCGCCACCCCGTTGATGGGGTCCAAACGCTTCCCGTGTATGCATACAATGAACCCATGGCCCCAACGCCATCACCCAATCGTGTGGTTCCCAAATCAACATTGATGTTTGATCCCAACGCCGTTGACGTATTGTTTGCCTCGAATATCGATTCAACAATCGTTGCGGGTTGGTTGTCGTTTTCAAAACGTGCCGTTTGTAAATCGACAGCCCAATTGTAAGAATTACCACCAATGAAAAATGATGTCGACGAACCTTGTGCGTCATAAAAACCAAGGATTGTGATGTCGATGTAAATTTCACCATCTTTTGGCAATGGTCCCGTGGCCATTGAAAACGATGTCGTGGTTGTTGATGACGCTTGGCGTGATACTGAATTCGCCGCCCATTTGAATGTCCCCAATGTTGTGGACCACGATCCGACGCCGAATGATGTCACACCAGAAACCAATGAATTGCGCCAATATTGATCCGCCGAACCATCGGATGGTTCCAAACGAATCGTCACGGCAAAAACTGGCGTTGCCACACCCGATGTTGGTGTCACAATAAACGTTTGGAATCGTGACAACATCGTCATGATGATGTGGCCATTGTCCGCAGATGGGATGACACCCACATCAATTTCGTCGGCTGGGAATGTAACGGTTCCACCAATCAAATTGGCGGCCGACTTTTTTTGTTGCGTTAACGATACCTTTTTAACGGCTGGCAAATATCGGAACACCCCGCCCGAACGATGCGATATGTCTTGGTCAACCAATGTGTCCAATTGAACGACCGCATTGCCGTTTGACGTCCCGTCGTTTAAATAGTAAAATTCACGAACGTCGATGTTGTCGCGTTCGGATATTTGTTCAAATCGGAATGATCCGTCGTCGAAATAAAAACGTGCGCCCATGATGATGCACATTTCCCGAATCACTTGCAATGCGTTGGTATATGTTCGAACGGAACCAGATGTCCACGATGTGAACGCCTTCAAATCGAATTTCGTCAAATCCATTGGGTCCGACGTCGATGAATACGTGTGTTCTTCGGCATACCAATTCACCACGGATGTCAACATCGTTTCATCCGATTCAAACAATGAATTGATTCCGCCATCCGTTAAAATTTCGGTGACGATGTCTTTGAATGTTTTTTGGAACGATTGTGCCAATCCGAATTGATAATCAATAGTCGACAAAATGGAAATACCATCGGCCGCACGCAATGAAATCGCGCGTGGTTTTGATTCGTCCGCTTCTTCGATTAAATCTTGGACGATGTACCCCGTCCAATACAAATCGAATTCTTCGTCCGGGATGGTCTTTGAACCACCCAACGCATCAATGGCATCGATGACACACAATCCGCCCTCGTATGTCCCGCCGTCGGCCAACACACGCGATTGATTCGATTGTTGCCAAACATACGAACGCGATTCCGTTCCAACGCCCAATGCAAACAATGCGTCATTGACACATTCACCCGCTTCGTACGTACCACCATCGGACACCACACGGTTGCGGTAATCGTCGGCGACATTTCGTGAACGCGGTTTGTTCCATTTTTCAATGCGAATGGAAATTTGTTTGTCTTGTGCATTCAACAATGCCGTTCGGAATGCATCGATTGCAGAATCATTGTTGTAAATGGTCAACGTCACCGCCGATCCGACTATGGGTGAAAACAATGTATCAACCTCGCCGTCATGCGTCAATGTGAATCCATCGCCACCGATATTGACGTCGAATGGATTGCCTAAATACGCCGAATCAAGGATTTTGATTCGGTATTGGTCGTCGTTTAACGTCCTAAATTCCGATTGTAGTCTAATTGCCATATATTAAAAACCGCGTGATCGCGTTCTATTTCTTCCCGCCCGATCATTGGACAACAATATGTCGGCACCCGACAATTTTCCAAATATTTCAATCGACTGCATCCCACCGGATCCCAGTCCGCCCGG
>Ga0194032_1000102_pt1 | contig 9546 bp, 12 predicted proteins | sample IW8Nov16_MG_FD_144486 | JGI IMG/M metagenome (GOLD analysis project Ga0194032, IMG submission 144486) | Freshwater microbial communities from the Broadkill River, Lewes, Delaware, United States - IW8Nov16_MG | ecosystem: Environmental > Aquatic > Freshwater > River | place: USA: Delaware...
GCCTTATTAAGCGGAACACAAAGAAAAAATGACAACGAAATTGATCAAAATAACAACCATCAAAGACTGCCAAGCGGGATCAGTCGGCATTATGCTTGCCGGTGAAGATCACGATGTTCGTCAAGATGAGGCTAATAAGCTAATAGAGCGCGGATATGCAAAACTGTGGTCAGCTAAAGTTGCCAAAGCAGAAAAAGTGGATGATGAGGGTTTAGACTAATGGCTGTCGAAACCGCAGATGACCTTGCTGTGTTTTTTAACACTAATGATTTTGGTGTGGCAGCAAGCAAAGACAGAGATAATTTACTGCTTGAAAGTGGCTTTTCGTTGCTTGCGGAAGATGGTAGCCAAATCCTTTTTAGTGACGGGTCAAGTGTGAATGGCATATTTGACAATGATTTCGTAGAGGTTGACGCTGGTGGCGGCGTTGGGTTTGCTTTGCAACAGCCAAGATTTGTTTGCCGCACAGCAGATGTTTCAACTACTGTTGAGGGTGACAGTATTTCGATAAATTCAGTAAATTACACAATAAGAATTGTGCAAGACGATGGAACTGGTGTCACAACCTTAGTTTTAGAAAAACAATTATGACGCACGTTCGACAGCAAATCCGCGACCAGATCGTGACTAATTTGACCGGATTGCCAACAACCGGCAGCAATGTTTTCCGCAGCCGTATTTTTCCGCTGGAACAGACAAAGTTGCCAGCACTTTGCATTTTTACCAAGAGCGAAGCGACCGAATTTGATACAATCACGCTGGCGCGTTCTGTGAATAGAGTTTTGGACGTTGCCGTTGAGGCTTATGTTATTGGGATATTGAATTATGATAATGCGCTGGATGGAATTGCGGTTGAGGTTGAAGAAGCCATTGCCGCTGATGTAACGCTAAACAACCTAGCAAAAGATGCACAGGTTGTTGCGTTTGAGGCTGACTATAGTGGCGATGGCGAACAGCCGGTGGCCGTTGGTCGGTTTACAATATCGGTGCAATACCGCACCAAAGAAAATGACGTTGAAACTGCCGTTTAGAAAAGGAACTTAAAACGATGGCTACTTTTAAAGGAAACGATGGTGTCGTTCTAATCGGCACAGACGTAATGGCTGAAGTGATTTCATTTAGCGTGGACGAAACCGCCGATGTGATCGAGGACACAGTTATGTCCGATGTGGCGAAAACTTACAAAGCTAGCTTTACTGACTTCACAGCTACCGTAGAATGTTATTTTGATGACACTGATACAGCGCAAAACAACGTGACCGCTGGCGATACCGTTGTACTTAAGCTGGGTATGGAAGGCAATACAACGGGCGACCACCTTCTCACGGGTTCAGCGATTGTCACTAGCCGTTCAATCGGTGTAACATCTGATGGCATTAATACCGCCACCTATTCGCTGCAAGGCACCGGCGGCTTAACTGAAACTGTTGTTTAAGGGGTAAAAAATGGGCTTGGGAGAACAGATCGCCGCAAGGCGTAACCGCGACCGGAAGGTCATTAAAGTTGATGAGTGGGGCGAAGATGGTCAGCCATTGGTTATTTATTCTGGAGCCATTACCGCTGGCGATATCGACAAGCTGCAAAGAAAGCACAAAGACTTTCTGAATAATATGACAATTGCCGGAATGGTTGATTTGATTATTAGCAAAGCTGAAGACGCCGATGGCAAACGGTTGTTCACTCTTGAAGATAAAATGTATCTGATGGGTGATAGCGTGGCCTTGATTGCTGATATTGCTGGACAGATGTTCGGCGAGGTTGAAAGCATTGAGTACGCTGAAAAAAACTAAAGGGCGACCCGTTGAGGCTGAATATGCTGGCCTTGGCGGATCGCCTACACAAAACACAGTCAGAAATCGAAGAACTGACGCTAAATGAATTAAATGAATGGTTTGCTTACTTTAGGGTGATTGAAAATGGTAATGAAAAATAATCTGCCGATCACAATCACCGCTAAAAACAATACCGGCACAGCATTCGCCAGCTTGCGTTCTAGCCTTGGCAAAATCAAAGGCGCGATCTTCAACGTGCAAACCGCTATTGCCGGTATCGCTGGCGCGACTGGCTTTGGCCTTTTGATTAAATCGACTGTTCAAACAAACAGAGAATTTCAATCATTAGAAGCATCGCTGAAAACCTTTTTAGGGTCAGCGGATAACGCGTCAAAAGCATTTGAAGTTTTGCAAGTGTTTGCGGCTAAAACCCCATTCGCATTGAAAGAAGTTGTTGGCAGCTTTAACAAGCTGATTGCCGTTGGTCTAAAGCCATCAATCAAGACGATGGTGGCATTCGGCAACATCACTTCCGGCGTGGGCAAATCACTTGATCAGTTTGTCGAAGCTGCGGCTGATGCGGCTGTTGGCGAATTTGAACGCTTGAAAGAGTTTGGCATCAAAGCCAAAACAGAAGGCGACAAGGTTTCCTTTACTTTTAAGGGAATGACTACAACGGTTCAAAAGAGTTCTGAGGCAATCACCGGATATTTGGTTGGGTTGGGTGAAACTCAATTTGCCGGTGCAATGGCAGAACAAACCAAAACTTTGAATGGTGCTTTTTCAAATCTTGGTGATAGTTTTGACACGTTCAAAAAGGCAATTGGCGAAGCTGGTTTCAATCAAGCTTTGATAGAAGTGTCAAGATTTTTTGGCGATATGATGCAAAGCAGTAACGGGCTGGCAACATCAATTGGCCAGTTCTTGGCATCTGGCGTGCGAATGATCCCTGTCATTTTCTCAAACATTGGCAAAATGGCTGATTTTGTTTCGCGCAATATTGACTTTTTACGGCGCAGCTTAATTGCGGTCACATCTTATCTTTTTGCAAAGGCTGTGCTTGGGCAAGCCTTGGCGTTCATTAAATTTGGCAGGCGATGATATTATATCGCGGCGCACAGAAGATGCTGATGGTTGGCACGCTAACTGTGATTGCGGTCATTGCGTCAATGAGCGATAATCTTGACAAGGTTATTAATGCAGTCAAGTTCGCGGCAGATGAGTCGATGAAACTGGCAGAAAAAGCGTTCCCTGGTCTCACTGATGCGGTCAATAAATTACTGCCTAATCTGGACAGCCTTGAAGCTGGTCTTGAGAAAGACAAAAACGAAGCACACTTGACCGCTAATTCCATTGCCGCATTAGACGCGCAGCTTGCAGCGTTGATGCCTGATATGGAAAAGACAAAAGAAAAAACTGACACGCTTGCCGAAAGCTTAAAAAAGCTAAAAGAAAAAGGCAATGAAGTTCAAGAAGGTCTTGGTGGTGCTGCGGTTCGTGGCGTTAAATCACTAGAAGATGCGCTTGTTGATGTGACTATGGGCGCGGCCAGTGCAAAAGATGCGTTTAAATCAATGGCGCGGTCGATCATTAGCGATCTAATCCGCATACAAATTCAGCAAACAATCACAAAACCTTTAGCGGCTGCGATGGGTGGCGGCAATTTTCTTTCTACTATAGGCAGCGCACTTTTTGGCGGTGGCAAAGCTATTGGTGGATCGGTGCGAGCCAATACGCCATATATGGTTGGTGAACGTGGCGCAGAAATGTTTGTGCCAAATAGCAGCGGGTCTATAGTGCCAAATAACAAGCTGGGCGGTGGCGGTGTAACTGTCAATCAGACAATTAATTTATCCGCTGGCGTATCGCAAACAGTACGCGCTGAAGTGATGGGTATGTTGCCTCAAATCCAAGAAGCATCAAAAGCGGCTGTGCTTGACGCAAGGCGGCGCGGTGGTTCATTCAGTGCGGCATTCGGGTGATCTAAATGGCAATATCATATCCACTAACATTTCCGACACAGACCGGCATCGCCAGTGTAAATTTGCACGCGATCAACAGCGTTGCAATCTCATCTAGTCCGTTTACTTACAAGCAGCAAGTAGTAGCACACACAGGTCAACGCTGGGAGGCTGAAGTAAGTTTGCCGCCAATGAAACGCGCAGATGCTGAAGTTTGGATTTCGTTTTTGCTATCCTTAAAAGGTCAGCGCGGCACGTTCTTGATGGGCGATCCTAATTGCGCCACGCCACGCGGCAGCGCGTCATCAACGGCTGGCACACCTGTTGTTAATGGTGCAGACCAGACCGGCGACAGTTTATCGATTGATGGTTTGCCGGTCAGCGAAACCGGCTATTTGCTTGCTGGCGATTATATCCAGCTAGGCGGCGGCTCTAGTGCGACACTGCACAAGGTTCTAACTAATGTTGACAGCAACGCATCTGGCGAGGCAACTTTGGACATTTGGCCTAGCATCCGCACAGCACCGGCAGATGACAGCACTGTGGTGGTGGCTAGTGCTGTTGGCAATTTTCGGCTGTCTACAAATCAATCAGACTGGTCGATTAATAACGCTTCTTTCTATGGCATCACGTTTCCAGCGATTGAGGTTGTAGTTTAATGAGCCGCGATTTAACACAGAGCATCATTGATAATTTAGATGCGACAGAGATCAGACCATTCTTTGCTGTCGAATTATATTTTGACACGCAAACTTTATATATGTGGACTGGACTAGGTGATTTGGTTTCCAATGGCAACACATACACAGGCACCGGTCAATTTTTAGAGATAAGCGAACTAAAAGAAACCGCCGAAATTTCAGCAAAAGGTGCGACCGTTAGTCTGTCTGGCATACCTTCAAATCTTATTTCATTAGCAATCAATGAGCCTTATCAGGGTCGCAAGTGCAAAATATTATTTGGTTTGCTAAATTCAAGCAATGCACTCATTGCAATAGATGAAGTGTTTAACGGTTACATTGATCAGATGACTATTGCTGAAGGGGCTGAGACTAGCACGATTGGAATTTCTGTCGAAAGCCGTTTGATTGATTTAGAGCGTGCGCGCATTTTCAGATACAACGATCAGAACCAAAAAGCCAGATATGCAAATGATAAAGGTTTTGAATTTGTCGAAGATTTGCAGGACAAGCAATTCAATTGGGGGCGTGGGTGAGGCTGCACGATTGGCCGGAGCGTTTTGATTTTTTTATTAATGAGTGGCGATATAAAAAATTCAAATGGGGTCAAGTTGATTGCGTTAGATTTGTTGATGAAGCGTATTACGCGCAGATGGGCAAGCACGTTTTTTCTGATTGGTTTGGAACCTATACAACCGAATGGGGTGCGTTTCTAAATTATCAGCGGCAGCTAAAGCGCAGCGGTCATAAAAATATTATAACGGCCATCAATAGCCGTTTAAGAGCCATAGACGGGCTTCATCCTTCAAGGGGTGCGATCATAGGTCGGGGCGACTACGGGGCGCTGATGGTTACTGAAATCGCTTTGGGCGTTGCGCTGGGTGATAAAGTTGTTTTTTTAGGTTATGATGGGCTGGAATTTTCACCGGCAAGGCCAACTGATTTGATTTGGGTTATAGAATGAACAAGATCACGCTTCTAAAAACCACCACATCACTGACATCGGCTGTGCTGATTGCGTTGATCCCAGAGGCAGCATACGCGATGCCGCCAACGATAATCGCAGCGGCGGCATCCGCAGCCGTTTCGACTGGCTTTGCTTATGCGATGGGTACGCTTACTGCTAGTGTTTTAACAACCTTTGCAACTTCTTTTTTCTTAAATGTTGCGCTTGGGCTTGTTAGTCAATCGCTATCACCAAAACCAAAAACGGCTGTTCCAGCCGGAACATCTGCTATATTAGTCAGCGGATTATCTCCGGTTTCGGATCATCAAATCATTTATGGCCGCACAAAAATCGGTGGTGCGGTGGTTTATAAAGAGGCTACAGACAACAACAAATTTCTGCACATCGTTGTTGCTTTAGCCGGTCACGAGGTCGAAGAAATCGAAACAGTTTATTTAAACGATGAGGCTTTGACGCTTGACGTTGATGGTGAAGTCACTGCGCCGGATAAATATGCTGGGATTGTTCGGATTAATAAACATTTAGGACTGTCAACGCAAACGGCAGATGCCGATTTGGTCGCAGAGAGTGCTGGAAAATGGACAAACGATCACAGGCTTCAAGGCATTGCTTATGTGTATGCGCGGCTTGAGTTTGAGGCTGACGCATTTCCAAACGGTGAGCCGAATATAACGGCGATTGTTAAAGGCAAAAAGGTATATGACCCGCGCACATCTTTAAGCGCATACTCTGACAATGCCGCCCTTTGTTTTAGAGATTATCTCACAAGCGATTATGGATTAAATTCACCTGCTGATGAAATTGATGACACGCTAATCATTACAGCCGCAAATATCTGTGATGAAAATGTGACTTTAGCAGTCGGCGGAACAGAAAAGCGATACACAACAAACGGCGCGTTTTCGACTGGCGTTAAACCGGCTGATGCTATCGACAGCCTTTTGCGTCCAATGGGTGGCACGCTTTGGTACAGTCAAGGCAAATGGCGCGTCAAAGCTGCGGCATATCTAACTCCAACATTGACATTTGATGAAGATGATTTGCGAAGCACGTTGCAGATCAATACGCGACATTCGCGGCGTGACAACTTTAACATTGTGCGCGGTACGTTTCGCGGTTCGGAAAGCAATTGGCAGTTTAGCGATTTCCCAGAAATCAAAAGCACTGCGTTCATCCAAGTTGACAATGGTCAAGAAAGCGCGATGGATTTGGAGCTTGGTATGGTTTCATCTTCAGCGACAGCGCAGCGTATTGCCAAGATCGCACTATATCAAAATCGCGAACAGCTAACATTATCAGCCAGCTTTGGAATGCGTGCATTTCAAGTTCAAGTCGGTGACGTGATTTTATTTAATAACAGCAGAGCCGGTTTTGTAAACAAACCATTTGAGGTTTTGTCGTGGACATTTGGTTCTGATGGGAATGGTGCGCTTGAGATAAAAATGACGCTGCGCGAAACATCTGCGGCAGTCTATAGCTGGGCGGCTGAAGAAAACGCATTTGAGACAAACAACACAACTCTAGCTGACCCGTTTGACGTTCCGGCAATTGGTCTGAATATTAGCAGCGAGGCGCGGGTGATTAATGAACACCTTTCAAATGTTATTATTGCAGAGGTCACATCGGCGGCACCAGAGCGCATCGACAATATTGAAGTGCAGTTCAGAAAAACCGGATCAACTACATATTCGACTGGCTACACCGGCGACCTTGGCCGCGTTGAAATCCTTGATGTTGAAGATAGTGACTACGATATACGCGCAAGGGCGATAAATACGTTTGGGATCAAGGGAGATTTTACAACGCGGGCTGGAGTAACTGTGCAAGGTTTAGCCGATCCCCCAGCAACAGTAACCGGTTTAATTGGTAACGTGACCGCCGGAGGCTTGCATTTGGAGTGGCAGCCAGTGCCAGACCTTGATTTGTCGTTTTATCGAATACGCTATAGCAGCCAAACAACCGGCGCAACATTTGCTAATAGCACTACAGCAATCGACAAGGTTGCAAGGCCAGCTAACAGCATAACATTGCCGCCGCGTGCGGGCACTTATATGATTAAGGCTTATGACAAATCGGGCAACGCTAGTGTTGATTACACCAGCCTAGTCATTAGCCAAAACGATCTGCGCGTGTTTGCTAACACGTTGACGCAGACAGAAGATCCGTCATTTAGCGGCACAAAGACTGGCTGTTCAATTATTTCCGGCGATTTGCGGATAACAAACCCAGCCACCGCACCGACAACCGCAACGTATGATTTCAGCAATTACATCGACACGGGATCAGTCAACCTGTGCGAAGTGACAATGCCAATGGACGTTGTGCGGATCGACAATAGTGCGCCTTTGTGGGATACTATCGCTGGCAATTGGGATAGTTTTGCTGGCAATTGGGATGACTGGACAGGATCGGTGCAGTTTACCGACACAAATGTTTTGCAATATATTTCGATCACTGATGACGATCCGGCTAGTTCACCAACGTGGTCGCCTTACAAACAATTTAAAACTGGTGACTTTTCAGGACGTGCATTTAGGTTTAGAATAGAACTGCAATCGACCAACGATGACGTAACGCCAAGCATTGATGAGTTAGCTGCAAAAGTTAGGTACGGGTAAATGGCCACACACGATTATGTAATTGACAATCAATCAGCCCCATCAGCGCGGTCTGACATAAATAACGTGTTGCAAGCGATTGTTACAAATAACAGTAACACATCTGCGCCATCGGTTACTTATGCCGGTATGTGGTGGCTTGATACCACAAACAATTACTTAAAACTGCGCGACAAGGACAACGCTGATTGGGTGATTGTTGGCGAGTTAGATGTGACTAATGACCGCTGGAAGCTGATTAGCGACAGCCTAAAAGCTGCATCGGCTGGCGGCATTGACGTGCTAAACAGCAGCGGCACAAAGATCATTGACTTGCAAGTAGCATCACAAGCTACAGCCGAAGCCGGAACGAATAACACCGAATTGATGACACCATTACGCACAGCGCAAGCGATTGCCGAAAATGCGGTGTCTTATCCGCAAGTCATCACAACGCTGACCAGCGGCACTGCCTACACGATCCCATCTGGCGCACAGGCTGTTTTGATCAAAGCGTCTGGCGGCGGTGGTGGTGGTTCCGTACACGCCAACCCTGGAACCGGCGGTCTTGGCCTTCAAACCGTTACTCTTGGCGGCAATGGCGGCACAACAACGGTTAGCAACGGCACGCTAGGTATTGCTATCACTGCGGCTGGTGGGCCACACGGAACAAATATGGGTACTGGTTCAAACACAACTAACTGGTTTACGAATGTAGGCTCTTCATCCGCTGGCGGTGATATACTTTACAACGCTGGTGCATCTGGCGGCCGTTCAACCACAAACAACTTTGACGGTGGTCGTGAAGACGGTGGCAATGGCGTGCTGGTTCAAAAGTACGTTACTGCTGCATCTCTTGGTTTGTCAACAATTGGCAATCAAGGTTTATCCTATTCGCTAGGTGCTGGCGGTACTGCCACAACTAACGGCGGCAGCATTCAGCCGGAAGCCGGACGCGCCGGTTATATTGAACTCTGGATTTGGTAGGTTAAAATGGCCGATAAAAAAATATCTGAATTGACAACGATTACCGGCGCAGAAACAGTCGCAGATGATTTTTTTGTTGTTGTTGATACCTCTGGATCAGCCACCAAAAAAATTAGCCGCGATGAATTGACTAATGCGGTTGGTGGTTCTCAAACTGGTGCTGAGATTAAATCTCTTTATGAAGCTGAAGCCGATACAAATGCTTATACAGACGCTGAAAAGACTAAGCTGACATCCATTGAAACCAGCGCAACCGCTGACCAGACTGGTGCAGAGATAAAGGCTGCTTATGAAGCCGAAGTCAATGCGTTTACAGATGCGCAGTTCACTAAACTGGCTGGTATTGAAACGGCAGCGACTGCCGATCAAAGTGACGCTGAAATCAAAACTGCTTATGAAAATAACAGCGACACAAATGCTTATACAGACGCTGAAAAGACAAAACTGGCAGGCATCGAAGCTAATGCAGATGTCACAGACGTTACAAACGTAACTGCTGCCGGTGCTTTGATGGATAGTGAGGTTGCTAATCTCGCACAAGTTAAGTCATTTGACAGCGCAGATTATGCTACGGCTGCACAA
>Ga0194032_1000107_pt1 | contig 9082 bp, 17 predicted proteins | sample IW8Nov16_MG_FD_144486 | JGI IMG/M metagenome (GOLD analysis project Ga0194032, IMG submission 144486) | Freshwater microbial communities from the Broadkill River, Lewes, Delaware, United States - IW8Nov16_MG | ecosystem: Environmental > Aquatic > Freshwater > River | place: USA: Delaware...
TTCAAGTGAGGCATTACACCAGTTGACTTATCGTCGCTGTTGCGAATACCGAGATGAACACCAACACCACCTCCAAGCATTGAAAGCCAGTTAGTTTCAGATAGGTTATCGACCAAGCCTTCCGCACTATCGTCCATATAGTTAAGGAAACAGCTAATAGGTAACCCACGCTTACTACGCCCAAAAGAAAGAATGGGAGTGCTATAACTAAGCCAATGCTTACTACTATACTCATACAGTCGCTGAGCGTGTTCAGGGTCGCTAGAGAAAGCCTCTGATACAAAGGCAAATCGTTCTTGTGGGCTTTGTTCATCATCCTTCATGTAACTTTCTTTAAGGCGCTGTAGCCCTAATGAATCAAACAGGGCATCGCGGGTTAAATCAATCTTAATTGTCATCCAATAGTTCCTCTAGGTAATCGGCTCGTTCTTCAATCTCATCCATGAAACGGGCAACGATGTCAGAGCTACGCACCTCCAATAGCTCTAACAAAGTCACCTCATCAAGACGCATTAGTTTATCACAAATATCAGGCAGCGTCAGCATATTTTTTCTGTAGGTAGTTCATCGACAAGAACATCTCATCGAACGCCCCATCCTCCACTTCGTTCAACACAACTAATCCTCGCCAGTGACGGTTGCTAAGAGAGTCCATGTAGTCTTCGTCGTGGAGGTAGTAGCTCCCTGCGATGATACCACAGATAGGTTTCCCATCAGCACGTTTCCCGTAGGCAACTTGCTTTCCCTGCTGATGACCAGCGACACAAGACATATGTAACTTATTAACAATAACAGTTGCCGATGACGCTGGTCTGCCCATAACACCCACAGGAAAATAGTGACAAAAGCCAACCCCACCAATAAACACTGGCTTAAGAAATCCATGCACTTCCCAATCTTTCTCATACTCTAGGTCAGCAGTCGAGATTGAACCTTCAAGGATGGGGTTATTAGTCACCGCCCGATCAATTCGATTCTCGTGGTTGCCTAGTGTTAACACCATACGGGGCTTGTAAACCTTCTGTTTGTTAACCTTCTGGCTTGCCTGTAAATCCCGTAGTGGTTTTAACATCTTCTTCATTCCCATCTTGGCGAATGCAATGTCATCCTTGTACCGCTTACCCTCAAAGTATTTACTACCCACCTTATCATGGGTGGACAGAGAGGGCATATCAGCAAAGTCACCGATGTTGACCACCACGTCAGGTCGATAGTCTACGATGGCTTTGCCTGCCCACTCAAGATGTTCAGTTGGGATGCCCGGCTTAACTTGACAGTCAGGTATAACTAAGATTTTCATTCAGAAAATACCTCTCGTGAAGATTTACGATTCCAATAGTCGTCCAACATGATGTCAACATTCTCATACACGCCAACGTAACCACAAGTATCTAAGAATGCCGCAAACTGCCGCATAACATCATGCCACATAGCGTCATCAGGGCAGACATAAAAATGCTCAGTGCTTGACGATACCGACGGGCGTGAACTACTCTTCTTAAAGTGGTAATACTGCTTATCTTCCATGTTAACCTCCATAAATACTAGGGAATTGTTCAGTCAAGATAGCCTTACATTTCTCAGCTACTTCCCTGTGTTCCTTCTGTGTTGCTTCATCACAGCGGATGTCTACATAATGCATCCAACTCCGCAGTGTCCCATTCATATACATCCGACTATAGGTTAACCCTTCAGGCAATACCTTACGAGCAACCTCCTTGGCAATACCGTTGTTCAGTGCTGCTCCATACACCCCACGAGCCTGTGCAATTAAACTACGTTGCATCTCATCCCACCACCGCTGTAGCTCTCTGTCCTGCGTAGGGATGCTGTTCTGCCGATTCTTCTCATCCTGCAACCTAACCTCACTACACTCCATGTCCAGCGCCTCCGCATACCGCTGACTGAACTCTTGGAAGCTGAACGAACGGTGTCGAATAATCTGTCGTGCAATGTCTCGTGTACATTCAATCTCCATGCAAACATTAACCATCTCGAATGGACTCCAATGCTTGTGCTTCATTAGATAACGAAGAAGACGTGGTGCTGTCTCCTTGTTATCCTGATTGCCTGGGTTTGAAACACGAGCCATGTATGCTACCTTCTCCTCTGCATCGGGGGTAACCCACACTAGCTTTACTTTCACTTTTTCATCCTTTCTTTACGCTCTGCGTTTGTCTTATCCTTATGGCATGGTTTGCACAACACCTGTAAGTTTTCAGCCTCACAATAGAGCCTATTCATATAAGTCCACCAGTCTTGGAAGCCTTCCTCTGGTGAGACAACAGGGTCAATATGATCTACCTGAACGTCTCTCGCAATAAAAAAGCCACCACAATTGGCACATAAGTAATGCTCAGCTAACCTACCTGAGCGTTTGTTAATCTTTTTCCCAACCATTGCTGCTTTCAGAGCTTTCCACTTAGGCGGGAAACGCTTCATGTAAGCACGTAACGCTGAGATTATAAACGCCCTAAACCTAGCTTCTGTCCATTCTCCATCGTTATACTTTCTGTTGCTCATACTGATATAACAATTGAGCGAATCCCTCTACGAAACGCTCGTCATGGTCACGCTCACCCATCGTAAACAGGATAGCATGGACTAACTCATGATAGAAGGTAACCTCTCGCTCCTGTCCCTTCAATCGACTGTTGATCATAATCTTGCAATTATCGGGGTTAGATGCACCAAGATCGGGCATATCACTTTCAATAATCTCCCAAGTCATACCCGCTAGCTTAAACTCATTCTTTTTCATTTGGTGGCTCCCACATTTGGTTAGGTTGTCGTCGAAGCCAAAGCAGTCTAGCGTTCTCTAACACCCGTTCTGCCCCCATCGCCTCCACACAACACTGATACAACTCTTGCTCTGTCTTTGCATCGGCAAGCATCTTGGTTGCTTTCACTTCCCCTACACGGTGAATGCCCTTGATATTGTCGGCATTGTCCCCCATTAGGATTTGCTTGTAAAAGAACCGCAACCCTTCCTCTTGTGTGACAAACTTCTTTTCCTTCTTTACAAAGTTGTAATGCCATGTTGGAACCTGCATAAAGTCTTTGTCAATAGATACGATGATTGCTTCGTCACCAAGCTCTGTTGCTCTAATGGCGATGTCATCATCAGCTTCCTGCCCATCACTAACACTCGCAGCCCAAGCCGTTTGTAAATATTCCCGTAGGAGAGGTAGGTGTATAGGCTTTTTAACATCTTTCCTGTTACCTTTGTAAGGTGCTGTTACCGCAATGTCATGTCGATAGTTGCTCTTGCCTGTAAGGAATAATTCATGTCCTTCACAATCGACCAGATCAAACATTAACATATCCTCAAGAAACACCGCCATTGTCTCTATAGCGGTGTTCTCGTGTTCATCGTTGGTAGCAAACCCTACCCGATAGCAAAGAATATCTGCATCGAGTAGAGCAATCATCACAGAAGATCGTCTTCTAAAGCCAGCTCACCTGCATCAGAACCAGAGTAGGTCTTGAACTCGGTGATAACCAACTTCTTCAAACCAGGCGAGATACCCTTCTTCTTCTGATACTGCCACTCCCATGCGTCAACCAACGCGACAGCCTTTGACCCGTTACCCAACATGGAACCGTCTAACAAAGAACCACCATCGTCGTAAGCCATGATGGGACGTGTACTTGTACAAGTAATGAACTTACCCTTACCGTCTTTACTCTTCACGTTAATGCCCATATCTGTCAGGGCTTCGACAGCCTTATCAGATAGGTTGCACAGATCAAGCTGGTACTTACCACTCATCTCGTTTGGCTTTGTCAAGCTTGCCCACATAACGTCTGCTTTGATTTTAACTGCGTTCATATCTAACTCCTTAATGAAAATTGGTAGAATCGCCTTCATCGGCAATCTCATAAAACTTTGAGGTGACGGTAGCCAGAATATCCAGCACCTCCATCTCACTTAAACTCTGGCTAAAGCTGAGGTGTACCTCGCCTTTTGTCTCTGTAATAACGATTACGTTATCGGCATCTCGTAAAACAGTTTCCAGATTCTCTAACTCACGTCTGTTCAATGTGTATCCTTCCAGCTATTGCCTACATGGTACTCTCCTGTTAAGGGGCATCGAAGTTTAAAGTACTCTCCAGCTTCCTTGATAGCTTCTACCGCCATCTTACCTACTCGCTCTGCATCCTCTTGCGGGACTTCAATCTGCCATTCATCGTGTACATTTGCACAGAATGAAGCGTTTATTATACCACAGTTTAACTTCTTTTGCAATATAACTAAAGCTTTTTTCATCACAATTGCACCCGCACCCTGCAACAAAGTGTTCAACGCTGCGTGTTCAGACCGTATCATAAGATGGCGACCATCTAAACCACGCAACCAACCCTTCTTTGCGGCGGGTAACACGACTTCTTCCTTCAAATGCTCTAACGCTGGTGTCTTAGAAAAGAAACGCTCCATGATTCGGTAACCATCTGCTGAACTACCGCCAATAATAGAACCAATCTTAGCTCCACCAGCCCCATACAACAACGCATAAATAAAAGTCTTCGCTTGGTCACGAGTTTGTAAACCAGCAGCTTTCATGTTAACCGTGTGTATGTCTGTCCCGTCATCTTTGTTGCCATTGATAACGGTGTTGATGTACGCCTTGTCCTGCATATAGTGGGCAAGCATACGTAACTCAAGACCACTGGCATCTGCACCGACCAGCTTGTTACCAACCTCGACTGTCCATAACTCTCGACACTCCTTTCCATATTCTGACCCACTACTAGGTACTTGCGCCATGTTAGGGCTATGGTGCGTCATACGCCCCGTCACGGCTCCATTTGTTATCACCCTACCATGCACCCTACCATCAGGCTTAACCACGTCAAACCAACTAGAGACTTGCGAAACACGCTTCTGCAACATCAAATACCGTGCGATAAGCTTTGCTTCTGGTAAATCAATAGATTCAAGCACTTTCTCATTGACAATGGTGCTACCCTTCTCTGTCTCCTGCGTGAACTTAACCCCTAACCCCTGCAATCTTTCTGCGATTTGCTGACGACTGCCTGGATTAAACGGCGTAACTTTGGTCTTGAGTGGCTTGCCCGTCTTCTCGCTGATACGCTCTTCCACAATCGGTGGGAATACAGCTTGCAACTCACCTTCAATATCAGCAACCTCACCGTTAAGCGTAGCCAGTAACGCCCTGCCCTTGTCCTCATCAAACCTAAACCCATGCCTTTCTTGTTTAGCAATTACGGCAGCAACCTCGTGTTCAAGTTGCACACTTTCACCCCAATCAGCCAACTCATTGTCCAATAACTTGTACAAGTCAACTGTTACTGCCACGTCCTGCTTACAATAAAACCGATTGAGGCTATCATGTGGAGCATCATAAGGATCAGTAGAAGTCTTATCATATGGAACTCCATTTATCCAATGCCATATCCGACTGTACTCAACCTTCCGATTCCCTAGTCTCTTCCCCCATGCGTCTAAACTGTGACCCCCTTCGATGGAGGGATTGAGCAGCCTTGACATTATCAAGGTATCTCTCACTTTCTTCAATCCAATCTTCGTTCCCCAAAGCCTGTTGAGCACTGGCGCATCGAAGCCGATCAAGTTGTGTCCTATCAGCTTGTCTGCTTTGTTTATCAAGGGTATGAGCGTATCTGGTGTTGTGTGACATACGTATTCGTTTGTGTCTGAGTTATGGGTATAGCACAACCATATCTGGCTATGCTTGCTATCTGTCTCGATGTCGAGAACTAAGTCCATCACTTTCCTTTCGCAAGTTCAATCTCCACTAGTTTAGCATAACCACCCACATCGTGCCAACTGTCGTCGTAGAATGGGTCACCATTAACTATACGGGCTAACTTGTTGGCAATCAAGTCCAAGCTCTCCTGCATATAGGGTTCCATACCATTCCAACTTTCGCCTCCACGCATAACATCCTTTAACCACTGGGCTGTGGTTGAAACCTTTCTATACTCCCCGTAGCGTGTCTCTCGTGCGCCTAGTGTTTCTGTTACATCTTTCATTTATCACCTCCAAAACCAAATGGACATTTCTTAATAGACTTCTTTTCTTCTAACAGTTTAAGATACTTGCGAAACCTATTTCTAGTACCGTAATATGGTAATGCTGTTCTCTTTTCATACTCTTCAAGTGACACAACTTCATACTCATATACAATAGGTCTGTCTGTTATAGGGATGATATGCACAAGTGGTTCATTTAACTCTATCAGGTATTCATGCTCTGCTTCTTTCCTCTCAAAAAACAGATTGACGTTTAACTCGGATAACCGTTTAAATCTGGTGAATCCTGATGGTGTTATAACCTCACTATTTTCTTTGTGCCAAAAAGGGTCTATAAGTAAAAACTGTATGTCTTCAGAACAAGTTATACCCCAAGGTGTTAAAAATTTTATATGCTGCTGTTCTTTCTCATCCCTGTATGTTCCTTTCTGTGATTGTGCGTGTTCTTCCGCTAGTGTTTTACCATCAACTGCAAACCAAGAGTACCCTAAACTTCCTTTCGGAGCTACTTTAACCCTTATCTCGCTCCAAGCAGGAATCATTATACCATGTCTGTATAAATCAAGAAAGCCAATACAGTTTTTCATATCGATTTTATCATTTTTAGCATTCTTGATTGCTAAGTCTTTCCACCAATCAGGAAAAAACTTAGTTGCCCTTTCAGGTTTTGACATCGCCAAGTATTCTTCTGAATGTGTGAAAATAGTAACAACGATTGGTTTCTTTTTCCAAAACATCAATACATCCCTTCCAAGTTTGGTTTGCGATAACGCTCACCTTTTTTAATCTTGCCGTTGTCGTCGAACTCAGGAAAACCCTTGTAGTTAAACTTAGACCAATTACTGTCGTTAACCTCTTGACAAGCAGCCACTATATCCATCTTAGCGCAGTGAGCGACACCGACTGCCGTAACCACCTGATCTGCTAATGAGTCAAGAAGCTCCTTACGATCTACTAATGAGTCAATTGTCCGCTCCCCAGATTTTAAATCATCAGCATAATCAGACAGCGCATTGATAGCATCCCTCAAAGATTTATCGTAGTCCCATTCAATGTTCAAAGCATCAATCATCTCAACGAATTCTTCAATATGGCATCCTAGCTGAACATCAAAGTCTCGATGCTTTACCTCAGGTCTAGCGCGTTTGTGCCACAGGGTGATGTTGTCAATCATTCTCTTTCCTTCGTTTAGGTAAGGGTGTCCAGCCAATCCAGAACCCATCTTCAATTATAGCAGGGGATAACAATCCGTGGGAAGCTACGCCATAAATACTTAGTAGCTGTAGCTTAACCCCATGCGGTGCTGTTTCTATCGGTCGCCAGTAGTAGTCGTGGTCAACGTAGGCAGTCCCGTCACCACTAACTTTGTCGGTCATGTGTTCTTTTCCTTTAGTTTGGCTTCGATGGCTTCAAAGACTTCATTGTCTTCTTTGTTATCAAGCCATGAACTAAAAAATCGCTTCTCCTCATCCGTCAGCCCAACCCATTCACGTTTTTTCTTTCCATCATAAAACCCACTCATGTAAGCGATGGTTAAATCGTCCTGCTCTTGCTTATCAGTCAAAACGGAGCCTCCTCTGCTGTAGTTACAATGTGGTTACAACGAATGCGGTGGGCTAGTTTCTGCACCCACTCAGGCTTGATGCCAAAGGGGTTGATGCAGATGCCCTGCTTGTTGTACCCGTACTGCTCAATTATTTCAAGTTTAACCATAATCCCACCTGTGCGAATGCGTAGCCAATCCATATCATACCGTTAGCGCCTTCACCCTTAGCCCATTGGAGCACCCCGACTGTTAGGTAACCCAAGCCCGTAGCGCCTACGATTACCTGCTCAATCATAGGTCATCATCCTCCATCAAGTTAATTGATTCCGACAGTATACCATTTTTCTGGTTATATTGCAAGCCGAATTTAATTCCAGTTGCTCGACCAGTAAACCGATCTTTCAAAACCCTGAATGTCGTTGTCTGCCGCTTAATAGGATCAGAGTGTTGTTTGTTACGCTCCAATCCAAACATATAGTGACTCCAACGTGCAATAGCCCGACTACCCGTGAAATGCTTTTCCATAACTCGACCGCCTTCTTCATGGCTCTTCCCCTCTGGCGTGGTAAGGTGACTAATGAAGTGGATGATGATGCCAAGCTCCTGCGCCAACGATGCCATGTCTGCCATGATGCCGTCAAGTGCTCTCCTCTCATCCTGCTCATTCGCTGACAGGGCAGTTAGGTGATCAAGGTAGATGTGGTCAATGTCATAAGCCTTGTTAAAGAACTTAATGATGTTCTTGATCGTCTTCCACCCCATCGCACCAAAATGCTCCATCATGTACAACTGCTCACGCGCTTCCAACCTATCCACGCTAGCTTCGTACTCTTCCCTTGTCCAGCCTGAATCAGGCACATGGTAAAGCTTCTGATCAAGCTTGCCCATCACGCGCTGACTAGTCTCAACCACGTTCTGCTCTAGGTAGATAACACCAACCCTCTTACCCAGCTTCTCTATGTCATAGGCAATCTGCTGCGTGAACACGTCAGTCTTACCAACGCCAACACCCGCACCGAAAGCATACAACTCTCCCTTCCTGCGTCCATAGGTCAGATCAGTCAACGTCTCAAAGCACCACGGCACACCGGGCTCAGGCGGTGTCAATAGCCTTTGCTTAATGTCAGTAATGGTGACGATACCCTCTGGCTTGTACGCCTCAGCATCGTTCCAACCTCGCGCAAAGAATGGTTCTCCACGGCGAGATAGGAACTCACTAGCATCCTTATAGTCATCGTTGTACCTGAACGTTGCCGCCTTAGCACCAAACAACTCGACAACCTTTTTAGCCGCCTCCCTGCCTGGCTCATCGTTATCGAAGCAGACAATCAACTTGTCGAACGAATCCAAATACTCAAACGCTGCCTTACAGTCGCTCAGTGCAGATTGTGCGCCTGATCTGATTGATACGGCAGGTGCTGACGTCATCTGGTACACGCTCATGGCGTCGAACTCGCCCTCAGTAATGGTGATAACAGAACCACCTTTAGTGAAAGCTGACTGACCAAACAGAGTAGCTGA
>Ga0194032_1000112_pt1 | contig 8975 bp, 9 predicted proteins | sample IW8Nov16_MG_FD_144486 | JGI IMG/M metagenome (GOLD analysis project Ga0194032, IMG submission 144486) | Freshwater microbial communities from the Broadkill River, Lewes, Delaware, United States - IW8Nov16_MG | ecosystem: Environmental > Aquatic > Freshwater > River | place: USA: Delaware...
ATCGCTCACCGTAAATCCAAAGGTGCAGTGGCAGCTCAATTCCACGAGAGCACGTTGATGGAAATTGTTTGGACAGTGATTCCAATCGTGATCCTTATCAGTATGGCGATCCCAGCAACTAAAACGCTACTTGCGATGGAAGATACGTCTAACGCAGACATGACCATCAAAGTAACTGGCGTTCAATGGAAGTGGAAATACGATTACGTCGACGGTGCTGCTGAAGGTGTATCAATCATCAGTTCTCTCCATCCTGATCACAACGAAGCACGTCTTCTCAAGACCGGTCAGACCACTGAAAGCCTGCGAGCTCAGTTTGGTGATCAGTACTTGTTGGATGTTGATAACCCTTTGGTTATTCCAACAGGACAAAAGATTCGTTTCTTGCTAACGGCTGCAGATGTTATCCACGCGTGGTGGGTGCCTGATTTGGGCTGGAAGAAAGACGCTATTCCTGGTTTCGTAAACGAAGCATGGACCAAAGTAGACAAGCCTGGCGTTTATCGCGGTCAGTGTGCAGAGCTTTGCGGTAAGGACCACGGCTTCATGCCTATCGTAGTGGTTGCTAAAGACCCTGCAGATTACGCCAAGTGGGTTGAGTCTCAGAAAGGTGCGGCAGCGGATGCGGCAGCAGCAGCTGATCGAGTTTGGATGAAAGACGAACTCATCGCTAAGGGCGAGAAGGTTTACAACACCAACTGTGCAGCATGTCACCAAGCGAATGGCGCAGGCCTTCCTGGTGCATTCCCAGCGATTGCAGGTAGTGCGATTGCAAATGGTGCAGCAGCAGCTCACGTAGACACAGTTATGAACGGTCGTGCAGGTACTGCAATGGCCGCTTACAAAAGTATTTTGAACGATGTCGACATGGCGGCCGTACTGACATTCCAGCGTAACAGCTGGGGTAACAGTGGTTCGGTGATTCAGCCTGCTGACATCAAAGCAGTACGTTAAGACTTAAGAGGGTATAGCTATGAGTCACGAAGCAACTCACGACGGTCATGACGATCACGGTCCTGCTAAAGGCCTGATGCGTTGGGTGACAACGACTAACCATAAAGACATCGGTACTCTGTACTTGTTGTTTGCACTGGTGATGTTCTTCATTGGTGGTGCGATGGCGATGGTGATCCGTGCGGAATTGTTCCAGCCGGGTCTTCAGGTGGTTGATCCACAATTCTTTAACTCGATGACTACGGTTCACGCCTTGGTCATGATCTTTGGTGCGGTCATGCCAGCCTTTACAGGTTTAGCGAACTGGCTGATCCCAATGCAGATTGGCGCACCTGATATGGCGCTACCACGAATGAATAACTTCTCATTCTGGATATTGCCATTTGCGTTCAGCTTGCTGCTTTCTACCTTCTTCATGGAAGGCGGCGGCCCTGCAGGCGGTTGGACTATTTATCCGCCATTGTCATTGCAAATGGGTGATGGTTTCCCATTCATGATCTTCGCTATTCACTTAGCGGGTATCAGTTCGATCATGGGTTCTATTAACGTTGTGGTAACTATCCTCAATATGCGTGCACCAGGCATGACATTGATGAAGATGCCATTGTTCGTCTGGACGTGGTTGATCACAGCTTACTTATTGATTGCAACCATGCCTGTATTGGCGGGTGCGGTTACTATGTTGCTGACCGATAAGTTCGCAGCGACTAGCTTCTTTAGCGCAGCTGGCGGCGGTGACCCAGTGATGTATCAACACATCTTCTGGTTCTTCGGTCACCCAGAGGTGTATATCTTGATTCTGCCTGCATTCGGTATCGTTTCAGCGATCGTACCTACCTTTGCGCGTAAGCCTCTGTTTGGCTACAGCTCAATGGTTTATGCAACAGCATCAATCGCGTTCTTGTCATTCATTGTATGGGCGCACCACATGTTTACTGTGGGTATGCCGGTAGTCGGTGAATTGTTCTTCATGTACGCGACCATGATGATTGCGGTACCAACGGGTGTGAAAGTCTTTAACTGGGTATCAACCATGTGGAAAGGCTCGATGACGTTTGAAACCCCAATGTTGTTTGCGATTGGTTTCATCATGATGTTTACCCTTGGTGGTTTCTCTGGCTTGATGTTGGCAATTGCACCAGCTGACTTCCAGTATCACGACACCTACTTCGTGGTAGCTCACTTCCATTACGTATTGGTAACCGGTGCGATCTACTCAATCATGGCAGCAGCGTATTACTGGCTTCCGAAGTGGACCGGAAACATGTACGACGAAACCTTGGGTAAGTGGCACTTCTGGATTTCAACAATCTCAGTAAACGTTTTGTTCTTCCCACAACACTTCTTAGGCTTGGCAGGTATGCCTCGTCGTATCCCAGACTATGCTGTTCAATTTGCAGACTGGAATATGATTTCGTCTATCGGTGGCTTTGTGTTCGGTCTTTCGCAGCTGATGTTCGTTGTTGTTATCTACAAAGCGATCAAAGGCGGCAAGAAAGCGACTGATCAAGTTTGGGAAGGCGCAACTGGCTTGGAGTTTGAGCAACTTTCGTCTCCACCGCCTTACCACAGCTTCAATGAAGCTCCAGTGATTAAGTAATGATGTATGCGCCCTCTCGTAGGGCGCGTTTTACTTGGAAGATCTCATGTCAAAAGATGTTGGTAAATCAAACGTAAGAATGGCGCTAACGCTCGGCGCTGTAGCGATTGGCTTCTTTGTGTTTGGTATTTACATGATGATTTCAAAGGCAGGCGCGTAAGCGTGCAAGAAAAAAAGAATCAACGTTCATTCTTCAAAATGGCTAGTGTGGCTGTGATGATGTTTGGCTTTGGTTATTTGCTGGTGCCTTTGTATGACATCTTTTGTGAGTTAACGGGCTTAAACGGTAAGACCGGTGTGACTACCGAGTCAGAAATCGCGGCTCAGTATCAGCCGGACAAAAACCGTTTAGTCACAGTGCAGTTCGTTGCGAACAACGCGAGCGACATGCCTTGGGACTTTAAGCCCTTGGTATCGACTATGCAGGTAACGCCTGGGCAGTTAACCGCTGCTCAGTTTGTTGCAAGTAATACAACACATACCGAAATGACGGGGCAGGCAGTGCCAAGCGTATCGCCTACTAAAGCGAGCCGTTATTTCAATAAAACAGAATGCTTTTGTTTTGAGAAACAATCTTTGGCAGCAGGTGAGTCCAAAGAGATGCCATTGCGCTTCGTGGTGGATCCACGTTTGCCAGATGACGTGAAAACATTGACCTTGGCTTATACCTTGTTCGATGTCTCTAATAAAACAGCAGCTAACTAATTTTGATGATCGTTTTTAACGTTCATCTGACAAGAAAACTATAAGGGGGAAAAATGTCACATTCAGCGGATAGTTATTACGTCCCACATGGCAGTCATTGGCCAATCGTGGCGAGCGTTGCGCTAACGACCAGTGTGGTTGGTGCAGCAATGTGGTTCAACGGTACGGGCAGTGGCCCAATGGTTATGCTGCTTGGCTTGGCCATGGTGTTCTTTATGATGTATGGCTGGTTCGGTACCACTGTGCGTGAAAGCTTGAAAGGCATGTATAACGAGCAAGTGGATCGTTCATTCCGTCAAGGCATGATGTGGTTCATCTTCTCTGAAGTCATGTTCTTCGCAGCCTTTTTTGGCGCTTTGTTCTATGCACGTGTTTTATCAGTGCCATGGTTGTTGGGTGAAGACGTATCAACACACTTAACCTTGTGGTCAGGCTTTACTGAAACTTGGCCTACCAATGGTCCTAATAATGTTGGTGGTGAATTCCAGACAATGGGTGCATGGGGTATCCCGGCAATCAACACCTTGTTGTTGTTGACCTCGGGTGTGACGCTGACAATTTCTCACTGGGCGTTGAAAGCGGGTGATAAAAGAAAGACGGTACTTTGGTTGGGGGCTACGGTTGCACTGGGTGCGATCTTCTTAGGCTTCCAGGCTTACGAGTACATTCACGCTTACGGCGACCTTAACCTGACTCTGGGTTCGGGTATCTACGGCTCAACCTTCTTTATGTTGACCGGCTTCCACGGATTCCACGTAACCATTGGTACGGTGATGCTGTTCGTGATTATGTTACGTGCAAACAAAGCTCACTTTACTCACGAAAATCATTTCGCGTTCGAGGCAGTCGCTTGGTACTGGCACTTCGTTGACGTGGTGTGGTTGGGATTGTTTATCTTCGTTTACGTGTTGTAAGGAAGAAAATGAAGTGATTAGCGTAGCGGTATCGCGCTAATCAAACATAAGAGCGAGGCCGCTATGCGACCTCGCTTTTTTGCTTATTGCGCTGGTGACTGTGGGTATAAGCCGTGCAACTGAATGACGTCAGTCGCACCCAAGATCATCAACAAGATAAATAAGCTGAGTGACAAGCCAACACGGAAGGTAAGTGCTTTAACCATACGGTTTGAGTCGCCGCCTTTATCTTTAACCAGATAAACCAGGCTTGAGCCAAGTGCGATGACGATGGCGACAAAAATTACGATTACTGCCATTTTCGTAAGCATGAGGGGTCTCCAGGGTTGTGCATTAACCGATAGTTAATGCGGTTACTAATTTAAAGTGCGCGCGATTATAGCAATAGAAACAGGTATTTAATGGCAATTCGATTCAACAACTGGATATTTACACCGCGCTTGATCCCAAGTGTGGTGTTCGTGTTGTTGATGATTCTGTTGCTCAGCTTGGGTAATTGGCAGCTTGGTCGTTCAGTTGAAAAGCAAAATTTAATCCATGATCGCGTTGCTCAAAGTCAGGCAAGTGAGCTGGTGCTGAGCGGTAAATTGGTGGATCTTGAGAAACAACGTTTCCGTTCGGCACGCGTTGAAGGCTACTTTGACCAAGGACGCCAGTGGCTATTGGATAACCGCGTGCGTAATGGTCAGTCTGGTTACCATGTCTTCACGGTTTTTAATGCGATTGATGGTAAGAGTGTTTTAGTGAATCGCGGCTGGGTTTCAGCGGGTCGTGATCGTTTGGCCTTGCCTTCACTGCCGGTGCCTACCGAAAAGGTAGAACTGATCGGTCATCTCGATCGACCTGAATCGGTTGGCTTGCGCATGGATCAGGCAGAAGGGCTGCAAAACGATCAACTCACTGTTATGCAGTATGTGGATGTTGCAGAGATCGCTCAGCGCTTGGGTGTCGACCTGCTGCCTTATTCTTTGGTGCTAAGCGAAGGTCAGCCGGGCTCGCTAGCATTCGATTGGATGCCGGTTGAAGAGATCACGCCAGAGAAGCATGTCGGCTATGCCGTGCAATGGTTTGGTTTAGCAACAGCATTATTAATTATCTATTTAGGTGTGAATACGAAGCGTGTATCACGTCATCACGAAGAGGGGTTGGATTCGTGACGCAGTTAACAAAATCACAACGTCAATTACTTGCGTTATTAGCAATCTTTTTATTACCGCCCATCGCGGCTTACGTGGCTTGGAAGTATGTAGGCGAACATGGTGTTAATGCGACGACTAACAATGGCCAGTTCATCTCACCTGCGCGGCCTTTGCAATACGATGTGTTGGGTGAAAAAGCAGAGCCACTAAAAGGGCGATGGACCTATGTGGTTCTTGCTCCTAAGGGTTGTGAGAAGCAGTGTCAGGATCAACTGTATCTAACGCGTCAGCTACGCATTGCAATCAATAAAGACTTCGAGCGCGTGCGCCGTGTGGTGTTTGAGCCAAGCGGGGCATTAAGTGAAGAACTGAAAGCAGAGCATCAGGATTTACTGGCGTTTGGGGCGCTGCCAGAGGCTTACCAGACGGCTTTTCAGGGCGATAAATTTAATCATGCTGGCGAACAAATTTTTCTGATCGATCCTTTGGGCAATTTGATGATGTACTACGACTCATCCGTCAACTTTAGAGGCATGCTCAAAGATCTTCAGAAGCTATTGAAGATCTCTCAGGTAGGTTAAGCCATGCGTTACGCAACCTTCATCAAGTTCACTATCCTATTCACCCTGTGTGTGATCATCATGGGTGCTTGGACGCGTCTTGCAGATGCTGGTTTAGGTTGTCCTGATTGGCCGGGTTGTTATGGTGAGTGGATTGTTCCGCATGCCGAAGAAGCGGTTGATGAGAAACATTATCTAGAGCAGCGACCACTCGAGCCTCATAAAGGCTGGCTTGAGATGATCCATCGTTACATTGCAGGTACGTTGGGATTGTTGATTTTGACCATCACTATTTGGTCTTGGCGCCGTCGCGCAAGCGATCCAGATCAACCTGTGTTACTCCCTACCTTATTGTTGGGTGTGGTGATGTTCCAAGCGGCATTGGGTATGTGGACAGTAACGCTGTTACTTAAACCGCTTGTGGTGATGGGGCATTTGTTAGGTGGATTTACAACACTTTCTTTATTGTTCTTATTACTGCTTATCGCGACTGATCGGCGATCAACAATTGTTAAGCCGTCATTTAAACCTTGGGCAATGCTCGGTCTGATTATTTTGATTATGCAGATAGCTCTGGGTGGTTGGACGAGTACGAACTATGCAGCGCTAGCATGTACTGACTTCCCAACTTGCCATGGCGTTTGGGCTCCGGAAACTGATTTTTCAGAAGCCTTTGTGATGTGGCGGGGTATCGGCGTTAACTATGAGTTTGGTGTGCTAGAGCACCCGGCGCGTACCGCGATTCATTTAACCCATCGCATTGGTGCATTGATTACCTTCGCCTATCTACTAGGCTTAGCAGTAGCAATGATTAAACAAGGTGGCATGTTAGCTACAGCATCTAAAGTTATGTTGGTGTTGTTGTTCACCCAAGTTGCATTGGGTATCAGCAATGTTGTGTTCCATTTGCCGCTCACTGTTGCGGTGTTGCATAACTTGGTTGCGGCGTTGCTTCTTCTTTCCGTTATTTATGTGAACTACGTGTTATGGCGACGTCAGTACTAAACGAATCAAAGCGCGTCTGCTGGCGCGATTATCTTGAGCTATGTAAACCTAAGGTTGTTGCGCTCATCGTCTTTACCGCCATTGTGGGTATGTTGTTGGCGGTGCCAGGTTTGCCACCCTTAGATGCAGTAATCTTCGGCACTTTGGGTATTGGCTTAGCTTCGGGTTCTGCTGCAGCGATTAATCATGTGGTTGATCAAAAGATTGATGCCATCATGGGTCGTACGCACAATCGCCCGATACCGCAGGGTGCTATGAAGTCGCGTGATGCACTGATCTTTGCCTTAGCGATTGGCGCCATCTCAATGGCGATTCTCATAATGTGGGTGAATGTACTCACGGCTGCATTAACCTTCTTCTCCCTGATCGGTTATGCGGTGATTTACACCATGTATCTCAAGCGTGCGACACCACAAAACATCGTTATTGGTGGAGCTGCCGGTGCTGCGCCACCGTTATTAGGTTGGACAGCTGTTACTGGCAGTGTGGATCCAGGTGCTTTGCTGTTGTTCTTGATTATCTTCACTTGGACGCCACCGCATTTCTGGGCCTTGGCGATTCATCGTGCGGACGACTACAAAAAAGTTGGTATGCCAATGTTGCCGGTCACCCATGGTAAGGATTACACCCGTCTGCAGATCTTGCTTTATACCGTTCTGCTGTTTGTTGTGACCTTGTTGCCGTTCAGCTATGGCATGAGTGGTTGGTTGTATCTAGTTGGCGCGGTTGCACTGAACTTGATGTTCATGGTCTATGCGGTGCGTTTGTATCGTGATGACAATGAGAAGCTTCCAATGAAGACCTTTGGCTTCTCTATTGTCTATCTGATGATTCTTTTCGCTTTATTGTTGGTGGATCACTACGTTCCGCTATTTATGAATTAAATTCCTATTTGCTGCTGCCGATGTTCACAGGCGAGTGGCTCTGGTTATTGGTATATCCGGTTGTTGCTTTGGCGCTAAGTTTTGCAGGAGCGCTTAAGTGGCTCGGTGGCTTTGAAACTAATTTTCTTGCCTGTATGTTTCTTTCTTGGTGGTACCTGACCGCCCGGGCGTTCTCATTCTTCGATGTTATATGGATGAAAATGAGTCAAAAGACCCGCAAAGTATAAAAAGTATATAATAAACAGTTGCTTAGTGGGCTTTGACACGATCTTGAATGACTTTTGTCACGCTATATCAACATTGACTAATAGACCTATATTCCCTACCATTTCGCACCCTTAATATATATAAGGGAGTCTGTGTCAAAACCCAGAAAGTTTTGGCATAGGTCAAAAACTTTTTCTAAAGCCAAAGGCAAAATGCCTGTGCTTAAAGTGGAAGGACTCTCCACTAAAAGTCATTTCGATGGTGATTTTTAGGGAAAGTTCATATAAGAAATCGACTAGGTTGGGGTTAATCCTATGGCTCATGGTGCAGTCGCTGCGGATACGCAGTACAACTACGACATTATTAAGAAGTTCGCGATCATGGCCCTGGTGTGGGGTGTACTTGGCATGTCTGCTGGTACCTACATCGCGGCTGAATTGGCGTTCCCATTTTTAAACTTTGATATCGCGCAGATTACGTTTGGTCGTCTTCGCCCAGTGCATACCACGCTGGTTATCTTCGGTTTTGGTGGTAGTGCGCTATTTGCGACCTCTTACTACATCGTGCAGCGTACCTGCCAAACACCACTTATCTCTAAGGGCTTAGCTGAGTTCACCTTCTGGGGTTGGCAAGGCGGCATCTTATTAGGTGTACTGGGTTACATGAACGGTATTACCGACGGTAAAGAGTATGCTGAGTTCCCTTGGTATCTCGATATTGCGATCGCTGTTGTTTGGGTTGCTTACTTCATTGTATTTGTAGGCACTTTGCGTCGCCGTTCACAACCGCACATCTATGTTGCTAACTGGTTCTTCTTAGCCTTTATTTTGGCAACCGCGATTCTGCACATTGGTCGTAACATTGCAGTCCCTGTTGGTCTGTTTAATACCTCTGCTTATGGTGTTTACTCAGGCGTTCAAGATGCGATGGTGCAATGGTGGTACGGCCACAACGCAGTAGGCTTCTTCTTGACTGCAGCCTTCTTGGGCATGATGTACTACTTCGTA
>Ga0194032_1000121_pt1 | contig 8645 bp, 16 predicted proteins | sample IW8Nov16_MG_FD_144486 | JGI IMG/M metagenome (GOLD analysis project Ga0194032, IMG submission 144486) | Freshwater microbial communities from the Broadkill River, Lewes, Delaware, United States - IW8Nov16_MG | ecosystem: Environmental > Aquatic > Freshwater > River | place: USA: Delaware...
ATGACCAGATGTTTCAAAAGTATCAAGGAAAGATGTATGATTCAAAACCAGAGTACGCATTAACTGCTTTGTGGTGTAATTTTCAACGTCAGTATGAGTTTAACCCACCACACGATCATGATGGTAAGTTATCGTTTGTAATATATTTATCAGTGCCAGAACCATTACAAAAAGAAAACGCTAAGTACACGGGTAAGTCTTGTGGTCCTGGTGGTATTCAGTTTATGTATGGTGAAGGAATTAGGGATTGTATAACTTATATGTCATACTTTCCAAAAGACGGGGAGATGTTTATTTTTCCTGCGTGGTTAAAACATTGGGTTAGTCCATTTAACTCTGACTGTGTACGTGTATCAGTTAGTGGTAATGTACATGACTCAGCACCACTCAATCAGATTAAGAAAGGAGCATTGGTAAAAGAATGATAGATAAATTTGTATATGAATCATTACATTTTATAATGAAATGGGCTGGTATGCTTAATGCATGGGCCTGGAGAAAGCATGCTAAGATCCTTGAGGCTAAACGTCAAAAGGAGAATGAAGAGTATGTAAAAGAGTTGAAGAAGAAATTATGATGAATAAGGAGGATATTTTGGAGTACCATAATATTAGTCGTAAGATTAAGAAGAGTGATAAATACACCTACGTCGACGCTAGCCGGATCGAGGACCACGGAACACGGCTCTATGATGTAAATGGTACTAGACTTCCTTCAGTGACTACTGTATTAGGGCGTACCAAAAATCAACAATTCTTAAAAGAATGGAAAGCCAAAGTCGGTGAAGCAGAAGCAGAACGAATCAAAAATATATCTAGTAGTCGGGGGACAGCTATGCACAAATTCCTGGAACACTATATCCTTGGAACTGGCTACGATGATCTTACAGAACTCGGACAGAAGGCGAAAACCATGGCCCAGAAAGTTATTGAAGTGGGTCTCACACCGGTTGATGAATGGTATGGTTCGGAAGTTACGTTATATTACCCAGGTTTATACGCAGGCTCAACAGACCTTGTCTGTTTACACAATGGTCGTGAAACTGTTGTTGACTTCAAACAAGCTAATCGTCCGAAGAAGAAAGAATGGATCGAAGATTATTATCTGCAAATCGCAGCGTACGCCATGGCCCATGACTACGTACACAAGTCAAACATTGAGCAGGGAGTTATCATGGTATGCACGCCTGACCTATATTATCAAGAATTCAAAGTCGATGGGCACGAACTAAGACGTTATAAACATGAGTTTTTAAAAAGATTGGACATGTATTATGACCTAGTACATGACGAAAAAGAGAAAGCAAAAGTAAACATGAACCCGGAGGATTTTTTTAATGGAGCGTGATATACATGGATATTACTTTGATGGCGAGAAATCGTACATAATATACAAAGATGAGTATGGTAATGAAACAATGGAGGAATGGAAAGATGAACAAACAAATTAGAACGGTTCTAAATAAGAGATACGAGGCTGAGATTGCAGATGCCAAGTACAAAATTAAATGCTACAGCGAACATGAGCTAGTGATACCCGAACATCCTGACATTACAGCAGAAATTGACAAATTATTACAGAAAATTGCAGAAGCTGAGGATAAGTTGGCAGTAATGCGTCTACATTATGGCGAGAATAAGGCAAAAAGTACAGAGTATAAGATTCTGTGACAGATTTAAAAAAAATATTTTTTTCTTCCGGAAATAATTTGTCCAAGTGTACTTTTGACTGTTTTACCGCATAAAATAAGGCTAAAAGTAGGACACTTTTTGGTACACTTTTTATTTTTGGTACACTTTAATATGTACCATCAAATTTCGGTTCACGCGCGCGAATGCATATTTTAAAAAAATAAATCTGTGATATAAACTTATATATGCCTAGGAAAAGAAGAAAAAGAATCGCAACTGATAGTGCTCCCGAGATACCTTATCCGAGAGTTCGAGTGGAGTGGATTGACTGCGTCAGTGACTCGGGCTGGGCTACAGACAAAGAGTTTGATAAGATGAAGTTAGCAAGACCTGTTAACGAAGGTTGGCTATATTCTAAAGATGATAAGTCTGTTAAACTATTTGCGTCTTATGATAAAGATGATGATGGTATTACTTTTGGGGATCGGACGATGATTCCTCGTCAGTGGGTAAAGAAGATTCAGAAGTTATAGATGGAGTCACATCAATTATTTGTGCGTAGTCGTCTAAAATTTGTTTCATCTTTGCTTCTAATTCTTGTTCTGATAGGTCCTCTAATTTTCCTGTTTTTATTATTTTCCTGTCTATGTATAGTCCTGCTGCCTTTCCACGATTTGCTTCAGCATTTACAGCGGAAGAGAAAGAGCCTTTCTTCAAAGCAGCCTCACGTAGTCTAGCAAGTTCTGCAACATGACCTTCATAAGTCACTTCATGCTTTCTAAGTCTTTCTTCTTTTAGTTCACCTATGTATTTAACAACAAGTGGTGAATACTTTGGATTAGTTAGTTCTGATCCTTCACGCATAGCTCTGTCCTTACTGTACCCAGCAGCAATAGCAGCTTCACGTTTAGTCATTGGCCCTTCAGGTCCACCGAATACTAAAAACTCAGCAAATCTTTGTTGCATTTCTGTTAATCTTTTTGGAACACCCATGGTTGACAATTTAAGGGAACTATCCTATAAAGTCAATAGATGAAAGATGACAGAGGAGAATTAGATTTGACAAAACAAATAGATGAGTTGCATGCAACGATAGCAGGCTTTCAACATTTAGTTAGTGTGCAAAAATTAGAGATAGCACATTTAAAAAAAATACAGTCAGAAAATGAAAGTAATAAAAATCTCTTGCAAGGTTATAGAAAAGTGATAGTAGATTTAAGTAACAAGTTAAGACGTGAAGATTCATGAGAGTACAAGACTTGCAACTATTCTTAAGTGGTTTTACAAAAGGTTCCGACGCAGTAAAAAATGCAGTTATCTATGTAGAGGTAAAAGGAAAGTTACATGCTATCCGACGAATGGAAGTGCACGAAAACGCAGTCCCAATCATAGGCCAGCCAGGTCATAGTGCACACAGATTAGTTTTAAAAACTGAAAAACCTTCTAAACTTATCTTGCCAGAAAAGCTTCAACAGGACTACTAAGTTCCCTTGAAACCAGAACAAAAATTATATGCAAAAGTTAAAAAATTTATACCTAAAATATCTTGGATCAGACTTGAGAACCTTAGCTTATCCGGTACTCCTGATCTATTGGGCTATAATACTTCTGGGCACTTTTTCACTTTAGAATTAAAGGTATGCAAGGGGAATAAAATTAGATTCTCACCACACCAAATAGCGTTCCATGTACGCCACCCTAACAACTCCTTTATCTTGGTAGAGGCCCTTGATCAAAGGTGCTTGAAACTTTTTGAAGGAGCCCGGATCCAGGAGCTTGTTGCTTGCGGCTTTAAGCTTGAGCCTTTGTGCTTGGGGCTTGATGCTTGCTGCTTGAAGCTTGAGACTTTGTAAGCTTGTTGCTTGATGCTTGCTGGTTAAGGCCTGGACCAGGTGCACGCTCGCGCCCACCGTCGTGAGCTTTTAAGCTAATGACCTGATCCAATATTTGTCGCGTCCAAAGTCTGGTTCCTAGGGGCTTTGCGACCCCGTGGCTACATCTTGGTTTCCGTATATCATTTTCCAACGGACCAGCCGCAACAAATTTTTTAATGCTTTCCATAACTAACCGTTTTAATTGTAGCGTCCCAGCATTGCCTGCAATCCTTGCATTCATTGTTTTGTTTTGCAGCTGGACAGCTGGCCCCTGAGTCAACAACTTCCGAAGAGTTGGGCCACGAAGCAGGCGCCCGCTGGTTCACCATGGGCGCGCTAAATCGTATGACTAAATTGTTTGGTTTATCCTGAAGATGGTCCTTTATCCATGCTTCACGAGTTGGCATCCAATGCTTCTTTGAAGGTGTGAGCTGGCATACCTCATAAATTTTTTGTAAGTGATCTAGATCTTGGACATCGCCTGAATCGTGCCATCTAAATACATCGGGCTTCTTACTGTTGATCAGGTGAGCCATAGCTGTGACCCAGTTCGGATCCTTCAACGCTGCCAGCCGCCTGTATTGCGCATCCTGAACAACCTTAAACACGTAGCAGCCCTTCAGTGCATAACAGTCATAACATACTGAGCCCTTCACAGCCTGGAGCTTGCCGCCTGTCTTGCATTCCTTCGCAGGTAAACCTATCGACCAGCCAGGCATCTTAGATGGTTTGCTCAGGCTGCCTCCTATAATTTTTAATGCTTCATTTGTTTTCATTTTTACTTTCTCCTTTATACTCCTGGATATCATGATAATACTTTCTTGTCAAGCTTGCAGCCTGAAGCTTGCAGCTTGTCGCTTGCTGTTTGTAGCTTGGGCCTTGAGCCTGAAGCCAGCGCCAGTGGCGCACAAATATTTTTTGCATTGGTAATCCAGGTCTCTTACACATAAATTTTTTCTTTCTATTTTTAGCTCGAAGCTTGCGCCTTGCGGCGCACACTAGCTTCTTAGACCAGCCTCTTCACACTGGCGCTTCTGCAGTCTTGCCAGCACTAATAGACTGATCCCAGGTCCCTGAACCTAGTTATTGCCGAAGCGATAACATATTGGGCAGAGACCAGGGATCAGGATCCTCCAATGGCTATCTTCCAGGAGGATCTAAATCCTACTTGCTTTTTCTGGTGCAAGTCCCAGAGAGCATTGCATATTTAATGACCATGTCTATACTTCTAATCTAGTCAGAATATTTATAGTTTTGTTTCAGCGATAAATATTCAAATGAGGCTGAACATCATATATAATCCTTGACAATCCTTTTGTCAAGTGTTAAAACAAATTAAATGCAAAATAAAATAAATAACCAAGAAAGAGGAAACATGACTAGAGTACGAATGAACACCGAGTTAAGAAACAAACTCTTTAATAAAATAAAAGATGTCTTTGAGAATGAAAGCACTCAAGAAAAAGAAGCATATCTTCAAGCAAGGGAAAGTGTAGATCATCACTATAAATATGCAAGTGAACTTGCAAAGTTAGTAGTTGAGAGAGCATATCCACCAGAAGATGTTTCTGTTTTAAGACAATTCAAAAAGAAATATGGACAACCTTGTGATGTTGTAGCAAAAGATAAATGTTTTTACTTTGCACACAATGAGGGTGTTGATGATGAGGGACAACCAACAGAAACTAAATCACACTTTGATTTTGGTTTGTTTGGCAATCTAAATGGTAGTGAGTATAGTAGTGAAGATGGTAAAAAGTTTGCAGTTGCATACTACCGAGAAGAACTAAAAGCAAAAGATTGCAACCCAGATATCTATGCTCAACAAAATGAGAACAAAGATAACCCACATAAAACAAAGCATGTTGAAGAATGTATGAAAGCATTGGGATATTCTCATAATAGTAGTTATAATCGTAGCGAAAATAATATTGGTATAACAAAAGAGTTTGACAATCCATACTATCTTGATGTTATTGGAACTTCTTATTGTAGATCAAGAGCAATCGCTTGTACTAAAGATGAGTACACCGAGTTTGAAAACTTTAGAATTGCAAAAGGCAATCTAGTTTCCAAACATCAAACTTGGATTGATACAATTCAAAAACAATGCGATCAATTAAAAATTGGATTGAAAGCATATCGTTATTTGAGTGAGGGTATTGAACTTGCAACAGAACTTGGAATACAAGTTGATGAGGCAGAACTAATTAGAACTAACTCAACAGGTCTAACAATCTACAATCCAAGTAATTTGGCTAGTATGATTAAAGGCATGAAAAATAAACATCAGTCAAGAGAGGCTAAAATATTGGCTAGAAAACAATATGAAGAAAGTCTAAATTAGACTTGACAAACCTATCCTACTTATTGTAGGATAGGTTATTAATTAGAAAGGATATATGACTAAAACATTTTACATAACTTATTGGGCTTCTAAACATAAGAAGCACATAACAAGACAAGGTAAGCATGACGAAAAATCTAGGTATGGAACATCTAAACAAGGTGTACCATATTATGTTTATTACGATTTAGATAGTCATGGATATAGAACTGCCACGACATCTTGGAAAGTGAGGCACTAATGAATGGCGAATTAATAGCAAGACTACTAATGGTACTAACAGGCTTTGTATTGGCAATGTTAGGTGTAATAACTTTTATGCATGGCGAACATTATGTAATAGGAATATTAATTTCTTTTGCAGGTGTGATGTCAATGTTTGGGGGGTTACCAGATAATGCCTAACAAACATTTTTGCCAAGGACCAACTTGCCATACTAGAACTACACAGGACAGGTTTCTAAAATCTAGAGGTGTTGTTCGTGGAAGATACGCATTATGGACTAGAGATAACTCTAACGAATACCACACAAGAGCCAAATACTTTTGCAGTCAAGGTTGTGAGAGTGAATGGTTAAATGTTAATATGGAAAACATTGAACAAGGTAGACCGATTGAGTTTATTAGACACAGGCGAGAGAGTGGGGGTTATGAGAAAACAACCACGACTCACGACTCGTGGAATGGTGGAACTTATACAACTAGTCAAATTGAAAGGGTTGACAACAGGACCGAACTAGACTAGGATAATCCTATATGACAAATACAAATACAAACAATAAAACAGAAGAGCGAAAGAATAGATTCACAGGTGAGTCTATTATGCTAACTAAAGAAGAAGCAAGAAGACATGATTGTATTTTTCTTGCTGAAGTAATGGCAACACTAGATGACAAGACCAAGGGTCACGGCGCGTCTAAACATTGGGATATAATGCGAGAGCATCTTAATTGGTTTAGAGAACACAATGCCAAGGCTTATATGGTCTTACTAGATTAATAATAAACGTAATACCCTCGGCGCTAACGCGCCGAGGGGTCCCGAACCAATCCCAAACATCGCTAATCGCTTCGACCCTATCCCCCCTTTTGTGTAAAAGGGGTCCCACTACTCTAGGTTGTAAAGCTTGATTTACACAGCTTTAGCTGGTAAAAACATGTTGAACACTTTAAACATAGTGCAAAAAATTTTTTAAAAAATTTTTATGGAATTGAATAATATAGATATAAGTAAACTACCTGCAGACGTACGTAGAAGATTTAAACAGCTGCAAGTCATGCACGCTGAAAAAAAAATACAGAACAAAGCTAAAGATGATTTTCTTTCCTTTGTCAAATGTATGTGGCCCGATTTTATTGAAGGCTCCCACCATAGACACATAGCAGATAAATTTAATAAACTTGCAACAGGAGAAATTACTAGACTAATTGTAAACATGCCGCCAAGGCACACGAAGTCAGAGTTCGCATCTTTCTTGCTACCAGCATGGATGGTGGGCCGTGAGCCAAAACTCAAGATCATTCAAGCAACGCACACAGGTGAACTCGCAGTAAGATTCGGACGTAAAGCAAAGAACCTAATCGACTCGGAAGATTATTCTAAAATTTTTAAAACAACTCTACAAGAAGATAGTAAAGCCGCTGGTAGGTGGGAAACGGCACAAGGTGGTGAATACTTCGCAGCAGGTGTCGGCGGTGCCATCACCGGACGGGGTGCCGATCTTTTAATCATTGACGACCCACATTCCGAGCAAGATGCACTAAGCCCAACGGCTCTTGAATCAGCTTACGAGTGGTACACGTCAGGTCCTCGTCAGCGTTTACAACCAGGTGGTAAAATTATTTTAGTTATGACTAGATGGTCAAACAAAGATTTGACAGGAAAACTTATACAGAATCAAAAAGAAGCGAAAGCTGATCAGTGGCACGTGGTCGAGTTTCCAGCAATCATGGACCACGGATCATCGAGCGCTAAACCTGTATGGCCTGAGTATTGGAAGTTAGACGAGTTAGAGAAGGTTCAAGCAACACTGCCCACGGGCAAATGGAATGCACAGTGGATGCAGAATCCAACAGCAGAAGAAGGAGCAATACTTAAACGTGAATGGTGGCGAACTTATAAATTAGAACATATTCCACAATTAGATCATGTTATACAATCTTATGATACAGCATTTTTAAAAAAGGAGACAGCGGACTATTCTGCTATTACCACATGGGGAGTATTTTATCCTGACGAAGACTCAGGTGCTAATTTAATACTTCTTGATGCAATAAAAGGTAGGTATGAGTTTCCAGAACTAAGGCGTTTAGCATTGGATCAATATAAGTATTGGATGCCTGAAACAGTGATCATTGAAGCCAAAGCATCTGGTTTACCTCTTACATACGAACTTAGACAGATGGATATACCCGTTGTCAACTTTAATCCGTCAAAAGGAAATGATAAGCATGCACGTGTAAATGCGGTTGCACCTTTGTTCGAATCTGGTATGATATGGGCACCTGAGCAGAAATTTGCAGATGACGTCATTGAAGAATGCGCTGCGTTTCCTTATGGTGATCATGACGATCTTGTGGACTCAACCACACAAGCAATCATGCGATTCAGACAGGGCGGTCTGATCGGACACCCTGAAGATTATATCGACGAAAAAGTCGATCAACGTAAAAGGAATTATTATTGATATGGGTATAATTACAAAAGGTATGGGCGCAGTCATGAAGTCTAAAATGAAAAAAGCGTTTGTTACTAAACCAACTTTTCCAGGTCCAAACACTATAAATATTTTAA
>Ga0194032_1000126_pt1 | contig 8360 bp, 4 predicted proteins | sample IW8Nov16_MG_FD_144486 | JGI IMG/M metagenome (GOLD analysis project Ga0194032, IMG submission 144486) | Freshwater microbial communities from the Broadkill River, Lewes, Delaware, United States - IW8Nov16_MG | ecosystem: Environmental > Aquatic > Freshwater > River | place: USA: Delaware...
GTAGTATAATATCATCCATAACAATACTAATACCATCGCTAAAGTGAATGAATTAAACCCGCTATCAATAGCTTCCTGTCCTAGTGATGGACCCACAATTTCTGACTGAATAATCTCAGCTGAAGCTGGTAATTTACCAGCGCGTAACACGTTGGCAATATCTTTTGTTTCATTCACAGTAAATGAACCAGTAATTTCAGAACGACCTCCTGAGATAGGACCTGAGGAAACACCTGGTGCAGTATAAACTTTGTTGTCTAAAACAATAGCAATACCTGTTTGGTTATTAAATGCGTCTCCAGTTAATTTCTCCCACTCTTTGGCACCTTTAGTATTCATGGTCATAGACACTGCAGGACGGCTAAATTGGTCAAAATCGTCTCTAGCATCACTTACCACATCTCCACTAATTCTAGGAGTGTTATCTCTATTAGATTTTAAAGCGTACAAACCAACTACCTCAGAATTGGCAGAAGGACGTTCCCACACAAACTTTACATTAGCTAATGAAGCTGGAATAAGTCTGCGAATTTCTTTCATTCTCAAATAAGCCCCTACTGTAGCAGTATCTCTTACTGAAAATTTAAAAGTTTCATATCCTTGTCCTTGACCTCTAATCAAGTCAATTAATGGATTTTGTTGGTTGGCCAATGAATCTTGTGCCACGTCTGCCAATAAAGAATCAATCTCTGAAGCAGGCTTTTGAGTTTCTTCTTTAGTATTAACTAAAGACTTTAACCGCTCATTGGCAGCCACAAAGAAAGAGGCAATATCTTGGTTGTTAGGTGGGTAGGTTTCCCAAAATTCTAATTGAGCCGTACTAGACAATAAATCTTGCGCTCTAGCAATGTCTTTGGCTCCTGGTAATTCTACAAGAATTCTTCCAGAGTTACCTTCTCTTTGGATGTTTGGTTGTGTTACCCCAAAACCATCAATACGCTCTCTAAGTACCTCAAAAGCAGATACGATGGATTCATCAATTTTTTGACTTAAAATAGGCTTCACCTCATCGTCTGACATTTGAAAGTTAATCACGTCAGATAAGGCTTTGTTTGCAAAAATAGAGGGATCTGCTAACTTGGTGTCTCCTTTAATAGCGTCAAATGACTCGAAGAATAAGTTTAAGTAAGTGTCGTCACTATTTTTAGACGCATTATCTGCATCTGCAAGGGCCTTATTAAACACAGGATTCTTAGAATTGTTGGCCAATCCTTTTAGAATGTCTTTTACAGAAATCTGTAAAGTCACGTTAATCCCACCTTTAAGGTCCAATCCTTTGTTTAGTTCTTTTTTCTTAGCGTCTGCATAGCTAGTGAATCCAAAGATTGGATTGTTTGCTACTGAATCTAAGAAAGCGGTTTCTGCCGTCCCTCTTTTTGCGATATAGTCTGCGTCAGTGTCTGCAATCTTAGCGGCAGCGAAAGCTACTGAATCTTGTTCTACCTTACTGGTAATGAAGGTAAAAGATAGCTGGTAAATACTCACTATCCCGAATAAAAAAGCAAATAGCTTTATAAGTCCTTTATTTTGCATTAGTTCAATGAATTATTATTTGGTATATAAATTGCGTGCAAATATATCATTTCCAATAGGAACTGACAATAATTTGTTTTAAATCACAAAAAAAGTAAGCGCCCTTTGTAAAGGCGCTTATATACTTGTTGTAGTTATGATACGTCTAAGAGACTGTTTGTTTTTCTTACCCCCTCGGCACTCTCTGCCAATTTGGCTTTCTCCTGGTCGTTCAATGGAATTGTAACAATTTCTTCAATTCCATTTACCCCTAAGATTACGGGAACACCAATACAGATGTCAGACAAGCCGTACTCCCCTTCTAACAAGGTAGAACAAGGGAACATTTTTTTCTGATCACATACAATGGCTTGTGCCATTGCAGACACGGCAGCTCCCGGTGCATACCAAGCAGAAGTACCTAATAACTTGGTCAAGGTTGCTCCACCAACTTTGGTGTCTTCTACTACTTGACCCAAACGCTCCTCACTCACAAAATTAGATACAGGTACAGAGTTTCTAGTAGCTAATCTGCTCAATGGAACCATTCCAGTATCTGAGTGGCCTCCAATCACCATACCATCAATATCTGAGATAGGTGCTCCAACAGCCTCTGCCAAACGATACTTAAATCTAGCGCTATCTAAAGCACCACCCATACCTATTATTCTGTGCTTTGGTAATCCCGTTGCTTTATGAACCAAATAAGTCATGGTGTCCATTGGATTACTCACCACCATAATAATAACCTCTGGAGAATGTGCCAAAATACTTTGGGCAACAGTCTTCACAATACCGGCATTAATACCTATGAGTTCCTCTCTTGTCATTCCAGGTTTTCTTGGAATACCAGAAGTAATAATCGCTAAATGACTCCCTGCAGTTTTGCTATAATCACCAGTCACTCCTGTAATTTTTGTGTCAAAACCATTCAAAGAAGCTGTTTGCATTAAATCCATCGCCTTCCCTTCTGCATAACCTTCTTTAATGTCTACCAACACTACCTCTGAGGCAAAATCTTTTATAGCAATATACTCTGCGCAACTTGCACCAACAGCACCTGCTCCTACCACTGTAATCTTCATTCTAATTCTATTTATTTAAGTTTATAATTTTTCAGTTTATGCGTCAATATTTGCATAAACAGCATTTTTCTCGATAAATTCTTTTCTTGGCGGTACTTCATCTCCCATTAACATAGAAAAAGTCCTGTCCGTCTCCGAAGCATTGTCTATGGTAATCTGTCTCAATGTTCTGAATTCAGGATTCATAGTAGTGTCCCATAATTGTTCCGCATTCATTTCTCCAAGACCCTTATAACGTTGTATACTTACAGATCCGTTAAACTCCTCTGCTATAGCGTCACGCTCTTTGTCATTCCATGCATAACGTTTTTTAGCCCCTTTTTTAACCAAATAAAGTGGTGGAGTGGCAATATATACATGCCCTCCATCTATGAGCTCCCTCATATATCGGAAGAAAAACGTCAAGATTAGAGTCTCAATATGACTACCGTCTACATCTGCATCACACATGATGACTACTTTGTGGTACCTTAACTTATCTAAGTTAAGGGCTTTAGAATCTTCTTCAGTTCCAATAGAAACCCCTAAAGCAGTATAAATATTTTTAATTTCTTCATTATCAAATACCTTGTGCTGCATGGCTTTTTCCACATTCAAAATCTTACCTCTTAAAGGTAAAATTGCTTGAAAATTCCTGTCACGACCTTGTTTGGCTGTTCCACCTGCAGAATCTCCCTCCACAAGGAATACCTCACATAAACTTGGATCTTGCTCCGAACAATCTGACAATTTACCAGGTAAACCACCAATGCTCATGACGGTCTTACGCTGAACCATCTCTCTGGCTTTATTTGCGGCATGTCTTGCTTGAGCAGCTAAAACCACTTTTTGAACAATAATCTTAGCGTCGTCTGGGTTTTCTTCTAAGTAATCAGACAACATTTCAGAAACTGCCTGACTTACAGCAGCAGAAACTTCCCTGTTACCCAATTTAGTTTTAGTTTGCCCTTCGAACTGAGGTTCTGCAACTTTTACAGAAACAATAGCAGTTAAGCCTTCGCGAAAGTCGTCTCCAGATATTTCAAATTTTAGCTTGTCTAACAAACCAGATGAATCTGCGTATTTTTTCAAGGTGGTCGTTAAACCCCTTCTAAATCCAGAAAGGTGCGTACCCCCTTCGTGGGTGTTAATGTTGTTTACATAAGAATGTAGATTCTCTGTATAAGAAGTGTTATACACCATAGCAACCTCTACAGGAATACCATTTTTCTCTCCTTCTATTGAAATCACATTTTGAATCAATTGCTCTCTATTTCCATCCAAGAATTTTATAAATTCTTTTAAGCCTTCTTCAGAATGGAATACTTCACTTACAAAAGAACCGTCTTCTTCTTTTTGACGCTTATCTGTAATGGTTAATTTTACCCCCTTGTTCAAGTAGGACAACTCACGCATTCTATTAGAAAGCGTTTCATAACTGTACTCAACCGTTTGGGTAAAAATTGTTGGGTCTGGCCAGAAAGTCACAGTAGTTCCTCTCTTATCTGTATCTCCAATTGATTTTACTGGGTAAAGGGCCTTTCCCCTTTCATATTCTTGCTCCCATATTTTACCATCTACATAAACGGTAGCTTTGAGACTCAACGAAAGGGCATTCACACATGAAACCCCTACACCGTGTAGACCTCCGGAAACCTTATAAGAATCTTTATCAAATTTCCCACCAGCACCAATCTTAGTCATTACTACCTGCAAGGCAGAAACACCCTCTTTTTTGTGCATTCCTACTGGAATACCCCTACCGTTATCTGTTACAGAAATGGAATTGTCTTCATTTATATCTATGGTAATAGTGTCACAATGACCTCCCATTGCCTCATCAATAGAGTTGTCTACCACCTCATAAACCAAGTGGTGCAAACCCCTTACTCCTACATCACCAATATACATAGAAGGGCGCATTCTTACATGCTCCATCCCTTCAAGGGCCTGAATACTATCTGCGGAATAATTCTTTTTTTCTAATTCTTCACTCATAAATCCTAAGCGTTATTTGTTTATTTATTAAGCAATCCCACAAATATAACTAATAGCCTATTAAATGGGGGTTTAATATGGTTTAGAAGCGCCTAAGTTATTAACAATTGTTGTGGAAAATGAGGGGTTTTATACAAGTATAAAAACAAAAAAAGCCCTCCATGAAGGAGGGCTTTAGTTTCAGAAATAAATTCCGAACCAATTTTTAATTAAAATTACTTGCTATAGGCATCTGAGTGTACTTTAGCCACTGCCCTACCAGAAGGATCATTCATGTTTTTAAACGCTTCATCCCATTCAAGTGCAATGGGCGTGCTACAAGCCACAGAGGGCACAGAGGGTACACATAGGGCCGCAGCATCTGAGGGGAAATGGGTCTCAAATATAGACCTGTAATAAAATTCTTCCTTAGAGGTAGGCGTTTGCAATGGGAACCTGTATGCGGCGTTGGCCAACTGTTCGTCTGTTACAGCTTCTGCAACAACTTCTTTTAGGGTGTCTATCCAATTGTATCCAACACCGTCAGAAAACTGCTCTTTTTGCCTCCAAGCGACAGATTCTGGCAGATATGCTTCAAAAGCCTTACGCAAGACCCATTTCTCCATACGCTCCCCATTGATCATTTTGTCTTGTGGGTTAATTCTCATGGCCACATCCATGAATTCTTTGTCCAAGAATGGCACCCTTCCCTCAATACCCCAAGCAGCCAATGACTTATTGGCGCGCAAGCAGTCGTACATGTGAAGCTTATCTAATTTACGGACTGTTTCTTCGTGAAAATCTTTGGCAGACGGCGCTTTGTGAAAGTAAAGGTAGCCACCAAAAAGCTCGTCGGCGCCCTCGCCAGACAAGACCATTTTAATACCCATAGATTTAATTACTCTAGCCATAAGATACATAGGCGTGGAGGCTCTAATGGTGGTAATATCATAGGTTTCCAGGTTGTAAATCACATCCTTAATGGCGTCTAAACCCTCTTGAATGGTGAATTTAATTTCATGGTGTACTGTACCAATATGGTCGGCCACTCTCTGTGCCGCTGCTAAATCTGGTGAACCCTCTAATCCTACTGAGAAAGAGTGTAATTGTGGCCACCAAGCGTCTGTTGTATCTCCTGACTCTATCCTTTTTTGGGCATATTTTTTGGCTATCGCCGATGTCACTGAGGAGTCCAACCCTCCAGATAAAAGTACCCCATAAGGAACGTCAGACATAAGCTGTCTGTGTACCGCCGCCTCCAAAGCATCTTTAATCTCCTGAATACTGGTTTCATTGTCTTTCACCGCCTCATAATCCATCCATTCTCTTTGGTACCATCTGACCATCTCACCATCACTAGAATGCATATAATGTCCTGGAGGGAATAACTCTATTTTAGAACACACCCCTTCCAAAGCTTTTAATTCAGAGGCCACATAAAAGGTTCCGTGAATATCCCATCCAATATACAATGGAATAATCCCCATATGATCTCTGGCAATAAAATATGCATCGTTTTGTGCGTCATAAATGGCAAAGCCAAAAATACCGTTCAATTCATCTAAGAAAGACACCCCTTTTTCTTGGTAGAGTGCTAAAATCACCTCACAATCGGACTGAGTTTTAAAATCGTATTTACCCTCAAATTGAGCCCTTAACTCGCGGTGGTTGTATATCTCCCCATTGGCAGCCAATACCAAAGATCCATCTGCATTGAGCAGTGGCTGCTTTCCTGAAGCCGGATCTACAATAGCCAGTCGTTCATGAGCCATTATCGCATTGTCATGGTCATAAATACCGCTCCAATCCGGACCTCTATGGCGAATTTTTTTAGACATTTCTAACAACTGAGGCCTTAAATCTCCAGCAGTTTGTTTTAAATCAAAGGCACATACAATACCACACATAATCGTTATTTATTTAATGAGACTACAAAAATGAGTCAAAACATTATTTTATAAAACCAAAAAGGCTATTTTAATTACATTTTATTACCTAATATTACAAAAAAGTGATAAATAGTTACAAAACTAGGTCATTACAGCTTATTGAACTTACATTTGAAAGCTAGGCTTTCAATATTCGTTTTAAATGTGGAACTTAGTATCAGAAATTTTAATTCAAAACAAACATTAATAACACACTTATTATGAAAACAAACTTATTTTACAGCCTATGCTTTTTTGGTCTCCTTTGTAGCAGCAGCCTCTTTGCTCAAGACTTTGGAAAATTAGACGCGAGTCCCATGGATATTGCTTGGTTTCCAGCTAAGCATATGGACGCCAATAAAAAAATGAGGGTGATATACAACAGACCTCAACTAAAGAGCAGGTCCTTAAGCACCTTGGCTCCCAATGACGCTGTTTGGAGAACGGGTGCGAATGAAGCACCTGAAATTACTTTCTACCAAGACGTTGTATTTGGCGGTGAGAAAGTAAAAGCAGGTACTTACGCTTTGTTTACCATTCCTGGTGAAAATAGCTGGACTATTATTTTAAATAGCAATCTCAACCAATGGGGTTCTTATTCCTATGATGAAAAAGCAGACGTTTTAAGGGTTAAAGCCATTGTTAGTGAAGACTCAGAGGCTTTAGAGTATTTTAGCATGGTATTCCATGAAGAAAATGACAACCTACAATTGTCTATGGGTTGGGACACTACTAGAGTTCACTTACCTATTTCAATGCAGTAGTACCAATTGAATAACACAAAAAAAGGAGCCCTAGGGCTCCTTTTTTTGTGAATTATTTTTTGAATTCTATTCATAAACAAGTTCTCCCCCTACATAAGTTCTGAAAACCTTAATATTAGGAACTTCAATCAATGGAATCTGCATCATATCCTGGTGGTATATGACAAAATCTGCCATTTTACCTACAGAAATACTTCCGCGTTCTGCCTCCTGAAAATTCGAATAAGCCGCCCACAAAGTCATCCCTTTTAAAGTTTCTTCTCTCGTTAAGCCATCCTGAATCTGAAAACCACCCTCTGGATAACCTGAGGTGTCTTGCCTGGCTGTTGCGGCTAAGAAAGTCAAGAATGGGCTTACTTGTTCCACAGGGAAATCAGTGCCAAGTGCAATAGTTCCAGCCTTATCTAACAAAGTTTTAAAAGCGTAAGCACCTGCCATTCTCTTTGAGCCCAGCCGATCTTCTGCCCAGTACATATCTGAGGTTGCATGGGTCGGTTGAACCGAAGGGATAATTCCTCCATTAAAATAATCAAAATCTTCAGGACTGATGATTTGAGCGTGTTCTACTTTCCAACGCTTGTCTTTAGTGCCCACTAGTGCTTCTGCATAGGCACGAAGTACTACAATATTCGCAGAGTCTCCAATCGCATGGGTATTCATCTGGTAATCTGTTGCCGCAATTCGTTTAGCTAAAGCTTCAATCTCTTTAACCCCTGTGACCATAGCACCAAAGTGGTGGTCCCTATCTGAGTATGCTTCCCTAAGGGTTGCTCCCCTAGATCCAAGCGCTCCGTCTGCATATACTTTAACACTCCCCACCCTCAGTCTTGGGGTCTCTATAACGCCTTTAGGCAAGAAGTAATCTAAATTTTCAGGACTGTTACTGACCATAGCATAAATCCTCATTTTAAGATCTCCCGTCTGGTGCAAACTGTCTATAATTTCTATAACATCTCTATTTAAACCAGCGTCATTTACCGTAGTTAATCCGTAAGAAAAGGCTATACGCTGAGCGTCTTTTAAAGCCGTAACAATATCTGCTACTGTAGGCTTAGGCATTACTGCGTCTACGAGTGCCATTGGATTGTCTACCAATATACCTATGAGTGCACCAT
>Ga0194032_1000128_pt1 | contig 8223 bp, 4 predicted proteins | sample IW8Nov16_MG_FD_144486 | JGI IMG/M metagenome (GOLD analysis project Ga0194032, IMG submission 144486) | Freshwater microbial communities from the Broadkill River, Lewes, Delaware, United States - IW8Nov16_MG | ecosystem: Environmental > Aquatic > Freshwater > River | place: USA: Delaware...
GGTTGGAAAGATCCAGCGCGAAAATGGCCTTAGTGAGTATTTTGCGTTCTACATCTATAAAAAGCTGCCCTTTAAACAGTGGTTCCGCTTCATAGGATCGAGGTTCAAAATTTACAATATAAACCAATTGTTCGTTCACCCTTGTCGCAGTCCCATAGCTAAATTTGTATAGGTCCATATAAGAATCACTAAATAAGTACTCAGGATATTTCATGATGTCTACATACAAGGTGTTGAATGGACCTCCTTGAAGTTTTAGTGCTAAGGTATCTAGTTTGGTGTAATCGGTGCTTTTTCTTGCTTTGTATAGAGCAATGTCATCTTTTCGATTAGAGATATAAGGACTCTTATAGATAGATACAACTGCCTCTGACAAGGAAACATTCTTTCTTCTTTTCTTAATAGTTTCTCTGTAGAAAGCTGTCATTAAAGCTGGACTGTTAAAGTAATTCTCCCCTTTTCTAGCTAAAGTCTCTTCTACAAGGGTCCTAGCGTCTTTTGGAATGACTAAATCTACTTCGTTTAAAGCAAAAGCTACTGGCTCTAAGGCTAAATTAAAATCGTTAGACGCCCTAAGGTCTAGTTGTTTTGTTAAGGTTTCATAACCTAAGAAAGATACCTCTACAGCATTTTTTAAAAGACTGTTGGGCACTTTAAGTATAAAATCGCCTTGAGCATTAGACACCGTACTAGCGTTGGTACCTTTAATAGTGATAGTTGCAAAAACCAATACTTTTTTAGTTTGAGCATCTATAATTTTTCCTTTAAACTCTGTAAAGTTTTGAGTTTCTTTGGAAGGCGTATTTTGACTCCACACTTCATGTATGGATCCAAACCAAAATGCCAATACCAGAATTGGCACTAACAAATAAGATTTTTTTGAGGAGTTGTTTAAATGTTTCATAGTACATCGCAGTTTTTAAAGGCGCTGTATCTTAGGAAGATAGGGCATAACTAAGATACTGATTTATCACGACATTTAAAAACTGCGGCACTATTTAATTATTTTATTGCACTAGGAATAAGGCATTTGCAAAAAACAGTTTTCCATTTTCCCAAAATCCTCTAAATAATGGGTTGTCTACCATATAAATAATAGTTCCTCTTCCCTGATTGTCTACACCAAAAACAAGGGTATTTTTCATTTTCTCTAGTGTGTTGCTTCCTGCAAATCCTGATACTGGTTTTGAGTTTTCTAAACTTGCCACGGTTCCATTATCTAAAGTTTCATAAGCATCTGCGCCTAATTTTAAAGAGAAGTAATCTTTTTTATATCCAAAAGCCAAGGGATGGGTTAGATCTAATCTTGTTTTGAAAATGGCTCCTGTGATATAGTTTTTAATACCTTCTCGTGCTTCGTTAGCATGAGTGTTAAGAACACTTTTCTTATTTTCAAGATCTTTTTCTTTTAAGGAAAAACCGCCTTGACTGAATAGGTTTAATGCGCCACCCATAGCAATGATCTTACCGCCAGCTCTGGTGAATTCTTTCAATGAAGACTTTCGACTGTCGGAAGAAAAAGAACTGTAACGGCCGTCAGGCAAAATAAGAACGTCGTAATCCTTTAGGTTTACCCTGTCAAAATAATCTGCATTTATGACCGTAATGGGATAATTTAATTGCTGCTCAAAAAAGTGCCAAACTTCTCCGAAATCAATAGAACTCGTTGGTCCTCCTTTTAAAACTGCTATTTTCTTGTCCATTACCATAGGTACAGAAGCAGCCCCAAAATCTGCTCCTTTGTCTACAAATCCTGTAGTACTTGGCGTGAGTAAGACTTCGTGTTTGTTTGCTATATTCCTAAGTATTTCACTAAAGTTCACTAGGTTTCTGTTGTCTCCTCTGGTGATGATTAAACTTCCTTTTGAAAAAGCATTTCCGTTTACAGTGAAATCTTTTTCGCTAAACCTTACTCTAATACCCGACTGAATAAGGTCTCCTAAAAAACGTGCATTGTCCATGGTTTCCCATGGCGCTATAAAAGCATACGAATTTTCAGACAAAGACTTGTTGTCAATATCTTTGTGCTTAAATGGTTGATCTATTGAAAGGGTACTATTTGTAGCCACAGTTTCCAGTCCGTAGGCATATGGAAGAGACCAGGCAGTAATGTCGTAAGTGAGTGAATCCGACAATTTAGCAGCAGGTTCAAAAAGTACTTGAACCAAAGTACCTTTAAGTTGATCCCCTGGAATAACTATATGATTAGATTTAATGGCCATTGATTGGTCTTTCCCAGATTCGTAATGGAAACCCTTTGCCTGGGTGGCTTTTGTTTTACCGTAGCTAATTTTATGCTGGTCTAATAATTTTGCCAGAGCATTTAGATGGCCTTCTTTTCCTTGTAATACATATGATTTGTAGGGATACTTTTTGTCTTTAAAGAAAGACTTAAACGCACTATTTAATTTTGAGATATTTCTTGCGGCTACCTCAATTGTAGAAAGTCCTGTGGTATGGTGGTGAGCAATTCTGTCTTTTAAAGTTAGGGTGTCCCCTATACTCGTTTTAATTCCTAATCCTGCCCTTCCACCACCACCTTGTTCATAGGTCATTCCAACTCCTCCGTTGTAGGTAGGGTAGGTGTCTCCATAGCTAGGGTATAGTAAATCATAGCGCTCTTTGGTGAAATAAAACCATCCATTTGCGTCAAAGTATTTGGCGTTATTTTTTCCAATCTCAGTTTGAAAATCTCTTTGAAAATCAGTAATTACTTCGTGAAATGGTTCTGCCGCTGGGGCAAAATAATAAGGAGAATCTACGCCTTGCTCGTGAAAATCAACATGCACATGTGGCATCCATTGATTAAATACTTTGAGTCTTTGTTGGCTTTCTACTTGTGTGAGCCATGCCCAATCTCTATTGAGATCAAACATATAGTGATTGGCCCTTCCTGAAAGCCATCCTTCATGGTGTTCTGCACTATTTGGGTCTATTTGGTTTGGGGTGTTTCTATTTTCGTTGTACCAATTCACATAACGGTCTCTTCCATCTGGATTAATACATGGATCTATAATTACTACAGTATTTTCTAAATAGCCTTTTTTTTCTGTGAGCAGTTCGTAAATAGTCTGCATTGAGGCTTCAGTACTTACACTTTCATTTCCGTGAACATTGTAAGACAACCACACTATTGCTTTGTCTGGATTACTTGTTCCTTTTGCGTTGTCTAAATGTGCCGTTCTTATCGCTTCTAGGTTTTTAATGTTTTCTGCCGTAGAGATTATTGCGGTTACCAAAGGTCTTCTCTCATAGGTATAGCCATAAGTGTCTAATTTAACTTGATTTTTAAGGGTATTCGAGACATATTTATAATAATCCATTACTTGATGGTGTCTGGAAAATTGCGTCCCTAATTCATATCCTAAAAATTCAGATGGAGACATGAGATCTTGGCCAACACCTATTAAAGTCAATAAAAAAGCAAATAATGTAAAGGTTTTTTTCATCTGGTTTTTGATTTAAGCTTTTCAAAGCTACACAATATTTGCAGGCTGTTGTACATCTTTTATGAATTTTATAGATAGTTCATAGGAGTGTTTTATCTTTACCCTAATTAATTATTTGTTTATGGAGATTGGCTGCTTGCCTTTTAATAAAACGGGTTTTTTTTCTAGTCTAATGGAAGACTATGTTTCTCAGGCTGCAGGGCTTAGATCGTTTTATGGAAATTCACCAGATTTGGAGGGCTTAAATGCACAAAGAACTTTAAAGAAGTCCGTTTTTTCAAAGGCGCAACGTTCGGTTTTGCAAGATGTCTTAAGGGAGCAATACCAGGATTTAAAGTCAGTAGATGTTGTTGAAAAGCAAATTGAATTGTTAGGAGACCCCAAAACCACCACTGTAGTTACTGGTCATCAGTTAAACCTTTTCAGTGGCCCCCTTTATTTTTTGTACAAAATTATTTCGGTGATTAATTTAGCAGAGGTACTTTCCGATCAAAAGACATTGGGGGCTGTTGTTCCTGTGTATTGGATGGCTACTGAAGACCACGATTTTCAAGAAATTAATTTTTTCAAAGTCAAAGGGGTTAAGTTGCAATGGACCCCTGAGCATAAAATTTCAGGCCCTGTTGGGCGATATAGCACTAAAGGCTTGGAAGCTATTTTACCAGCTTTAGAAGCTTTGTTAGGAACCCATAAGAATGCACAATACTTATTAAACCTTTTTGAGGATGCTTACGTAAAGCAGCCTAATTTGGCCAAAGCTACCAGATATTTTGCCCATGCATTATTTGGGGAGAAAGGTTTGGTAGTGATTGACGGAGACCATCCTGCACTAAAAAAAATGCTTGTTCCCCATATTGAAAAGGATCTTTTTGAACAGTTGGCTTTTAAGCATGTTTCACAAACAGCACTGTCCTTATTAGATAAAAGTTATCATGTTCAAGTAAATCCTAGACCTATTAACTATTTTTATATGGAAGATGGCTTAAGGGAACGTATTGTAGCTGTTGAAGGTGGTTTTCAAGTGCTGAACACCAATAAATTTTTCACTCCTCTTGAGATGAAGGCCCATATTGTTTCAAATCCTGAGAATTTTTCCCCTAATGTGATTGCAAGGCCCTTATATCAAGAATTGATACTTCCAAATATAGCGTACACTGGAGGTGGAGGTGAATTGGCTTATTGGCTTGAACTCAAGGACTATTTTGACAGTCATGGTGTGTTATTCCCAGTGTTAATGCTTAGGAATTCTGCCCTCTTAATGTCTGAAAAACAGCTGCATAAATGGCGAAAAATGGGACTTACTACAGAGGATTTTTTTCTTAAAAGAGATCCCTTAATCAATAAAAAAATCAGGGCCATATCTAATATAGAACTAGATTTAAGTGCTTTTAGAGATCAACTTCATAAACAATTTCTATCATTACAACAGCTTGCACAAGAGACAGATGCTTCTTTTTTAGGGGCCGTTCAAGCCCAGGAGGCAAAGCAAATAAAAGGAATTAATTCGCTTGAAAAAAAACTGCTTCTCGCCCAAAAAAGAAAATTAAAAGATCAAGTAGCCCGTCTGTCTCAGCTGCATGAGTCTTTGTTTCCTGGGCAATCATTACAGGAAAGAAGCACTAACTTTTCAGAATTCTATGCACAATACGGCAGCCAACTGCTTCATACCCTTCAAAAAGAGTTAGACCCTTTGAAAAACGGTTTCTCTATCATTAGTTTATAATCAAATTCATCTTAAAGCATGCATAATATTGATATTAATGTAGTAGATATGACCTTGGACATTATGAAGTATGTCTTGGGAAGAATAACTAAGACCAATCCAGAATTAGGTAAGCCTATGAAGGAAGAGGATCTTAGGGCTTTGGTTGGAGAGACTATTAACGAGAAAGGTATTGGTGGAGAGAAAGCTTTTGCACTTTTTAAAGATGTTTTGGTGAAAGCAACGATCCCTATAGACCATCCAAGGCATTTGGCATTCGTTCCTGCAGCGCCAACTAGAGCATCTATACTTTTTGACTTGGTCACTGCGGCTTCAAGTATTCACGGGGCCTATTGGATGGAGGGTGCTGGCGGTATTTATTGTGAGAATGAAGCTATGGAATGGCTGGTGTCTCTTACAGGGCTTCCGAAAGGCGCTTTTGGTGTATTTACTAGTGGTGGAACTGCAGCCAATTTATCTGCTATGGTTACTGCTAGAGAACACTGGAGAAAAGATCCTAAAAATCTAAACAAAAAAGGTATTATGGTCACCTCTAGTGGAGCACATTCCTCTGTGAAATCTATGGCTAAGGTCATAGACGCAGAAGTGCTTTTGGTTCCTACAGAAACAGCTATGACCTCAAGAGATATAGAAAATGTGGTATCCAAATTAAGTGCAGAGGCTCAAGAACGAGTTTTTGCTGTCGTGGCCACAGGGGGAACCACCAATGCAGGTATTATAGATGATTTAGCTGGAGTGGCAACATATTGTGAAAATCACCATCTTTGGTTTCATGTAGACGCAGCTTACGGTGGTGGTGCTTTGGCAGCGCCATCTGTAAGGAATTTATTTGTAGGTATTGAACGTGCAGACAGTATAACGATTGATCCGCATAAATGGTTGTTTTCTCCTTATGACTGCGGGGCAATTATTTATAAAAAACCTGAGTTGGCTAGAGCGGCACACAGCCAAGAAGGCTCTTATTTAGATATATTTAAAGATGAGGGTGCTGCAGGTTTTAATCCTTCGGATTATCAAATACAATTGACCAGAAGAGTCAGAGGCTTACCGCTGTGGTTTTCCTTAGCCATGCATGGTACAGCTAAATACGAATGGGCAGTAGAACAAGGCATTTTACTGGCCAAGCTCGCGGCTCAAAAAATTACGGAAGCCCCTCATGTGGAAATGGTTATTCCAGAAAACCTGTCTTGTGTGTTGTTTAGAAGAAAAGGATGGACGCCTGAAGACTATAGAGAATGGACGTATCAAAATCTGGAAAAAAAATTCGCTTTGGTCACTCCAACAAAGTTTAAGCATCAAGGAACTATGGAAACAGTGGCACGTTTTTGTTTTATTAATCCAGATACGACCTTAAAAGATATTACAGATATTTTAGATACTATGAAGTAGTTATAAAAGATGTTTTAAAGAGTAGCATGTGTAACACACTCCCAAATTTAAGGGACTAAATTCTCCAAAATACCCTCGTCATCTTTTAAAGACCACCTGATTCTTTGGTGTGGGTCTCCCAGTTTAAGGTACTCTATACCTTGCGTTTCTAGGGTAATGATGCAAAAATGTCTTTGTGATTTGTATTCCACTACTGCTGTATTTTCTATCACAGTGCCAGGAGCCAGTAGGGTGGTGTATTGTTTTTTAGAGAATTCAGGAACTTTCTCCCAAGCGGCATCGGCCAGAGGCCCTGAACGAAATATCTTTACCACACCAAAACACTTGAGTTGTATTTCAGTGAGTGGGTCATAAAACAAAATTTCAGCATTTGGATTCGCTTGGAGGTCCAACACTTTATTGCTTCTTGCGTCTGTGTGAATTTCTAGGTGTATTTTTTCGTTTACGCCCCTAACAACGACCATTCGTGCAGAGGGTATACCTATTGTGCTTGTGGTAGTCAACACCCCTTTCTTTAACCAATGGTTTTTATTACTATTTCTAAGCGCAAAAATGGAGTGTATAAATGCAATAAAATCGTCAGGATGACTAAAACTATTTTTCAAAACCTAAATTTCTATTAAATATACTAAAAAGTGGGGGACCCTAAACATCAAATTATTATTTTTGTCCATGCAAAATAAAGTTCTCATCCTAGATTTCGGTTCTCAATACACCCAGCTTATTGCCAGAAGGGTCAGAGAATTAAATATTTACTCTGAAATTAAACCGTATAACAAGCCGCCTGAAGACCTTAGTGGTTTTAAGGCTGTAATCCTTTCTGGATCGCCTCATTCAGTGAGAGGAGAAGACGCTCCACATCCAAATTTAGACGCTATCAAGGGTAAGTTACCTCTTTTAGGTGTTTGTTATGGTGCCCAATATTTGGCCCACTTTAAAGGAGGAGAAGTGGCACCTTCTAACACCAGGGAATACGGAAGGGCTCATTTGTCTTTTGTGGCTTCTGAAGAATTATTTTTAGCTGGTATTGCTGAAGGGAGTCAAGTTTGGATGAGTCATTCAGATACCATTAAGACACTGCCTACTGGAGGGAAGCTTCTAGCCAGTACGCATGATGTGAAAAATGCGGCTTATAAAATAGAAGGTGAAGACACTTATGCCATTCAATTTCACCCAGAAGTATACCATTCTACCGATGGGAAAAAACTTTTGGAAAATTTCTTAGTTAAAATTGCTGGAGTGGCTCAGGATTGGACACCAGATGCCTTTGTAGAAGAAACAGTATCAAAATTAAAGGCTCAAATTGGTTCAGATAAAGTAATTCTAGGTCTTTCAGGAGGGGTAGACTCAACTGTTGCTGCGGTCTTACTTCATAAAGCTATAGGAACTAACTTACATTGTATTTTTGTAAACAACGGTTTACTCAGAAAAAATGAGTTTAGTGAAGTGTTGGATCAATACCACGGTATGGGATTGAATGTCAAAGGGGTAGACGCGTCGGAACGATTCTTGAAAGCACTTAAAGGAGAATCTGATCCAGAGAAAAAACGTAAAGCCATTGGAGGTGCATTTATTGATGTTTTTGACGCTGAATCTCAGCAAGTAAAAGATGCCACTTGGTTGGCCCAAGGAACCATTTATCCAGATGTAATTGAGTCTGTC
>Ga0194032_1000129_pt1 | contig 8220 bp, 9 predicted proteins | sample IW8Nov16_MG_FD_144486 | JGI IMG/M metagenome (GOLD analysis project Ga0194032, IMG submission 144486) | Freshwater microbial communities from the Broadkill River, Lewes, Delaware, United States - IW8Nov16_MG | ecosystem: Environmental > Aquatic > Freshwater > River | place: USA: Delaware...
CCTACTACTTTTTGATTAAGCCCTACAGTGACAATACAATCTAGGGGGAGGAAAAGGTCTACTCTTGAACCAAATTTTATAAAACCTGCATCTGCTCCTTGAATGGCTTTATCTCCTTTTTTGGCGTAATTAACAATTCTTCTGGCTAAAGCACCAGCGATTTGTCTGTACAATATATCGCCAAACTTGGGTGTTTTAATCACTATGGTAGTTCTTTCATTTTCCTCACTAGCTTTAGGGTGCCATGCCACTAAGTATTTACCAGGGTGGTATTTTGAGTATTGTATTACACCACTAGCAGGATATCTTGTTACATGCACGTTTAAGGGAGACATGAAGATGGAAACTTGCTTTCTTTTCCCTTTAAAGTATTCCTTTTCTTCTACCTCCTCTATGACAACAACTTTGCCATCTACAGGAGCGATAATTTCATTGAGATTAAACTGAACAGCCCTTTTTGGGTTTCTGAAAAATTGTAAAATCAACACCAGGATAGTCAATGCAACACCTTGTACACCATATTTGATTAGGTGATTTGTAATATAGACATCGGCCGTGAGGGCCATAGCTCCAACAATAATAAAAGTGATCGCAATAATCTTAAAACCTTCTCTGTGAAACATAACTAATTAAAGATAATGATGAGCAAATATGCAAATGGTGCGGCAAATATAAGACTATCTAGTCTATCTAACATCCCTCCGTGGCCAGGTAAAATTGCGCCGCTGTCTTTTACGCCAGCAACACGTTTGAATTTAGATTCAAGAAGGTCTCCTAAATTTCCTGTAATCACAACTACCGTGGCAAGAATTAGCCATTGGCTTAAAGAAAGTAGCGGGTCTATTTGAGCGATTAAAACTGCGGCTAAAAGTCCAAATAAGAGCCCACCGGCGGCACCTTCAACAGTTTTTTTTGGAGATACAGAGGGGTATAATTTATTTTTCCCAAACTGTTTACCCACCAAATAAGCAAAGGAATCATTCATCCATATGATCAGAAAAATACCCGTTATGAGCATTTTGGCAAATTCAGGGGTAGTGTAGGGAATAAGGGTGAGAAAAATGCATCCGCCTCCTATGTAAAATACTCCGGAGATAAAGGTCATGCTTTTCGTGAGCTGTTGTTTCTTTTTAGTTAACAGATATTTCAATAAGAATGTATTTATACCTAAGGTAGTAGCGAGTAAAAGTCCTATAGTAAAACTGTTTTGGATGAGGTAAATAAACAACCACCAAAGGGCTAAATAAGCCATGAATAAATAGTAACCGCGTAATTTTGTGATTCTTTTGTATTCATAGATACAGGCTAATCCAAAGGCCATAAATAGAAAATCAAAGGCATCCGAGTTTAAAAAAACTGCTGCTAGTAAAATAAATACATAGACCGCCCCCGTGAGGAGCCTTCTTATTAATTCTCTCATTTAAAGGTCTTCTAGAAGAATCAGATACACATCTTTATTGCTACTTCCGTAGCTCATAAAATCTTTTTGACCTTCAGTTTCTTTCTTGAAGTTCTTAATGGCGGTTATATTACCTGGTATCTGTTTAGGATAGTTTTTTTTAATTTGTTTTAAACCATCTTGAATGGTTTCTAACATTTGGCTGGTTTTGGCAAATACTATGATGATTTCTGGTAAGTCCGGCAGCTTATTTTCTCCAAACTGACTGTCACTCACTAAAATTGAGCCGTTCAAAGCAATCAGGTGTTCACAGGAGGTGAAAAATACACCAGCTCCCTGTGTTTTATGAGTAGTTTCATATCCTGCGTTGGAGCAAAACAGCGCCATGTTCTTGTCTAAAGTGAGCAGGGGTTTTTCTTTCCAATCGTTCTCATCAAGTATGTTATTCAAAAGTGCTAATGCTTCATCTTTGTCTTCGCAGTATAAGAATTTACCTCCATTTTTTTTGAAATTAATGGTGAATAATTCGTCTATAGGCGTTTTTTCTTCTGGCATGTACTTGGACCTCTCAACCTGGCTTGAAGCGGGGTTGTTTTTAGAGGATCCAAATATTTTGCTAAAAAAATTCAATATTACGCTTTACCTTCTTCTTTTGTTATATTTGAGTCATTCGCATCTTCTAGGGTACTTTCTGTTACGATGGAAGAATCATTTTCTTCTTTATTTTCTAGACTGTCTGAAATACCTGCATTGGCTTCATCATCTGGGTTGGCAGTAGCTTCTTTTTGAAGGGCTTTTGGTGCTGGAATAAAAGGTCTTTCACCAAAGATTTTTTCCAAATCGTCCTTAAAAATCACTTCTTTTTCTAACAACCTTTTTGCTAATGTAGTAAGTTTTTCTTTGTTTTCCTCTAAAAGTTCAATAGCTCTTTGATACTGCGCCTCTATTAGGATAGAAATTTCTTTGTCTATTTTCTGAGCGGTTTCCTCACTATATGGCTTAGTGAAACCGTATTCAGACTGTCCTGAAGAATCGTAGTAAGTGATATTTCCCAATGATTCATTTAAGCCGTAAACAGTAACCATAGCCCTCGCTTGCTTGGTCACTTTTTCCAAGTCGCTCAAGGCTCCCGTAGATATTTTATTGAAAATTACCTTTTCTGCGGCACGCCCTCCTAAAGTGGCACACATTTCATCTAGCATTTGCTCTGTTCTAACAATCAACCTTTCTTCTGGTAAGTACCATGCAGCTCCTAGAGATTGCCCCCTTGGAACAATGGTTACCTTCACAAGAGGAGCGGCATGCTCTAACATCCAACTCACTGTTGCGTGTCCAGCTTCGTGATAGGCAATGGTTTCTTTTTCAGACTGGGTAACAATTTTGTTTTTCTTTTCTAATCCACCTACAATCCTATCTACTGCATCTAAAAAGTCTTGTTTGCTAACAGCCTTTTTATCTTTTCTTGCTGCAATAAGAGCAGCTTCATTACAAACGTTGGCAATATCTGCTCCAGAAAATCCTGGGGTTTGTCTGGCTAAGAAATCTACATCTAATTTTTCAGAGGTCTTTATTGGCTTTAAATGAACCTCAAATATTTCTTTACGCTCTCTTATATCTGGTAAATCCACATAGATTTGCCTATCAAAACGGCCTGCCCTCATCAATGCTTTGTCTAATACATCTGCTCTGTTTGTGGCAGCTAAGACTATAACATTTGTATTGGTGCCAAAACCGTCCATTTCTGTCAGTAATTGGTTTAGGGTGTTCTCTCTTTCATCATTAGACCCTGTCATATTATTTTTACCTCTAGCGCGACCAATGGCGTCTATCTCGTCAATAAAGATAATAGCAGGAGATTTTTCTTTTGCTTGTTTGAATAAATCCCTCACTCTAGAAGCACCAACCCCAACAAACATCTCTACAAAATCAGATCCTGAAAGAGAAAAGAAAGGGACCTTAGCTTCACCAGCTACTGCTTTTGCCAATAATGTTTTTCCTGTTCCAGGAGGTCCTACCAACAAAGCACCTTTTGGAATTTTACCTCCAAGGGAAGTATATTTTTCTGGGTGTTTTAAGAAAGAAACGATTTCTTCTACTTCTTCTTTGGCACCTTCTAAACCTGCCACATCTTTAAAAGAAGTTCTGGTGTCTGTCTTCTCATCAAATAGTTTGGCTTTGGATTTTCCAATATTGAAAATTTGGCCTCCGCCCCCGCCACCAGCGCCACCAGACATTCGTCTCATTACGTAAATCCAAATACCAATGATCAGTACAAAGGGTAAAAGTGATAAAAGTAAATCTCCAAATACATTAGATTCAGTCTCGTAGTCTACTAAGGTGTCTAATTGAAATTCTGATTTAATGGTCTTAATATCGTTTTCAAAATTTTGAAGGTCACCAAAGTCTAATATATACTCTGGACTTAAGCCGCTTAGATTGAATGATTTTTCAGCAACATCTTTATGTACTTCTTTAGCCAGTGCTTCCTTGGTTAAAAATACTTTGGCTTGCCTAGTGTTACTAATAATAATAATTTTATTAATATCCCCATTCTTCAAATAAGATTGCAGTTCAGAAGTGGTTGTCTTTCTCGTGTTAGAAAGACCACTGCTCATAAATTGAAACCCTATTAGTAAAGCTATTACAGTGGCGTATACCCACCATGCATTGAACTTTGGTTTCTTAGGACTTGTTTTAGATTCTTTTGCCATTTTATTTTTTAGTTTGATGGACTCGTTATTGCAGTGACCTTGGCGTCTCCCCAAAGGCTTTCTATGTCGTAATATTCTCTGATGTGTTTCTGAAAAACGTGAACTACAACATTCACATAATCCATTAAAACCCACTCTCCATTTTCAGACCCTTCTACATGCCAAGGTTTGTCTTGAATGGTTTTGCTGACTATTTTTTGTATAGATCCAACAACGGCATTAACATGTGTATTTGAAGTTCCATTACAAATAATGAAATAATCACAGGCTGTGTTTTCTATTTCCCGAAGATCTAATAATTGAATATCTAAACCTTTTACTTCTTCTATTCCATTGAGAATTAATGAGATAAGATTATCTACGTCTCCTTTTTTATCTAACATTTAAAAAATTTAAATTTTTACAAAGTTATTATATTTTTACGTTCTTAGCTATTGTTTTTAACATAAGATTAAACAGCTTTTTAGCCCTGTTTTAAAAGATTAAATCTTTATTTATGCCCCTTATTTATTTGGATAAAATTTCTTCTACAAATGATTACCTCAAAGACCTTTTGGGTAAAGAAATGTTACAAGACAATACTTTTGTTGTAGCTAAAGAGCAAACAGCAGGAAGAGGACAAATGGGAAACAGTTGGATGGGTTCAAAGGGCAGTAGTATTAGCTTGAGTATTTATAAAAAGCAACTGAAGATACCTTTAAAGGATCAATTTAAAATAGCCATGTCAATTTCTTTAGCAGTGCGTCAAGTCTTCGCGCTATTTTCAGAGCACGTAATGGTTAAATGGCCTAATGATATTTTAATCCAGGGTAAAAAAGCAGGTGGAATTCTTATTGAGAATACCATTCAAGGAAATGAAATCACTTCAAGTGTCATTGGGATAGGATTGAATGTTTTTAAGTTTTCAATGCCTGAAATAACAAAGGCTACCGCACTAAGTGAACATTCCAAGCTAGCTATTAAACTAGACTACTTACTTGAGATCTTAATGATTCAATTAGATAAATCGCTCACCGAGATGGAGCAAATATCTTATCCCTCATTAAAGTTCAGCTATGAAAGCCAATTGTTTGGCCTTGGAGTGGTTAATACTTTTAAACGCTCTAATCAAAAAAGCTTCCAAGGGATTATTAGAGGGGTTTCCTCTAATGGAGCATTGATCATTGAAAACCAAGAAGGTTTAAAAGAGTTCTTTCAGTTTAAGGAGGTGTCCTTGAAACTTTAACAGCGCTGAGTGTGCTTACTTAAAATTGAACTTTAGTTAAGTTTTCAGATAATGCGTTTATGAAATTTGTAATAGGCGTCTTAATCATCATTTCCATCATGGCATTGAAGGTGCCTTCAAAAACCAATTGCACTTCTGTGCTGTCTTCACCTTTATTAACGATATTTCCTTTAAGCGTGAAAGGTAACTTATCACTTGCAGCACCCAATAATATATATGAGTTGGCCTCTGATCCATTTTTTTGCAAAACTATTTCCGGCATTCCTTTTAAAGCGAAGAGAAAACGATCCTCACTAAGTACTTCAAATTTACTGGTGTTTTCTGGCATGAGGTGTTCGAAATTCTTAATTTCATTTAAGAAGTTAAATACCGATTCGTCAGAAGTGTTTAAAAGTACTGGGCTCGTTTCTATTAGCATATTATAAAAATCTTTTGGTTTGATCGAAACTTTCGTTTGTTCCGATAATTAAGTGTTTGTAAGACCAACTGCTTATGAATTATTGTTGGTTCCACTGAGAGGGATTTTTCCTCCATTCTTTCAAAGTGTCTAGGTGGTCAGTGCTTACAGTACCCTCGTTAGATGCTTGTGTAATTAAATGGCTGTAGTCGCTCAAGGTATGAAGAGTGGTATTTTGCTTTAGGAAATTTTCTTCAGCAGTTTCAAAACCATAAGTGAAAATAGCTAACATTCCCATAACTTTTGCACCTACTTCTTCTAATGCATCAACAGCTTTCAGACTACTTTTGCCTGTTGAGATAAGGTCTTCTATTACAACTACTTTGGCGTTCTCTTGCAACTGCCCTTCAATTTTGTTTTGTCTTCCGTGAGATTTTGCTTCAGGTCTAATATAAACAAAAGGGAGGTCTAACATTTCAGCGACCAATAAACCTATGCCTATGGCTCCTGTGGCAACCCCAGCTATAGCATCTGGATTGGGGTAAAGTATTTTTATTTGCGCTGCCATTTTTGTGGCAACAAATTTTCTGGCCTCTGGAAATGAGAGCACTATTCTGTTATCGCAATAGATAGGAGATTTCCATCCTGAGGCCCAAGAAAAAGGATTTTCTGGTCTCAATTTTATTGCATTAATTTGTAACAATAGTGCAGCTGTTTGTTTTGCGGTTTCGCTATCTAAAATCATAACACAAATGTATAAAGTTTTTGTGAATGAATCTCCTATGATTCTGACAAATAAACTGGCGGAATCTGAAGAAAGTACTTATTTTCCATTAAATGAGGAAGCGATTCAAAAGGCCATTTCAGCACTTTCTAAAAAGAAGCTGGACAAAGCATATATATACCATCCCAACCACGAAGAAATATTAAACAAGTTTTCTAAGACCATACCTAGGGTTGTAGCGGCAGGAGGTGTAGTAACTAATCCACAAGGAAAGGTACTTTTTATATATAGAAATGATAAGTGGGATTTGCCAAAAGGTAAAGTAGACAAGGGGGAGACTATTGAAGCTGCCGCATTAAGAGAAGTAGAGGAGGAAACTGGTGTAAAAGGCCTGGAGATTGAAAACTTCTTGAGAACTACCTATCACATATTCAAGAGAAACGGACAATACAAACTTAAAGAAGTGCACTGGTTTGCCATGAAAACTTCTTATAAGGGGCCTTTACTGGGGCAATTAGAAGAAGGTATTGTTAAAGTGAAGTGGAAAGGTCCAGATAAAATTAAAAAGGCCCTACAGAACTCTTTCACCAACATTAAAGTTTTATTTGAATAGATATGGGATTAAAAACTTTGTTGGTCTAATTAGGTTAATTTTCAGGCTGTTCTCTTGAAATATTTAATACTGCTTTTGGAACTAGCCCTGAATAATCACCTCCGTGTCTTATAACATCTCTAACAATTGAAGAACTGATATACGATTTACCTGATGAGGTGAGTAAAAAAACGGTTTCAATTTCGGAGAGCTTTCTATTGGTATGGGCAATAGCTTTTTCAAATTCAAAATCAGCAGGATTTCTGAGTCCTCTAAGAATAAAGTTTGCTTTAATATCTTTACAGAAATCTACCGTTAAACCGCTGTACGTATGAACGCTAATTTTGTGCTCGTCTTTAAATGTTTCGCGGAGTATTTCCAATCGCTCTTCTAATGAAAACATATACTTTTTATCCGTATTTACCCCGATGGCAATAATAAGTCTGTCAAAAAGAGTAATGCCTCTTTGTATGACATCTAAATGCCCAAGGGTAAGTGGATCAAAGGATCCCGGGAAAACAGCTATTTTTTTATCCATGCAACAAAATTAAACAATTTAGTTTTAGCTTTAAATATACTTGCTTTTCAAGCGCTAGTATGGCCAATTTCTAAATACAGCATAATAAATAATTACCATATAGATTCAAGGGCGCTTTCAAATAATTGAGGAAGCGAAATTCCAGCCTCTTTTGCTTGCTGAGGTAGTATGCTGTGTTGGGTCATTCCCGGTGTTGTATTTACTTCTAATAGATGCGGAACATTGTTGACTAAAATAAATTCAGATCTGGTGAAGCCTTTTAATTTCAATGTGTTATAAACAAATGTAGCTACAGCAATAATATTTTGTTCCACTTCAGTATTTAATGTAGCAGGGGTAATTTCTTTGGATTTTCCTTCGTATTTTGCCTGATAGTCAAAAAAGTCGTTTTCACTTATAATTTCTGTAATAGGCAATACCTTTGTTTTACCTTGGTATTGAATCACTCCCACAGACACCTCTCTTCCCACCAAGGCCTCTTCAATAATCACCTCTGTATCTTCTTTAAAAGCAATCTCAAGTGCAGCCTCCATCTGATCTATTGCAAATACCTTACTAATACCAAAACTACTTCCTGATCTATTGGCTTTTACAAAACAAGGCAAACCAACTTTTTGAATAATAGCCTCATGAT